>Ga0123357_10004920_pt1 | contig 15848 bp, 16 predicted proteins | sample TergutEmb28metaG_FD_89873 | JGI IMG/M metagenome (GOLD analysis project Ga0123357, IMG submission 89873) | Embiratermes neotenicus P4 segment gut microbial communities from Petit-Saut dam, French Guiana - Emb289 P4 | ecosystem: Host-associated > Arthropoda: Insects > Digestive system > Gut ... | reverse complement strand
GACCAGCGGAATGTACAACGGGCCGAGCACTTGGGTAATGGGCAACAACGCTCCCAGTTGCCCCAACACCACGACGACGATCATGTAAATGACGGTGAAGACGCCGATATTGATCAGATCTTTAGCCGTGAATCGCATGCGTGTCCCTTCTTGTCGACCCCATGCCCCGACACCCTACCGGGTGGAGTCGCCCCCCGCAGAATTGCCCAGGCAGCGGACCACCGCGACGCCACCGCCCGACCAACGGGGGTTAACCCCCTGGTCGAACTCGGGGGACATCACCAATGACCGACGCCGCCCGCCCCGGAAGACTGGAATCAACGGCGGCGGAAGCCGTCGGAAAGGAAATTCGCTCATGTCCGCAATCCATCGAGCCGGACGCACCTTGTGCGCCCTGACGGCCTCCTGCGCGTTCACCGGGTTCGCCATCGGCACCGCGAGAACCGCCTGCGAGGCGTCGATGGCCCACGGCCTGGCGATCGCAGTGACCATGGTCGCGGTCTGGGTATGCGTCCGCGAACTCGCCCGGTTCCGGCCACGGCAACCACAGATTTCAGGGAGGATAAGACCATGAGTCCAGCCCAGCAGCCCGACGGGGCGCGCCACCTCGGCGTCGTCCGCCGGACCCTGCGCGACTCCGGCTACCTGCTGGCGACGTTCCCGCTGGCGCTCGCGTCGTTCGTGACGGTCGTCACCGGGCTGTCGGTGGGCCTCGGCACGGCGGTGATCTGGATCGGCCTGCCCATCGGCGCGGCCACGCTGTACGCAGGACGCGGGTTCGCCCGTCTGGAACGCGTCCGGCTGCGTGGGCGTGGTGTCGACATCCCGGGCGTCAAACGGCTGCCGCATCCAGGCGGACGGTGGCAGCGGATGTTGCGCACGTTCACCGACGCGAGCCTGTGGCGCGAGGCCCTGCACGGCATCGTCGCGCTGCCGGTGTCTTGCGTCACATGGTCGGTGACGATCGCGTGGTGGTGTCTGGCCGCCGTCGGCGTCACCGGATGGATCTGGGAGCCGATCACCGCAAAATACGCCAGCGATTCCGTCAGCGGCTCCACGAAACTCATGGAGGTGCTCGGCTGGCCGATCCCCGCCGCGCTGTTCGACCTGATCGCTGGGTTGTTCGCCGTCGTGACGGGGCCGTGGGTCATCCGGGGCTGCGCCGCGATGCACGCCGGCCTGGCGCGGGGGCTTCTGGCACCCACCCGTCAATCCCTGGAACGCCGCGTCGCCGAATTGTCGCAGGCCCGAGACCAACTCTCCAAGGCCGAATCCGACGCGTTGCGCCGCCTGGAACGCGACCTGCACGACGGCCCCCAGCAGACCCTCATCCGCATCGGCATGGACCTGGCGTCCGCCCAACGCCGCCTGGCCGAAGGAGACGCCGAATCGGCGACAACCCTGCTGTCGGGGGCCCGTGCGATGAACGACTCCGTCATCGCGGACCTGCGGGCGCTGTCGCGCAGCATCGCGCCGCCCATCCTCGCCGAACGCGGGCTGGCCGCAGCCCTGACGGCGGTGGCCGCGACCTCGCCCATCCCCGTCACGTTGCGATACCACCTGGACAGCGAGCCGCCACAGGCCACAGCCGTCGCCGCCTACTACGTCGCCTGTGAGGCGTTGGCGAATTCCGTCAAATACTCGGGTGCGTCGGCGATCGGCCTAGACGTGAACCTCAACGATGACCACAACCTGCTCCTGGAAGCCACCGACGACGGCTGCGGTGGCGCGACGCTGCTCCCCGGACACGGCCTAGCCGGTCTCCGCGACCGCGTCGCCGCCCTCGACGGAACGCTGACCCTCACCGGCCCGCCAGGAACCAGGCTGCTCGCCGTCCTCCCCCTCTAACGGCAAGTCTCCAACGGCAAGCCTCGCCCTCTGAAGCCCCACCCACCCGCGACGCCCCCGCTAACGCCCCACCCCTCTAACGCCGAGGGCTGCCCTTTCTGCCGAGGACTGCCACTAAACGCTAGCCCTCGGCAGAAAGCCTTCGGTAAGAACAGCAGCCCTCGGCGTTAGGGGCAGCCCTCGGCGTTAGGGGCAGCCCTCGGCGTTAGGGGGGAGACGGAGCGGGGTAATCTGACCTGGAAAGGAGCGCCATGCGACTGGTGGTGGCCGAGGACAGCGTGCTGCTGCGCGAGGGGCTGGTCCGGTTGTTCGCCGAACTCGGGCACGAGGTCGTGGCCGCCGTCGGCGACGCGCCCCAACTCGTGGCCGCCGTCGCGGAATTCCTGCCCGACGTGGCCGTCACAGACGTCCGGATGCCGCCGACGCACACCGACGACGGCCTGCGGGCCGCGTTGGCGATCCGGGCCAGCCACCCGCAGGTGGCCCTGTTGGTGTTGTCGCAATGGGTGGAGGCGCAGGCGGCCCGCGACCTGCTGCGCGACGGGCGCGGCGGCATCGGCTACCTGCTCAAAGACCGGGTGCAAGACCTGGCCGCCGTCGGCGCGGCACTGGACACCATCGCCCTGGGCGGCACCGTCGTGGACCCCGACGTGATCGCCCAGTTGGCCGTCGGACGTGCCGACCTGGAACGCCTCACCGCCCGCGAACGCGAGGTGCTGGCGCTCATGGCTCAGGGCCGTTCCAACGCCGCCATCGCCGCGCACCTGGTGGTGACGCTGGGTGCCGTCGAGAAACACATTGCGTCGATTTTCACGAAACTCGACCTGCCGAATTCCGCCGACGACCACCGCCGCGTCTTAGCCGTCCTGAAATACCTGGGCGACTAGAGCAGGACGGATCGTGGCAAATATGTTACGCTTCATCTATGGTGACAACGACGGACGGCGGGCTCTTCTGGCAAGATCTCGCGTCGGATTTGGCTGACGAGCAGTTCGCTCGCTCATATGCGTTGGAGTCGGTGCGCGTGGCGACGATCGATGCTGTGATCAACCAACTGGACGAGGCTCGCCACGCTGCCGGGATGTCGAAGGCGGCGCTGGCGCGGGCGGTTGGATCCGATCCGGCTGTGGTCCGTCGGCTGCTGTCCGCGCCAGGGGTCAACCCGACGGTGGGCACGTTGGCGCAATTGGCCGCAGTCGTGGGCCTGCGGGTGTGTTTGGAACCAGCCGACGAGTTGGAGTGGCAGGTCTCGTCGGGGTCGGCACGGCCTGCTGCGGCTTGACGGGCCGTCATGAAGATGGGGGGCGACCCCCATACCCCCTTGGCAGCCGCGCTGCCCGTCTTCCATCCATCATGACGGGCAGCGCAGCGCACTGCGGAACTCACATCACGCTGCGCGGTTGCCGAGAAAGATACTCCTGGCCAAGGGTACGGATGGCTTCATAGTCTCGTGGGCTCAGCGTGGTCCGGAATCCCTTGGCGCGACCGTCGACCACGACCAGCAGTGGCTTGTCGACCCCTTGGGCCTCGTAATCGAGCAGGCAGAACAATCGGTAGTGCGTGCGGTTCGGCGGACCGTCGACGCGGACCTCGAACCATCCCGACATCTCCCCATGCATTGCTTCCCAATAGCCGCCTCCGGCGAACCGCTTGGGAGGTGCCGAGGCGACTGCGACCAATACCGCCCGCATTGTTGCCCGGACTTTGGGCGGGCACATGTTCAGGAAATCCCGACCAGGACACACCGACTGCGAGCCCTCGTCGCGTTGACGGCATAGGAACACCACATCGTGGGCGTCATCTGACGAGGGCCGGGTTTTTACAGGACTCGCGGTTACCGCTCGCAGATGGCGGCGAGGATCAGTCACGCCCGGTCCTTCCTAGCCTCGTCCGATAAATCAGGCTGATGGCGAGGATTTTCTTGGGCGCGAGGCCATCGATTGGTTCGCTCACCAGACATCAGGTTCTCCGTTCCACAACCCGGCCACCTTAAGCCAGTGAGCGTGCCAACGCATCTTGGCGGCCATGCCTGTGGACAACCAGAAAGGTTATCCACAAATCCGGGCCAATCACCCGCACCCCTGGAATCAGCCGTCTAGTGTTAGGCGTGTGTCCGAGCTGGATGGGTTCTCCGATCAGGAGATACGCGATCTGATCGCCCTGATCGACGACAAGGCGCGTCCGTTAGCGGCACAGGATGCCCACGAGCTGGCATTCTGCTTTCGCGAGGTCGAGAAACGCCGGTTGCACATCGACGAGGATAGGCTGCTCGGCTGGATCGGCCAGGTGTGCGATGGCCGCGACCAGCCGGGGCTGGACGCCATCGGCGCGGCCCTCAGCAACGACTCGCCGCAGGTGCGCCGGGCACTTCGCATCGCGATGAAGGATGGGGTGCCGATCAAGGGTCGCCCCAGCATCCGGGTGCAGGCTGCAAGCGCGCACGGTCTTGATCTGCGACAAAACACCTCGCCAACCGTCCTATGTCGACGACCTGAACAACTTCTTCAACGAGATGCTGTCCGGATTTTCAGTCTCGCCATCGCCAAGCAAGATATCGGACGCTATCGCCTGAACGCAGACGGAGCCAACAAAAAAACCCGACCTAGCCACAGCGGCGCGAACCACGATGACGGGAGCGCCTGGTCACGGCGCGCTGTGACGGACCTACTCAGTCGGCTTTCTTCTTGCTTTTCGCCTTTCCGCCGCGACGACGGCTTCGGTCGCGTTCTCCACCGTCGGCGGGAGCTTGCGAGGCGACCGGAACGTCGTGGGTGTGATAGCCGCGCCCGTCGCAGGTTTCGCATGCGACGGTGAACGCCTCGGCCAGACCAGTCCCGATTTTCTTCCGGGTCATTTGCACTAATCCGAGCGACGTGACCTCGGCGACTTGGTGACGGGTGCGGTCGCGTCCCAGGCATTCGACCAGGCGGCGCAACAACAATTCGCGGTTGCTCGGCAACACCATGTCGATGAAATCGACGACGATAATCCCGCCGATATCACGCAGGCGCAATTGCCTCACGATTTCTTCAGCCGCTTCCAGGTTATTCGCGGTCACTGTGGCTTCCAGATTTCCCTGGGTGCCGGTGAAACGCCCGGTGTTGACGTCGATCACCGTCATCGCCTCGGTGCGGTCGATCACCAGCGAACCGCCCGAGGGCAGGAACACCTTGCGTTCCAGCGCTTTGGCGATCTGCTCCTGGATGCGGTAATGGTCGAAGAGGTCGCCCTTTTCGGCGCGGTCCCACCGCTGCACGCGGTCGGACAAATGCGGCGCGACATGCGCGACGTAGGCTTCCACCGTGTCGTAGGCGTCATTCGGCTCGCTGTTCCCGTCGACGACCAGCGACGTGAAATCCTCGGTGAACAAATCGCGGACGATCCGCACCGTCAAATCAGGCTCGGCATACAGCAATTGGGGCGCCGAGGTCGATTTCACCTTCTTGTCGATGACTTCCCATTGGGCTTTGAGCCGGTTGATGTCATGGACCAATTCTTCTTCGCTGACGCCTTCGGCGGCCGTCCGCACGATGACGGATGCCGTGGGCTCGATCAATTGGTCGATGATGTCTTTGAGGCGTTTACGCTCGGGCTCGGGCAGTTTCCGGGAAATACCCGACAGATGCCCACCCGGCGAATAGACGATATAGCGTCCCGGAATGGAGATATGGGACGTGAGCCGCGCGCCTTTGGCCCCAACCGGGTCTTTGCTGACCTGTACCAGGACGGGCTGCCCGGAGGTGAAAACCTCTTCGACTTTCCTGTCGGCCCCGTTTTCGCCGAACGAATCCCAATCGACTTCTCCGGCGTACAACACGGCGTTACGCCCCCGGCCGATATCGATAAACGCGGCCTCCATCGACGGCAGGACGTTTTGCACTTTGCCGAGGTAAATGTTCCCGATGACGGACGCCGACGACGCGCGGTCGACGTAATGTTCCACGAGAACGCCGTCTTCCATGACCGCCACCTGGGCGTATTCGGCGGCCTGGCGGATCAGCATGGACCGTTCGACGGATTCGCGCCGGGCCAAGAATTCGCTTTCCGACAGGATCGGCGCCCGACGGCGCCCGGCGCTGCGGTTTTCGCGTCTGCGCTGTTTCTTGGCTTCCACGCGGGTCGAACCCTCAATGCCGGTCACCTCGCCAGACCCCGACGGCGCGCGGCGGGGTTCGCGCACGCGGACGACCACGTCGAGCGGGTCGTCGTCGGAGGTGCCGATCTCCTCGCCACGGCGGCGACGGCGACGGCGGTGGTGGGCGGCGCCGTCGGCCGACGCCCCCTCGGACGCCTCAGATTCCCCGGCGTCATCGGCCCCAACTGCTTCGGAGTCGTCGGCGTCATCGTCGGAACCGGCGAACGGCTCGTCGCCCGAACGGCGACGACGACGCCCGCCCCGGCGGCGACGACGACGGCGCGGCTCGTCGTCGGAGGTGCCCGCGTCGAAGTCGTCGGCCCCGAAATCGGCGTCGGCGGGCTCGGTGGGCTCGCCCGCGATGGCGGCCGCCAACGAGTTGAGCATTTCGTCCGGGGAGCCGGCCACGAGGCCGAACGCCTCGACGGGCTCGCCCCGACGCGGACGGCGCCTCGACGCGGACGGCGCAGACGCCTCCAGCGCCGCAGCGGTCGAACCCGCCTCGGGAGCCGGGGCGGCATCGGGAACCTGGGGGGCGTCGGCGGGCGGCAACGGAGCCGGGGTGCCTGCGGCGCGGGTGGCGCGGCGGCGGCGGGGGGCCGGCGCGGCGTCAGCGGATTGCGCGTCGTCGGCAGGGGCCGCGACGGCGGGCTGTGCGGCGTCGCCGGAGGACGCCTGCGGTTCGGCGGCCTGCGGGGTGTCAGCCGGTGTCGGCACCTGGTCGGCGTCCGCCACGGGCTTGGGCCGCCGGGTGCGGGCGGGTTTCTCGGGCGCGTCGTCGGCTGCGGGATCGGCCGGGGCGGCAGCCTTCGTCCGCCGGGTGCGGGCGGGCTTGGCGGGCTCGGCCGCGACCGGGCTCTCACCCACCGTGGCGCTGCCATCAACCGCCAAGGCGCCATCGTCGGCCACAGGGGCTTTGGCTTTGGCGGGCGTCGTCTTCGCCGCCGTCGCCCTGGGACGACGGGTGCGGGCGGGCTGCGCGGACTCGCCCGGCTGCGCGGATTCAGCGGGTTGCGTCTCGCCTACCGCCGATGCCGCAGGGGCGGGGGCGTCTGGAACGGGAGCCGGGGGGCCGGCAGGCCGGGTGGCGCTGCGACGGCGGGGCGGGGTGGCTGGGACATCGGGGAAATCGACTGCCGAGGGTGTGTCGGAACCGAGCATGGGTGCTCCTCTTGGGCGGCGCTAGGCGCTGCCACGTGTTGTCGCCAACGGTGACAACCATCACCCTTGGCGTAAAAGCCTGTCTGGTGGGTTCTGGGTGTGCCACGACGAACACATCCCAACGATGCCCCCGCCCCCGCGGTCGATAACCGTCGCGGTAAGGCGGTGGCACCCGGTGAATCTGTCACCTTCACCGAAAGCCCAAGGACCCGAACAACTGGCGAAGCCCAAGTCCCACTGCGAGTATTCCACATTGTTCATCGTTATCAAAACGTGACCATCGGAGTGTCGGGATTCCTAGGACGATGGAGGACGACCCTCCAACCCCGCCGCGCCGCCTGCCCCTGCCCGTCGTCGCGAACGCCGCAGCACCGCCGATCCGTCATCCTGCCGACGGCCCGAACGGGTCGACCACCACCCCGTCCACCAGGCGTCCTTGGGCCAGCCGGGTGAAGATTTCGGGAGCGGTCGGACACAGCGCCGGCCACACGGATTCCAAGGCACTGGCCACGTCGTCCGGGCGTACCAGCGGCGTTCCCGCCAACGACACCACCCGCAACACTCCCGGCCCGCCAGCCTCCAGGCTGACCACGGCGGGTTTGACGTCGACGGTGCGCAGGCCATTCTTGGTCTGGCGTTGCGCCGTCGCCGACGCGCACGCCTCGAAGGCGTCCACCGCGTCCGCCAACGCCTCAGACGACACCCCAGGGAACTCCAGGCTCCACCAGGACGCCTCCAGTTCGGACGCGAGCGGACGCCTGTCGGATTCGGCCACCGCGACGATCGCCAGCCCCTGGGGCAACGCCGCGTCGAGGGCATCAGCCAGCCACCCGGCGTCGACCTGCCGCGCCAGCCCGATCTCCAGGTATTCCGCCTCGCTCGCGCAACCGGTCGGGCAGGCGTTGGCGTACGAAATCCTCGGGTGCGGCGAAAACCCGGATGAGTACGCCATCGGCACGTCCACCCGCCGCAGCGCGCGCTCGAACGCCCGCGCGAAATCCCGTTGGGACGCGAAACGCGCCCGGCCTCGTTTGGCGTACCGGAGACGCAGCCGTTGGACGGGCGGCGGCTGCGAGGTAGGTGGCTGGCGGCTCATCGCGGCCCCCCGCCGGCATCCCCCGCCGATGCCTGGGGGGCCGGGCTGAGTTCGGTGTCGGCGCCCAGCGCGAAGCACACGCCGCAGTCGTAGCAGCCCCACCAGCGGCAGTCGGGGACCTCGGCCCCCGCCGTCGCATCCTGCCAGTCCTGCCACAGCCAGTCGCGGTCCAGGCCCACGTCGAGATGGTCCCAGGGCAGTAGTTCGTCGGCAGCCCGTTCGCGGGTGGTGTACCACGCCAGGCTGAGCCCCATCGGCTCCAGGACAGCGGTCGCCGCGTCCGCCCAGCGTTGGAAGGAAAAATGCTCACGCCATCCGTCGAAACGCCCGCCGTCGCGCCACACCCGCTCGATCACCGCTCCCACGCGGCGGTCCCCCCGGCTCAGCAGCCCTTCGACCAACGACGGGTCGCCGGAGCCGTAGCGCAGCGTGATCGCCCGCCCGTAGCGCCGGTCGGACCGGATGGCGTCGCGCAACGCCAGCATCCGCCGGTCGACGGTGGCGGCGTCGGCCTGCGCGGCCCACTGGAACGGGGTGTGCGCCTTGGGGACAAAGGGGCCGATGCTCACCGTGCAACGGATGTCGCGCGTGCCGGACGCCTGCCGCCCGGTTTCGATCACGCGGGCGGCCAGGGCGGCGATGGCCACCACATCCTCGTCGGTTTCCGTGGGCAGGCCGCACATGAAATACAGCTTCACCTGCCGCCAGCCGCGCGCGAACGCCACGGCGACCGTCTGGAGCAGGTCGTCCTCGCTGACGCCCTTGTTGATGACGCGCCGCAGGCGTTCCGAGCCGCCCTCGGGCGCGAACGTCAGCCCCGAGCGCCGCCCATTGCGGGAGACCTCGTCGGCCAAGTCGACGTTGAACGCGTCCACACGCGTGCTCGGCAGCGACAGCGAGACGTTCGTCCCGGCGTAGCGGTCGGCCAGCGTCTTCGCGATGGCGCCGATCTGGGTGTGGTCGGCGCTGGACAGGCTGAGCAGGCTCACCTCGTCCAGGCCGGTGGATGCCAGCCCGCGTTCGGCCATCGCCATGACCGTCTCCACCGACCGCTCGCGCACCGGGCGGGTGACCATGCCCGCCTGGCAGAAGCGGCAGCCGCGCGTGCAGCCCCGGAAAACCTCCACCGAATAGCGCTCGTGGACGGTTTCGGCCAGCGGGACGACCGGATGGGCCGGATACTGCCACCGGTCGAGGTTCCCCAGCACGTGTTTGGCGACCTGCGCGGGCACGCCGTCGCAGTTGGGACGCACGCTGGCGATGCGCCCGTCGGCGGCGTAGGCCACGTCGTAGAACGACGGGACGTAGGCGAACCCCGCGACGCGCGACAGCAGTCCCTCGCGCCCGCCGGGCCTGCCCTCGGATTTCCAGGCGCGCACCGCCTGGGAGACAGCCATCGCCGGTTCCTCGCCGTCGCCGAGCACCACCGCGTCCACGAAATCGGCCACCGGTTCGGGGTTGAACGCCGCGTGCCCCCCGACGACGACGAACGGGTCACCCGGACCCCGGTCAGCCGCGTGGAGCGGGATTCCGGCCAGGTCGAGGGTTTCCAGCAGGTTGGTGTAGCCCAACTCGGTGCCCAGGCTGACGCCCAGCACGTCGAACGCCCGCACCGGCAGATGGTTCTCCCAGGTGAATTGGGGGATGCCCGCCTCCCTCATCAGCCCGGCCATGTCCGGCCAGATGGTGAACGTGCGCTCGGCCAGCATCCAATCAGGCTCGTTGAGCAGTTCGTACAGGATCGCCAAGCCCTGGTTCGGCTGGCCGACCTCGTAGGCGTCCGGGTACATCAACGCCCAACGGACCTCGGCGGCGTCGAAATCCTTCGAGACGCTGTTCACCTCGCCGCCGATATAGGTGACAGGTTTGCTCACGCGGGCCAGCAGCGGTTCCAGACGGCTGAACATGGACTCAGGCATGAGTCTCACCCATCCCGGTGAGTTGTGGATCTCGCGGCACATCGTCGGACGGCGGCAGCCCAGTGGGCGGCGGGAATGCGCCGGGCGGCGGGAAGGTGCCGGGCGGCAGGGTGCCGGGTGGCGGCACGTCGCCGGCCAGTGGCGCCGCTGGAGCGGTCGCCGTCGGCAGTTCGAGGCGTTTGGCCTGCCAGATGATGATGGCCGCGGGGACGACGACGAACGCCACCTGGATCAGGTCGGTGGGCGACCCGGTTCCGGCCTGCCGGTCGAACATACCCGAGATGTCCATGAACGGCGCCAGCGCCAGGCTCATCAGATTGTTCATGATGTGCAAGGCGATACCCGCCTCCAGCCCGCCGGTGCGCCACACCAGGACCGAGGCGATGACGGCGAAGCACCCGTAGAACAGGTTGAGCCACGGGTCCTGGGCGTCGTGCAACCACACGAACACCCCCGTCGAGACGATGGTCGAGACGATCCAGCCGGCGTTGCGCAGCCCGAACCACGACCCGACGGCGCGGCCCAGGAACCCCCGGATGGCGTACTCCTCCCCCGCGCACTGCAACGGCGTGGTGAGCAGGATGATGACGATCATCGGCACAGTGTGCGCGTCGACGCTCAGGGTGGGCACTCCGTCGGTGACGAAATTCAGCCCGAACAGCACGGCGAAGAACGGCAACGCGATCAGCAAGCACCGGCCGAACAGCCGCCACCGGAACCGTCCCGTGATCGACGCGAGCCAGCCGGTCTTCTGCCCGAAAAACACGCGGTGGCCCACGATGGCCAACGGGATAAACGCGACGATGGTGAGGTTGTTCGCCAGGAAGATCAGCACCGTCCCGGGAAGCTGGCCGTTGAGCAGTTGCTCCGGCGTCAACTCCCCCGAGCTGAACTCGGCGATCAGGAACGGCACCATGACGATGACGCACACGACCAGCCACGCCACGGCGACTGCGGCGATACCCGCCAACGGTTTCCACCACCGGAACGCAGGTGCCCGATAGAACTCGTGGAACGCGCGTGGCGTCACCGGCAACGCAGAAGGCTTCATGGGTCCGATCACCCGAGCGCGGGGAACCACAGCCCGATCTCACGCGCCGCCGACTCGGGCGAATCCGACGCGTGGACGAGATTTTCCCGCGACGACAAGGCCAAATCGCCCCGGATCGTCCCCGGGTCGGCGGCGGCGGCGTTCGTCGCCCCGTTGAGCCGGCGGACCACCTCGATCACGTCGGGGCCGGACAAGATGAGCGCGACCAACGGCCCGCCCGTGATGTACTCGCGCAGGCTCGGATACCACGGCTGGCTCACATGGTCGGCGTAATGGCGGTCGGCCATCGCGCCGTCGATACGGCGCAATTCCATCGCGACGACGCGCAGGCCCTTCGCCTCGTAGCGCGCGAGGATCGCCCCGGCCAAGCCGCGTTCGACGGCGTCGGGTTTGAGCAGGACCAGGGTGCGTTCGGTGTCAGTCATACTCGCAGACTACCTGCGACCACCGACAAATCCGAAAGGCCCATTCAACGACGATGGGGGACGACCCCCATACCCCCGCGCGCCGCACCGCCCGCCTACCGCACCAGCATGACGGACGCCGCAGCGCAGGGAAAACGGCTCACTCTCCCGGCTCGTCGTCCCCATGCCCGTGGTGGACGAGCAACGCCCGCGCCTCCCCTGCGGCCACCACCGACCCGGCGATCAGCACGCCCGCCGACGGCCCCGCCTCGTCGGCCAACCGGACGGCCAGGTCGATGGCGTCGGCCATCGTGGCGGCCACATGGACCCGGTCGCGCCCGAAAATCTCGGCAGCCACCACGCCCAGCGCCTCCGGCGGCATCGCGCGCGCGGACGATTCCGGCGCGGTCACCACCACCGTGCTCATCTCGTCGGCGAACACGCGCAACACCCCGTCCACGTCCTTGTCGGCCATCATCGCCACGACGCCGATCAACGGCTCGAACGCGAACGCCTCGGCTTGCGCGGCCATCGTGGCGCGCGCCCCGTGCGGGTTGTGGCAAGTGTCCACGACGATGGCCGGCGACGTCCGCACCACCTCCAGCCGCGCTGGCGCCACCACCTGCTCCAACCCCTGCGCGACCACGTCGGCCGGCGGCGTCCGCCCGCCCAAGAACGCCTCGACGGCGGCGACCGCCAGGGCCGCGTTGCGGGCCATATGTTCCCCGTGCAGCGGCAGAAAAAGATCGCCCAGGGGCCCCTCGCCCGTGTTGATCCGGATCACCTGCCCGCCGACGGCCAGCGTCCGGTCGAGCAGCCCGAAGTCCACGCCCTCCAACGACGCCTTCACCCCCACGTCGGCGCACCGCGCCAGCAGAACGGTGGCTGCCTCGGGCTGTTGCGCGGCGATGACGGCCACGCCGCCCTCCTTGATGATGCCGGCTTTCTCCCCCGCGATCTGCGCCAGCGTGGAGCCCAAGATGTTCATGTGGTCGTAGTCGACCGGGCAGACCACGGCCACGTCCGCGTCGGCGACGCTGGTGGCGTCCCAGGTTCCCCCCAAGCCCACCTCGATGACGGCCACGTCCACCGGCGCCTGCGCGAACGCCTCGTACGCCAGCCCCGTCATCACCTCGAAGAACGTCATCGGCACGCCGTCGATGCCCCGCTCGTCCACCATCTGCACCAACGGCGACACGTCGGCCACCAACTCGTCGAACCGGTCGTCGCTGATCGGCTCACCGTCGATGGCGATGCGCTCGGTCACGTCGGTCAGGTGCGGGCTGGAGAACCGTCCCACGCGAAGCCCCAGCGCACGCAACAGCGAGTCGATCATGATGGCCGTGCTGCCTTTGCCGTTGGTCCCGGCCACCTGGATGACCGGATACGCCTGTTGCGGGGAGCCCAGCAGGTCGCACAACGCCTGGATGCGCCCCAGGCTGGGGGCGATGCGGTGTTCGGGCCAACGAGCCGCGAGCTCGGCGGTGATTCGATCGTGTGATGTCATGGTGTGCCCAGCGTAGCGCCGCCGGCTGGAACGATTAGGAGTGCGGGCTAGACTTTTGCGCGTGCCACACGTCCCGTTGCTTCGCCGCTATCCGCCCACGACCTGGATAACGCTCGCGTGCCGCTTAATCTTAGGAGTCGTCCTGCTGGTCGCCGGGCTGCTCAAGCTCCCCGACCTAGAGGCGTCCGTGCTGTCGGTGCGGCTGTACCAAATCCTCCCCTTCGGGTGGACGCCGACGGTGGGGTACGCGCTGCCGATCCTTGAGGTCGCTTTCGGGGTCCTCCTGGTGGCAGGCGTGTTCACGCGCTGGTCGGCGGTCGTCGGTTCGCTGATGATGCTGGCCTATATCATCGCCATCTCGTCGGTGTGGGCGCGCGGCATCTCCATCGACTGCGGGTGTTTCAGCGCCGGCAAGACGGTCGACCCGACGCAGACCCAGTATCCCCTGGAGGTCGCCCGCGACATCGGCCTGCTGGCGTTGGGCGTGTGGACGGTGATCCGTCCGAAATCCCCCTTCGCCGTGGACGCGTGGCTGTTCGCAAGCCCGTTGCCCGATGACGACGAACCCGAAGAACTCGACGACGAACCCGGCGACGGCCCGGACGAGAAGGACAAATGATGGTCAGCAACGCCAAGAAAAACGCCCGCGAGGAACTGCGCCAGCAGAGGGCCGCTGCCGCCGCCCGCAAACGCCGCAACCGCGCCATCGGCGTGGGAGCCATCATCGTCGTGGTGTTGGCCGCGATCGTGACCACCGTCGTGCTGGTGGCGACGAACAAGGCCGCCCCCACCGCCGCGCAGACCACCGGCGTGCCCCCGCACGCCAATTCCGACCACACCGGCATTATCGTCAATCCCGGGAAAGCCTCCGCGTCGGCCCCCGTCGTGGCCATCTACCTGGACTACCAGTGCCCGATCTGCCACGAATTGGAAACGACGTACGGATCGTCCTTCGAGTCACTGGCGAATTCCGGCGGCATCCAGTTGGAATACCACACCATGACGTTCATCGACCAGAACGCGAAGAATGATTCCTCAGAGAACGCGGCCATCGGCGCCGCCTGTGCCGATATCCAGGGCGTCTATTCGGCCTATCACGACCAGGTCTTCGCCAACCAGCCGACCCAAGAGGGAGCAGGCTATTCCCAGACCTTGCTGCGCGACACCATTCCCACCACGATCGGCCTGACGGGCTCCAAGCTGGCGGCATTCCAGCAGTGTTATGACACGCAGGCCACCAAAGCGTTCGTGGACAACGTAGCCGCCCAAGCGTTGGCGTCCGGCGTCACCGGCACCCCCACCATCAAGGTCAACGGGAAGCAACTCGCCGTCAGCCAGCTTGGCGACCCCTCCAACCTTCAAAACGTCATCAACACCGCCGCAGAAAGCTAACCGGGAATCACGATCATGGCCTCCAAGTCTTCCAAGTCCCCCAAATCCCCTGCGGCCAAGAAGAACCCCGCACCGACGGGCAAGCAGCCCCCCCGTCAGCCCCGGCTGACCGCCTTGCAGCAAGAACAGCTGCGCAAAGCGACGATGATGCGCCGCAGCGTCATCGCGGGGGCGATCGTCCTCGCGGTGGTCGTCGTCGCCGTTTTCGCGGGTGTGTTCATCTCCGCCAACAACCAGAACCAGCTCAAGACGACGGTCACCCCGCCGGACGTGGCCGCAGACGGCCTCGGCATCATGATGAACCCCAGCGCCGCCACCGCCTCGGCGCCGCACAAGGTGGCCATCTATGTGGACTACCAGTGCTCGGCCTGCCAAAGCCTGGAGAACTCCTACGGCTCGGCGCTGCAATCCGCAGCCGCCAACGGCGCGATCAGCCTGGAGTACCGGGCGATCACCATGCTCGACGCCAGCCAGAACAAGAACTCGTCCACCCGCGCGGCCATCGGCGCCGCGTGCGCGGACGTCCAGGGCGTCTACGCCGCGTACACCAACCAGTTGTTCACCAACCAGCCCACCGAGGGCGGCAGCGGATTCACCGACGAGCAGTTGAGCACCACCTTCCCCACGGCTGCGGGCCTGTCCGGGACGAAGCTGACCGATTTCCAGCAGTGCTACAACCAGCAGTTGACCGGCGGTTTCGTCAAGAAGGTCTCCGACGCCGGCATCCAGGCCGTTCCGGGTTACGATCCCAACAAGGTCCTGGAGACGCCGACGATCGTCCTCGACGGCAGCTACGCCACCCCCACCCAGTTGGCCAGCGTGCTGACGTCCCTTCCCGCGCCCACGGCGAACGCGACGCCGGCACCGACCGCCACCCCGACGAAATAGTTCTGCCCGACGGGGCCCAGGGTGCCGCACGAAGGTCCCCAAGTCCCTGATCGGCATCGCTCGGCGGGGTTATCGGCCTGTTGGCCTGTGGGACGGCCAGTGCGCGAGTAAGCTACTGCGTTCATACGTTTTCCCGATGCGAGGAGTGACAATGGTCGTCAACTGGACCCCGGTCATCAGCATCGCGGTGGCCGCATTGCTGTCGTTGATCATCGGCCTGGAGCGCGAGTTTTTCGCCAAGGCCGCCGGGATGCGCACGTACGCGCTGGTCGGGACCGGGTCGGCCCTGTTCACCGTCGTCGGCATGTACGGGTTCGTGGGCGTGTCGTCGTTCGACGGCTCACGCGTCGCAGCACAGATTGTCAGCGGCGTCGGATTCCTGGGCGCGGGCCTTATTTTCGTCCGCCGCAATTCCGTGCAAGGGCTGACGACCGCAGCGGGCGTGTG
>Ga0123357_10004919_pt1 | contig 15849 bp, 11 predicted proteins | sample TergutEmb28metaG_FD_89873 | JGI IMG/M metagenome (GOLD analysis project Ga0123357, IMG submission 89873) | Embiratermes neotenicus P4 segment gut microbial communities from Petit-Saut dam, French Guiana - Emb289 P4 | ecosystem: Host-associated > Arthropoda: Insects > Digestive system > Gut ... | reverse complement strand
TTCGCTACACGCTTCCTTTCCACAATCAGTCGCCCTCATGCAGTTGCGTTTCACTTCGTTCGCTGTAACCAACTTACGGCGGGACTTACACCCGCTAGAGTGCGCCCATGCTGGGCGCACAAATCAAAAGGGGTTGCATTGCTGCAACCCCTTGATTTTTTTGGCTCCCCGACCTGGGCTCGAACCAGGGACCTGCGGATTAACAGTCCGTCGCTCTACCGACTGAGCTATCGAGGAAAGGAGGGGCGCATTCTAATCAGGACGCGCTTACCCGTCAAGAAAGTTGGATCATACTTCCTCGGCTTGTGGCGGTTTGGCAGCTTCAAGCAGCGCTTTCATAGAGAGGCGGATCTTGCCGCGGTCATCGGTTTCGAGCACTTTTACGCGCACGTTCTGACCTTCCTTGACGTAATCGGCCACATTGTTGACGCGCTCGTGTGCAATTTGCGAGATATGCAGCAAGCCGTCACGCCCTGGTAGGATATTAACGATGGCACCGAATTCGAGCAGCCGCTGTACGGTTCCTTCGTAGATCTTGCCAATTTCGACCTCGGCGGTAATCGCTTCGATGCGTGACTTCGCTTCCTGTGCACCTTCGGCGCTGATACTGGAGATGGTGATGTTGCCGTCGTCTGCGATTTCGATGACGGTTCCGGTCTCTTCCTGCATGGCGCGGATGATGGCGCCACCCTTGCCGATGACATCCCGAATTTTCTCCGGGTTGATCTTCATCGTAATCATGCGCGGGGCGAACTCGGAAACTTCGCCGCGTGCGCCCTCGATAGCCTGCTTCATCAGTCCGAGAATGTGGCGGCGGCCTTCGCCTGCCTGCGATAGGGCAACCTTCATGATTTCACCGGTGATGCCCTGGATCTTGATGTCCATTTGTAGCGCGGTGATACCGTTTTCCGTGCCCGCTACTTTGAAATCCATGTCGCCGAGGTGGTCTTCGTCGCCCAGGATGTCGGTAAGTACCGCAAAACGGTTGCCTTCCTTGATGAGACCCATCGCGATGCCTGCGACGTGCGCCTTGACTGGAACTCCGGCATCCATCAGCGCGAGCGAGCCGCCGCAAACCGAAGCCATTGAGGAGGAACCGTTGGATTCCATGATCTCGGAAACAAGGCGGATAGTGTAGCTGAAGTCTTCCGGCTTGGGCAACACGGCAACCAGTGCACGCTTGGCAAGCCGTCCGTGGCCGATCTCACGGCGCTTGGTCGCGCCGAAGCGACCCGTCTCACCCGTACAGAAGGGCGGGAAATTGTAATGCAGCATGAAGTTTTCGCGGTATTCGCCCGCAATGGCATCGATGATCTGTTCATCGCGGCCAGTGCCGAGCGTGGCAACGACCAGAGCCTGCGTTTCGCCACGGGTAAACAGAGCCGAACCGTGGGTACGCGGCAATACGCCGGTGCGGATTTCGATCGGGCGCACGGTGCGGGTGTCGCGTCCGTCGATACGCGGTTCGCCGTTGAGGACGCGGCCACGCACGATGTTCGATTCCAGGGTGAAGAGGATTTCCCGGACTTCGTTTTCGGAGGGGGGCGTGTCGGTGCCTTCCATGACGGCAACTAGCGTCGACTTTTCGATTTCAGCCAACCGTGTGCTTCGTGCCTGTTTGCTGGTGATGGCAAACGCCCGTTCAAGGTCGGCATAGGCCAGTTCGGTGACGCGCGCGATGAGCGCTTCGTTTTTGGCAGGCGGTTGCCAGTCCCATTCCGGTTTGCCAGCGACTTCCACCAGTTCATTGATGGCACGAATCGCGTGCTGCATCTGTTCGTGACCGTAGAGTACTGCGCCAAGCATGACTTCTTCGGAGAGCTCCTGCGCTTCGGATTCGACCATCAGCACCGCCGTTTCCGTCCCGGCGACGACGAGGTTGAGTTCGCTGGTGGCAAGTTGGGTGGCAGTAGGGTTGAGCAGGTACTGCCCATTGGCGTAGCCGACCCGTGCCGCGCCAATCGGTCCGTTGAAGGGGACGCCCGCGATGGACATTGCGGCAGAGGCGGCGATCATTGCCGGGATGTCCGCGTCGACTTCGGGGTTCAGGGACAGCACGAGGGCGATGACCTGGACTTCGTTATAGAAACCGTCCGGGAAAAGCGGGCGGAGGGGACGGTCGATCAGGCGGGAAGTGAGCGTTTCCTTTTCGGTAGGGCGCCCTTCGCGTTTGAAGAAACCGCCAGGAATGCGTCCGGCGGCATAGAATTTTTCGACGTAATCGACAGTGAGTGGGAAAAAGTCCTGTCCGGGTTTGACATCCTTCGATGCACAGACAGAAGCGATCACTACGGTATCGTCCATGCTGACAACGACGGCGCCGTCCGCTTGGCGTGCGATTTCACCAGTTTCCAGGGTGACGGTCTGTGTGCCCCAGGTGAAGGTTTTTTTTGTTGAAGTAGGCAAGGGGAATTCCTTTGAGCGTAATTGCCGTGGGCCGCGCGGCAATGGGGTTGTTTGGGTCAGGAATGGCAAAAATGACAAAAGCCGGGAAGCCCATTGTGTGGAGCCGTCCCGGCTTGTTTATTTTGCCATTGGGGCACTGTTGGGTCAGTTGTTTTTGCGAGCCTGCTCGTGCAAGAACCTTACTTGCGCAGACCCAGCCGTTCGATCAGCCTGCGATAAGCCTCGGCATTCTGGTCTTTCAGGTAGTCGAGAAGCTTGCGGCGGCGGCTGACCATTTTCAACAGGCCACGGCGGGAATGGTGATCCTTGCCATGTTCCTTGAAGTGGCCGGCCAGGCCGTTGATGCGTGCGGTCAGGAGCGCGACCTGGACTTCGGGCGACCCGGTGTCGCCTTGGGCGCGCTGGTAATCAGCAACAATTTGCGCCTTGGTTGTATTGTCGAGAGCCATATGCGTCTTGTCTTGTTCAGTTCGTCAGAAAGCGGCAGATTATATCCACTGAGGAACAGGAGTTCAAGGCAAAAAGAACGGATGTCACTGGAATTTAGCGAGGGAAGAGGAGTCGATCAACCGCTTCGGCCATATCTGCCCGTCTTCTTTGCGCTGCCCAAGCCCTAAAAATCCATCTGGGCCATACAGCCGGACGCAATCTCCGAGGTTTTGGCTTGGTACGGTTTTCCCCTGCGTTGGCAGGTAAAGCGGTTGGCCTTGCAGGATCAGCCGTGCACTGGCTCTTTCGAGCTCGAGTTTCGGAAAACCTTTCAGCAGCGCGTCGACCGGGGCGAGCAGGGCATCGCGCTGTGCCAGGGCGGTGGCTTCAAGCGCATCGAGGGTGACGCTGCCCGATAGATCAAAATCTCCGATGCGGGTGCGCCGCAGGGAGTCGAGGTGCGCGCCGCAGCCCAAGGCTGTACCAATGTCTATCGCCAAGCTACGGATGTAGGCTCCTTTACTGCACGCCACGCGGATGACGAATCGGTCTTTTTGAAATAGGAGCAGCGTGAGTTCGGCGACCGTTACGCGACGGGGCGCACGTTCGATTTCGACTCCGGCGCGGGCATATTCATAAAGGGGCTTGCCGTTGTGCTTGAGCGCTGAGTACATTGGGGGCGTTTGTTCGATTTCGCCGGTAAAATTTACGAGTGCTGCGCGCAATCCGGTTTCATCAACGGCAACGGGTTGGGTGGACAGCACCGTACCTTCTGTGTCTCCCGTGTCGGTTTGGATGCCGAGTTTGACGCCTGCTTCATAAGTTTTGTCGGCGTCGAGCAGCATTTGCGAAAATTTGGTCGCTTCGCCAAAAGTGAGCGGCAGCAAGCCACTTGCCATTGGATCAAGGGTTCCAGTGTGGCCGGCCTTACGTGCGGCAAGAAGCCTTCGCGCGGTTTGCAGCGCCGAATTGGAGGTGATGCCGGAAGGCTTGTCAAGCAGCAGCACGCCGTTAACGGCGCAGCGAAGGGGGGGAGCGGCAGGCATCAGCTAGGTCAGGAGGCGGGTTTTTCGTCCGTAGCCTGGGCACGGGCTGCGTCTTCGCGCACGGTCTGGTCGATCAACTTCGACAGACGGGAGCCTTCTTCCACTGAGCGATCATAGTGGAAGTGCAGTTCGGGCAAGGTGTGGATGCGGATCCTCTTGCCAAGTTCACGGCGCAAGAAGCCGCTCGCGTGCCGCAGCCCTTCGAGGATTTCCGGGATAGCGCCCGTGCCGCCCATCGCGGTGAAGAATATTTTTGCGTGGGCATAGTCGGGGGTGAGTTCGACATCGGTAAGCGAGACAAAACTCACCTTAGGGTTTTTGACGTCCTGTTGGATCAGTTCGGCCAGTTCGCGGCGGATTTGTTCGGCTACGCGCTGGCCGCGTGAGAACTCTTTCGGCATCGTTCAGAGTGTCCTCGCCACTTCGCGGATTTCAAACACTTCGAGTTGGTCACCCTGACGGATATCGTTATATCCGCGCAGTTGGAGGCCGCATTCGTATCCGGCTCTGACTTCCCTGACATCGTCCTTGAAGCGTTTGAGCGATTCGAGTTCGCCCGCCCAGATAACAGTATGGTTGCGCAGCAGCCTAACGGAAGTGGCACGCCGCACGGCTCCTTCAAGCACGTAGCAACCTGCCACCGAACCCACTTTGGAGATGGCGAACACCTGGCGGATTTCAACCAGACCGATGGTTTCTTCGCGTTTTTCCGGGGAAAGCATGCCGGAGAGCGCTGCTTTCACTTCGTCGACGGCATCGTAGATGATGTCGTAGTAGCGGATGTCGACTCCAAAACTTTCGGCAAGTTTTCGTGCGCTGGTATCAGCGCGGGTGTTGAAGCCGATGACGACCGCGGCGGAAGCTTGCGCAAGGTTGATGTCGGATTCGGTAATCGCACCCACGCCCGCGTGAATGACCTGCACGCGTACCTCGTTAGTAGAGAGTTTTTGCAGGGATTGCGATAAGGCCTCCTGCGAGCCTTGCACGTCAGCCTTGATGATGAGGGTCAGGCTTCTGGTTTCGTCTTCGCCGATTTGCTCGAACATGTTTTCGAGCTTGGCGGCCTGTTGTTTGGCAAGTTTAACGTCGCGGAACTTACCTTGGCGGAAGAGGGCGATTTCACGCGCTTTCTTTTCGTCGGCAAGTACGATGGCCTCATCGCCTGCCGCCGGGATGTCCGAAAGGCCAAGAATTTCGACCGGGATGGCGGGGCCGGCTTCTTCGATGTTTTTGCCGCTCTCATCAAGCATGGCGCGGATGCGGCCAAAGGTGGCTCCGGCGAGAATGACATCGCCACGGCGCAGTGTGCCGGATTGGATGAGCAACGAAGCGACCGGGCCGCGTCCCTTGTCCAGCCGCGCTTCAACGATCAACCCCTTGGCTGGGGCGTCGACCGGGGCTTTGAGTTCGAGCACATCGGCTTGGAGCAAGACGACTTCAAGTAGGTCATCGATGCCCTCGCCGCTCTTGGCAGAAACGGCTGCGAAGAGGGTGTCGCCGCCATATTCTTCCGGAACGACCTGTTCGGCAATGAGTTCCTGTTTGACTTTCTCGATGTTGGCCGACGGTTTGTCGATCTTGGTAACGGCGACAACGATTGGAACTCCCGCAGCTTTTGCGTGGTTGATGGCCTCGCGTGTCTGCGGCATTACACCGTCATCTGCTGCAACGACGAGGATAACGATGTCGGTGGCTTGTGCGCCACGTGCACGCATGGCGGTGAACGCTTCATGGCCCGGGGTGTCGAGAAAAGTAATCGTACCGCGTGGAGTCTCCACATGGTATGCGCCGATGTGTTGGGTGATGCCGCCCGTTTCGTCCGCCGCAACCTTAGTACGGCGGATGAAGTCCAGCAGCGAGGTCTTGCCATGGTCGACGTGACCCATGACGGTGACGACTGGGGCGCGTGGGAGGATGGCATAATCTTTATGTTCGTCGTGTTCGGCCAGAAAGGCATCGGGGTCGTCGAGCTTGGCAGCCAGCGCCTTATGACCCAGGTCTTCGACCACGATCATCGCTGTCTCTTGATCGAGCACCTGATTGATCGTCACCATCATGCCCATTCTCATCAGGGTCTTGATGACTTCGGCAGCCTTGATGGCCATTTTGTGGGCGAGGTCGGCCACGGTGACGGTCTCTGGCACATGTATTTCACGCACAATGGGCTCGCTCGGAGCTTGGAAGGTAGCGTGTTCTTCAACTGCATGGGCGCTTCCGTGACGTCCGCTGCCATGGCGTCCACCGCCCTTGGCTCCGCGCCAGGCATTACCGGTAGCTGCGCCGCCCACGTCGCCGCGGGTCTTGAGACCGCCACGGCGTTTGTTGCCGCCTTCGCCATCGCGGGCATTGCCGCTGCCGCTAGCATCGCGGACAGGTTTTTCGCGGGCGGGCTTATTGTTTTCGCCGCTCTTGGCTGGACGGTGCAACGTGCCTGAAGTGGCTTTCTTGTTCGAGGCTGGTTTAGTTGTGGCGGGCGCGGCAGGGGCAACCTTGGGCTGTGGCTGTTGCGTAGCACGAAGGCGGGCTTCTTCTTCCTGTTGGCGGGTTTCGGCTGCGGTCTTAGCCGCAGCTTCGCGCTCCTGGCGGGCACGCAGGTCGGCCTGTTGCCGTTCGCGCAACTCGCGGCTACGGCGTGATTCCTGCTCGCGCACGGCGAGTTCTTTTTCGCTCAGGATATGGACAAGCGATGACCCACTTTGCGGCGCCTTGTTTCGTTTTTGATGGCCGGCAGGTTTGTTTGTCGGCGCGGCTTCCACGGCAGGCGCAGGGGGTTCGCTGGTGGCAGCACCGATATCCACCGTATCGGGTGGGGATGCTGGGGGTGGAGGCTCGGAAACTGGAGGTGGTGGCACGGAAACCAGGGTCGGGGGCTCGGAAACCGGAGGCGGGGGCGAAACCGGTGTCAGTGCCGTTTCGGGAAATGGCGCTTCGGGAACCGGGACGCTTGGAAGGGTTTCTTCTTTCGGCGTGGCAACCTCAGCCATTTCGTCGCGTTTGACGAAAACGCGCTTTTTGCGGACTTCTACCTGTACCGTGCGGGCACGGCCCGTCGAGTCGGTGGAGCGGATCTCGGAAGTTTGCTTGCGGGTCAGGGTGATCTTGCCTTTTTTGGCGCTGCCGTGCGATTCGCGCAGGTATTCGAGCAGGCGAGATTTGTCCTGCTCGGTGAGCAAATCCTGTTCGTTGGATTTATCGACGCCAGCGCGCTTGAGTTGCTCCAGCAACGCCGCTGTCGGCATTTTCAACTCGCCAGCGAATTGGGTGACACTTATACCTTCCATTTCTGCACCCCTATCATCATTCTTGCTCGAACCAGTGCGCCCGTGCGACTGAGATCAGCGCGCTAGCCTGTTCCGTGGCGATACCGGTCATTTCAACCAGTTCGTCAACAGCGAGGTCGGCCAATTCGTCGCGGGTTCGGACACCGTGGATGGCGAGTTTGGCCGCCAGCGCCTTGTCCATGCCATCCAAGGCAAGCAGGTCATCGGTAATGCCTTCGAGCCGTTCTTCAGTGACGATGGCCTCGGTCAGCAACACGTCGCGCGCGCGGTTGCGCAGTTCGTTGACGGTAGCTTCGTCAAAATCTTCAATTTCGAGCATTTCGGCCAGCGGCACATAGGCGATTTCTTCGAGCGAAGAAAACCCTTCTTCAATCAGAATGTTAGCAACGTCTTCATCGACATCGAGTCTGTCCATGAAGAGCGCCCGCAGTTCGCTGCGTTCCTGTTCGGTGCGGGCGGCGGATTCTTGTTCGCTCATCAGATTGATCGTCCAACCGGTCAATTCGGAAGCGAGCTTGACGTTCTGGCCGTTACGCCCGATGGCGATAGCCAAGTTGGCTTCGTCGACCACCACGTCCATCGCATGCGCTTCTTCATCGACGACAATAGAGACGGCTTCGGCGGGCTGGAGGGCGGCAATGACGAACTGAGCCGGGTCGGAGGACCAGACGATGATGTCGATCTGCTCGCTGCTGATTTCGTCACGCACCGCCGTGACCCGCGAGCCACGTAGGCCGACGCAGGTCCCTACCGGGTCGATGCGCTGGTCGTTCGCCTTGACGGCAATCTTGGCGCGTAAGCCGGGATCGCGGGCACAAGCCTTGATCTCAAGCAAACCGTCTTCGATTTCGGGTACTTCCAGTTCAAAGAGCTTCATCAGGAATTCGGGCACGGTGCGCGACAAAATCAGTTGCGGGCCGCGCACGCCCCGGTCAATCTTGAGCAAGTAAGCCTTAACGCGGTCGCCCGAGCGCAGGTTTTCGCGCGGAATTTGCTGGTCGCGTGGCAATACCGCCTCCATGCGGCCCACTTCGATGATCGCGTTGCCGCGTTCGACGCGTTTGATCGTGCCGGAGACGAGGAATTCCTCGCGTTCCAGAAAATCGTTCAGCACCTGTTCGCGTTCGGCATCGCGGATTTTTTGCAGGATGACCTGTTTGGCGGCCTGCGCGCCGATACGCCCGAAGTCGATGGGTTCAAGCGGCTCTTCAATGTATCCGCCCAGTTCGATGTCCGGCTGGAGTTCGCGTGCGTCGATGAGCCCCATTTCGGTTTCATCGTTGTTGACCTCTTCGTCTGGCTTTACCATCCAGCGCCGAAATGATTCGTAGTTGCCGGTATCGCGGTCAATGCTGACATGCACGTCGGCATCGTCGTGGATGCGTTTTTTGATTGCGGAGGCCAGCGCTGACTCAAGAGCGGAGAAAACAATGCTTTTGGCAACGTTCTTTTCGCGTGCCAGCGCATCGACAAGCAACAGGATTTCGCGGCTCATGTCAGTCAATCCTCCGGAATTTAGAATTTTGGAACCAGGCGTGCTTTCTCGACATCATCGAAGGCGACCAGAAGTTCCCCTTTTTCGGTGTCGACAGCGACCGCACTACCGCGCAGACCCTTGAGCACGCCAGTGAAATTACGTTGGCTACCCACCGGGACACGAGTGCGTAACCGGATATCGGTTCCGGCAAAACGTTCAAAATCAGCGGGTTTGACTAAAGGCCGGTCGAGCCCCGGTGAGGAGACTTCGAGCCGGTCGAAGTCGACGTTTTCGACCTCAAATACGCGGGTGAGCTGATTGCTGATCACTTCGCAGTCATCCACGGTCACGCCCCGTGCGATGTCGATGAACACGCGCAGCAGCCGTCCGCGCGGCGAACCTTCGACCGTCACGAGTTCAAACCCGAGACCAGCCACAACTTGCTCGATCAAATCGTTAAGTTTCTGCACCCTTGCCCTGCAAATAAAAAATGGGCGTAACGCCCATCCCGTTGACTTCAGCCGGAAAGAAAGGCTTTGGAAAAGCCTCTCAAAGCCCACTGATTCTAGCGCAAAAAAACAGGTTTGGCAAAGCGTAGGGATACGGAGGCTCGACGGGGGGTCAGCGCACGATGACGATATCCCGGCGGACGAGCGTGCGCCGGGCAGGGGGGGGCGATCCAACCCGTGGTGGGTCGGGAGCAAGGGAGGGCATTATGGCAACGACTGGCGGCGAGGCAGCAGGCGGCTCGCTTGTAAGGGTGGAAGCCGCAGGGGTGGGTGAAGGCGGCTCCGTTGCCACTTGCGTGAATGTTTGTGACGGTACCCATGCCCAATGTTTTTGCCAGACGGCGTGTATGTGGTTCGGGTAGTCTGGTTTGCCCCGGCTACCGTTGTAGCGGCTCAGGGCGAGAAAGAGGTTGCCTTTTTCGAGATCGATGTAGTGCCGCAGGATGGTACAGCCATATCGCAGGTTGGTGCGCATGTGGAAAAGGTCGTCTTCCCGGTTGCCAATGGTTTCGACCCAGAACGGCATGACCTGCATATAGCCGCGTGCACCGGCTTTCGAGAGCGCATATTTGTGGAACCGGCTTTCAACCTGGATAAGGCCGAGGACAAGTTGCGGATCAAGTCCCGCACGGGTGGCCTCGTAGTGGATCGTGGCCAGCAACTCCGTGCGGGCATTTGGGTCGGGAACGCGCTTTTCGAGGCGGTGGGACATTTCGGTGAGCCAGCGGTCGCGTTCGGCGATATCTTCAATTGCGATGCTGGGTGGGGCATCGCTCACTGCCTGGTGCAAGGCGGCGCGCACGCTGGCAGCCAGAAGTTCTTTCTTCTGATCCCCTGCTTGCGCCGCCGGGCTGGGCAGCACGCAGGCGCAAGCGGCAAGCAGGGGAAGAAGGCGGGGTTTCACGTATGTCACACGGCACGCTGGCGGCGCAGGAGGTTGGTGAGGTATCCGATAGCCTCATCGGGGGCGAGCTTCAATAGCATGCCTCCCTGACGGGACTGGACTTCGACGATGCCTTCCTTCAAACCGCGTTCGCCGACGGTCAGGCGAAACGGAATGCCAATGAGTTCCCAATCAGCGAACATCACGCCCGGACGCTCGTCACGATCATCAAGGATAACGTCGATGCCTGCCGTGCGTAACGCCTTGTAGAGCTGCGTGGCTTCATGGCGCACGGCTTCGGATTTGCCCCATCCGACAGCACAGATGACGGCCTCGAACGGTGCGATGGCGGTAGGCCAGAGGATACCGCGCCCGTCGTTGTTCTGTTCGATGGCCGCACCGAGAATGCGGGTAACGCCGATGCCGTAACAACCCATAATGAAGAAACGGGGCTTGCCGTCGATATCGAGAAAGGTAGCGTTCATGGCGCGGGAGTATTTGTCGCCAAGGTAGAAGACATGGCCGACTTCGATGCCCCGGTCGATGGCAAGCGTGCCTTTGCCGTCCGGTGAGGGGTCGCCGACGACGACATTGCGGATGTCGGCGACGACCTCGGGCTCGGGCAGGTCACGGCCCCAGTTCGCGCCGATGTAGTGGTAGCCCTCGGCATTCGCGCCGCAGATGAAATCGGACATATTGGCAACAGTGCGGTCTGCGACAATACGCACGGGTTTGCGGGGGGCAATGGGGCCAAGGTAGCCGGGTTTGCAGCCGAAGTGTTCGATGATTTCCGCCTCGGAAGCAAAATGGAAACCAGCATCGAGGCCGCTTATCTTGGCTGCCTTGGTTTCGTTGAGTTCGTGGTCGCCACGGACAAGTAGCAACCAGAGTACCGTGGCGGCGTCGCGCCCAGTATCGTTGAGTTCATCGCTGGCAAGCACGATCGATTTGACGGTGGTGGTAAGCGGCGCGCCGAGGAATTCGGCTACCGTGCTGCAAGCCACCATGCCGGGAGTGGCGGTCTTGACGAGCGGGGCGGAGGTATTTACGCGCGATGAGATTAGCGGCAAGGCTTCAGCCAGTTCGATATTGGCAGCGTAGCCTGAGTCTGGGCAATAAACGAGGGCGTCTTCGCCGGTATCGGCGATGACCTGGAATTCGTGTGAGCGGTCGCCGCCAATCGCGCCGGTGTCGGCGGCAACCGCACGATAGACGAGGCCGATGCGGTCGAAAATATTGCGATAGGCTGCGTACATCGCTTCGTAGCTTTCACCGGCGCTTTCAGCGTCGCGGTCGAACGAATAGCCGTCTTTCATGATGAATTCGCGCCCACGCATCAGGCCAAAGCGCGGACGGCGCTCATCGCGGAATTTGGTCTGGATTTGGTAGAAATTGCATGGAAGTTGCCGGTAACTTTTGAGTTCCTGCCGGGCAATATCGGTGACAGCTTCTTCCGAAGTGGGCTGGAACGCGAAATCGCGCCCGTGGCGGTCGCGCAGCCTCAACATTTCCTGACCCATCTTGTCCCATCGCCCGGTTTCTTGCCACAACTCGGCAGGCTGCACCAGCGGCATGGAAATCTCCAGCGCGCCTGCGCGGTTAAGTTCGTCGCGGATGATGGTTTCGATCTTGCGGATGGAGCGTAGCGCCAGTGGCATGTAATCGTAGATGCCGGCGGCAACCTTGCGGATCATGCCCGCACGCAGCATGAGCCTCTGGCTCACGGCCTCGGCATCGGCGGGGGCTTCCTTGAGGGTGTTGAAGTGGAATTGGCTGGCGCGCATGAAAAATTCGTAGTTGTTGTTAACTTATCAATTCTAACGCGGTGCGTGGTTTCGTTTCAGCACACGGCAATGTAGCGGCTTCAAATGCGCGGGTAAATATGAAAGAATCGGCCTAATTTTACGAAATTGAAGGTTCGATCATGCTCGACCGTGAAGGGTATCGCCCGAACGTCGGCATCATCCTTGTCAATGCGCGAAACGAGGTGTTTTGGGGAAAACGCATCCGCGAACATTCATGGCAGTTCCCGCAAGGCGGCATTAAGCACGGTGAATCACCGGAGCAAGCGATGTATCGGGAGTTGCAGGAAGAAATCGGTTTGCGTTCCGAGCACGTTAGGATTCTTGGCCGTACCCGTGATTGGTTGCGCTACGACGTGCCCAAACACTGGATCAAGCGGGAGTGGCGCAACACCTATCGCGGGCAGAAGCAAATCTGGTTTTTGCTGCGGTTGATAGGGCACGACTCGGATATTTGCCTGCGATCCAGCACGCATCCTGAGTTCGATGCTTGGCGCTGGAACGATTACTGGGTTCCGTTGGATGCAGTAATCGAGTTCAAGCGCGGGGTATACCAGCTTGCCTTGACAGAATTGTCACGTTTGTTATTTCGTTCTCGGCGTACTGGGCTGCCGCCAGGTTATCGTTCGTTGGCAGGGTCGGCGGAAGAACAGCCAGGACGAGGGGACGCGTAAAAACCTTGTGTTCAATGTGGGTTTAACCCATAATGAGCATTAATGTGGACGCGCCTAGTGCGCGGTCTCGTGATGTCTCCTCCACCCTCGTCTTTGGTGTGGATTTAACGCGGTCTAATCGGACTGCGTTTTTTTTGAGGGTACTTAGAATGGTCGGGTACCTTCCCCTCATTTATTACCTTCTCGCTTGTCCGCTTGTGGGAGAAGGGTGGCCGGTTGGGTCGGCTCAAAAGCAGGGGGGATGGTTTCAAGAAAAATGCTAAAAGTGTGTAAATGGTGTGGTTTTCCCCATGTTTTGCAATTTTTACCTTATCAGGTACTTATAGAAACCTATTATCCTGCTGGGCATTCCTTGTAATAAAGGCCATAGTAGGAGAACCAGGCGAGTCGATAGCGCTTAGTCAATGATTTTATGTGGGTTGCACGCGATGCGGTGGCGAAACTCAAGGTAAAAATTCATGCTTGGTGGCATAAAAAAGAGAGGGCTGCCAGGGTGGCCGATAGCCTTTTTTTATTTTATGAAAATTTCCACACCGGAAATAGATATTCGTTACGAGATGAGATGAAATGGTATTTTTTTACGTTGAAATATTACTGTTTATGCCGATACTGTTTATAAGTAGTTAATTCAGTTTACCGGAGGTTTTTTATGGTGGAAATTACTCATTCTTATAGTGGAAACCACTAATAGTGGAAACACTGATCTGAAAATAGTGCTGGGCAAACAGTATGTACGTAGTTGTACGTGCATGGGTGGTTGGTTGTTTTTATATGCTGGTCTTCCAAGTGTTACCCGTTGATGCAGTTGTATTGAGTGAGAGTACTTTAATTACCTTAGGAGCAGATATGTTCAACAATTTCAAAGTCGGCAGCAGGCTCTTCCTTCTCGCTGCCTTTGCCTCCGTAATTACCGTTGTCGTCTTGCTGTTTGGGGTATTCGGCATGGAAAAGATGTCGAGAGACACGGACGTCATGTATAACGAAAGGGCTGTGGCACTGGCTATGCTCGGCAGGATCGACGGTAACGTTAGTGCGTTGAGCGGCGGTATTTTTCGCGCCTTCCAACACGACCCCACTTCAGAGACTTCCAGGTTTCATTCCGACCACCCGCTTGAGGATCATCTGAACAATGCCGAAAATCGGCTCAAGGATATCAATGAGTCGTGGGCACGCTACACCTCCACCCCTCTGGCGGACGAAGAAAAGCCGCTGGTCTCTAAATTCACTGAAGACTACGCTCGGTTCGTCAGAGATGTCGTCCGTCCTGCCCTCGCTTCGCTACGTGCGAACGATTTCTCCGTTGATACCGCAGGACGGTTCATTCTGGGATACGGCGAGCAGGGCTATGCTCTGGAAAAAACTGTCCGCAACTTGGTCGACGTAAGCTACAAACTCGCTGGACAAAATTTTACACATGCCACGGATAGCTATCAGTCGTCACGTGCGTACATGTTGGTTGCTTTCACTGTCGGGCTGTTGCTGTCCATCTTCATTGCTTGGAAGATTATCCGCTCTATCATCACCCCGTTGTCGGGTTTGCAGGCGGTGATCGGCGAAGTCGAACGGAGCGGCGATTTGACCCTGCGTGTGGCTGTCTCTAGTTCCGATGAGGTGGGGCAAACCGCAACCTCCTTCAATCAGTTGCTGGGTGTTTTGCAAAAGACTACGCACGAAATCTTTGCGCATACAACCCGGCTCGACGCCGCCGCGACCGAGCTTTCCAATACCGCACAGCAAGCTACCACAAGTTCCGAGATGACCAGCGAATCCTCCTCGGCGATGGCTGCTGCAATCGAAGAACTGACCGTCAGCATCACCCACATCAGCCAGAGCGCACAAGAAACCTCTGAAATCACGCAACATGCTGGAGAAGTCTCGCAGCAGGGCGGTGAAATCATCCGTCAGACCGTCGACGAAATGCACGCCGTGGCCGAAGCGGTGCATGAATCTTCCAAGGGTATCGCTGAACTGGGCAAGCAGTCCGAACGGATTTCCAGCGTTGTGCAGGTCATCAAAGATGTTGCCGACCAGACTAACCTGTTGGCGTTGAATGCGGCCATCGAGGCGGCGCGCGCTGGCGAACAGGGGCGCGGCTTTGCCGTCGTTGCCGACGAAGTGAGGAAACTCGCCGAACGCACTACAAGCGCCACCGGCGAGGTCGGCGCGATGATCGCCGCCATCCAGGGCAGTTCGAATTCGGCGGTGAAAGCGATGGGTAATGCAGCCATGCGGGTCGAGTCCGGCGTCGCACTGGCCGACCAGGCCGGGGCGGCGATCACGAGTATCCAGGAAGGCGCCAAAAAGGTTCAGATATGCGCCAGGGATGCCAGTTCAGTCCTGGCCGAACAAAATATGGCCAGCCAGTCGATTGCGCAGCAGGTCGAGCGCGTTGCCCAGGCGGCGGAAGAGAACAGCGCAGCGGCGCGCAGTTCTTCCGGGTCGGCAAAGAATATCGAGCAACTGACGCGGGCTGTACGCAACGCGGTGTCGAAGTTCAAGGTCTGAACCCATAGCGGGTGGGTTGTGAAGCGGGGGCGGCCAGATAAGCTGGCCGCCCCCTTGTTTTAACTATCAATAGTATCCCGGCCTTTGAGCCGGGGTGACTTAAGCACACGCGCCGCAGATATCAATTCTAACATGGCATGAAATGGGTATTTTTTTACATTAAAACATCACTGTTATGTGGATACTGCTTATGTGGATACTACGCATAGGCAGTTTTGCCGGATATTTCTTGCGATGAAAGCCGTTCATGAACAGAAAGCCATGCTTGGTAACAACACTGGAAAATGGCCGGGCAAGGTTATGTGCTGGGCGGTTGATTGTTTCTACGCGTTAAGCACCTAAGCAGGCTGCCTGTTCTGGTTATGACTAAGCAATATTCATTTCTTTGGGAGCAATAATATGTTTAACAACCTCAAAGTTGGTAGCAGGCTTTTTCTCCTCATTGCGTTTGCCATCGCGATTAGCGTTGTTGTTGCAGCGTTTGGGATACTCGGCATGAAAAAGATGTCAGCCGAAACGGACCTCATGTACAAGGAAAACAACGAAAGGTCTGCAGGGCTGGCTCATCTTGGCAGGATCGACACCAATATCAACGCGTTGAGCGGTGATATCTTTCGTGCCTTCCAGCACGACCCCAGCTTGGAGATCAGCAAGATACACAACAGCCACACGGTGACGGAACACTTGGACATGGCCGAGCAGCGGCTTAAGGGCATCAACGAGTCATGGGCGTTCTATACCGCTACCCCTGCGGCAGCCGAAGAGAAGCAACTGGTTTCCGAGTTCAATGAAGTGTATGCCCGGTTTGTCAATGAGACCATCCGCCCCACCCTTGAT
>Ga0123357_10004916_pt1 | contig 15854 bp, 15 predicted proteins | sample TergutEmb28metaG_FD_89873 | JGI IMG/M metagenome (GOLD analysis project Ga0123357, IMG submission 89873) | Embiratermes neotenicus P4 segment gut microbial communities from Petit-Saut dam, French Guiana - Emb289 P4 | ecosystem: Host-associated > Arthropoda: Insects > Digestive system > Gut ... | reverse complement strand
TGGGATGGGATGCAAGGCCGAATTTGCAAACTACGCCGCAGCCATAGCCGTCGCTATGGCGAGGATTTGCAACGCCGCAGACCGCCCAACTCCGCAGATGAATATAACGCCCCCCACGCTCACCGTCGTTCGCTGCCCCCCGAGGGGGCATGTGCCTCCCTTGAGGCGGCTCGGCAGGAGGCACGCGGCGCGGTGACTTGTTCAGAGCATCCTGTAAGGCGCGGCGGCGTGCCGCATTCCGGCAATGCCATCTTTCATGCCTTTTCGCGCAACGAAAATCCGCGCAGCCGCCAGGCGAGGACGAAACAGACGAGGAGCAGCAGGCCGAGAGTGGCGGCGACGCCGTACCAGCCGTTGGCTGCCCACATCAATCCGGAAAAGGAACCGATCAGGCTGGCTCCGAGATAGTAGCTGCACAGATACAGCGCCGAGGCGAGCGCGCGGGCGCGCACGGGGCGGTGACTGACCCAGCCGGAGGCGATGGCGTGCGCGCCGAAAAATCCGAAGGTGAACAATCCGACCCCCGGAATCACGAAGACCAGCGACGAAAACACCGTCAGTATCAATCCGGCGCCCATGATCGCCGCCATGCCCAGAAGGACATTGTGCCGGCCCAGGCGCCCTGCCAATCTTCCCGCCAGGGTGGAGGCCACGACGCCGACAAGATAGAGGAGAAAGATCGCCCCGACCAGGCTGTGGCTTAAATGGAAGGGATCTTCGAGCAGGTGATAGCCGAGGTAGTTGTAGAGGCTGACGAAGCAACCGGCCAGCAGGAAACCGCTCGCGAAGAGCCAGCGCATCCCCTTGTCGCTTGCGTGTGTCCAGGCGTCGCGCAAAAGGAGGGGGAGAAGGGTTTGCGAGGAATGGCGCGATTTCCTGAAATGCCGGGAGGGCGGCAGGCTGCGCCAGAATTCAATGGCCATGAACAGCCCGATGAGCGCCAGTACCGCAACCGCCCAGCGCCAGCCGAAATGGTCGGCGACGACGCCCGCAATGAAACGTCCGCTCATGCCGCCCAGCGCGTTGCCGGCGATATAGATCCCCATGGTGCGCGCCAATGACTGCGGATCGGTTTCCTCGCCGATGTAGGTCATTGCGATGGAGGGCAGTCCGGCGAGAAAAAATCCGACCAGGGCGCGAAGGATCAGCAACTGGGGGTAATTCCCGGCGACGATGCAGGCGAACGAGCACAGCACTGCCAAGCCGAGCGCCGCGCACATCAGCGACTTGCGCCCGATGTGGTCGGAGAGAAGGGCGGCAGGGATCAGCATCAGCGCGAGCATCGCGGTCGAAGCTGAAATCACGCCGCTGGCGGCCGCCGGAGGCAACTGGAATTCCGCCGAAAAAAGCGGCAGGAGCGGCTGCATTCCGTACAGTGTCGAAAAGGTGGCAAAGCCGCCGCAAAAGAACGCGCGCACGGCACGCCGGAATTCGGGGGTGCCTGCCTGCAAGCGTGGGGATTGGGGGAGCGGGGTTTCGTTGCGCAAGGAAGAATCATTCATGGATCGTGAAGGAAGGTCGGGCTCAAAGGGAGAAAGAGTACAATCCAGAATCCATTCTTCGGTAACTCATTGTATGGATCGTGAAAAAATCATGAGCACAAATCCCTATCAGCCGCCAAAAAGTCGTCTCGAAGATGCGGAGGGCGCTGAGTTGAAAGGTCTGGGCGGCTGGTTGATTCTCGTCGCGTTCGGATTGATAGCCACGATGGGCTCCCTGTTTGCGGGCGTTGGCTTCCTTGTCTTTTTTGCCCAGGATCTCCCGATACCTGGGCTGGAGACTTTCACAAGGCCGCAGCTTGCCTTCGAAATTGTCGGCAGTTTGGGGCTGGCTGGGCTGGCCGGGGTTTCGCTCTACTTTTTTTTCACCAAATCGCGCCGCTTCCCTCGTTTTTTCATTGGCTACGCGCTGTTTGGGCTCCTTCTCGCCATCGGCAATTTCTTTGTTTACCGCGCTATACCAGCAGCATCGGTGAACGGAGCCGTCGCGTTGGCCAAGCAACTCCTCTATTCGGTGATCTGGATCGCTTATATGCAGCGCTCGAAACGGGTAAGGAACACCTTCGTCGAATAGCTTCGGATAAATATGATGGATGCCTCCCAAAATCCCTACCAACCGCCGCAAAGTCCTCTTGAAACCGCCGAAAACGCCGAGTTGAAAGGTCTTGGCGGTTGGCTGATTCTTGTTGGATTCGGACTGATCGTGACGGTGATCATGTTGCCGCTGGCGGTTCTCGGCATCGTTTACCTGGCCCAGGGGTCGCCGGGAGCCATGAAGACGCCGTATGTCATATTCACCATCATCGGCTATCTTGCATGGGCTGGGCTGGCCGGATTTTCCCTGTACCTCTTTTTCACCAAATCGCGCCGCTTCCCCCGTTTTTTCATCGGCTATACGCTGTTCGGGCTTTTTGTCTGCGTTGCCGATGCCTTCCTTTTTCGTTTCGCGCCAGCAGGGTTACTGGATACGGCGGAGAGCGGCGATGTAACGCGCCAGTTGTTCCAGCAGCTCTTCTACACGGTGATCTGGGTGACTTACATGCAGCGCTCGAAGCGGGTAAAGAACACTTTTGTCGAATGAGACTTGGGGCGAGACCAGAAAAAAAGCGGCGCCAGGCGCCGCTTTTTTTGCACAAGATTTTTGCGTCTACTTCGCCTTGATGACCCCGCATGCCACGCGGGCGCCGGAATTTCCGGCGGGTTGTGCCTTGTAATCGTCCGGGCCCGCGTGCACGATCAGGCTGCGGCCGACAATATTGTTCGGGCCCGTTCCGAGCGTAATGCCCGGGAGCGTCTCTTCGAGTTGGACTTCGCCAGCGGCGTTGGCGGTCAATTGCGAGAGGTCGCCCAAGTGATGCGTGCCATGCATCGGGTCGCCATGCTGCACGCCAGAGGGGTTGAAGTGGCCGCCGGCGCTGCTCGCATCCGGAGCGGAGCAATCGCCCTTTTCATGGATATGGAAGCCATGCAGGCCCGGCGTCAGCCCCGAAAGCTTGATGACGATGTGCATCTTGTCGCCTTCCTGGGTGAATTCGACGACACCCTTTGCCTTGTTTCCCTGTGTCGGTTCGATCTGCGCCACGGCGCTGGCGGCTGCCGTATCGGCGCTGGCGGCTCCGGACACTACAGCAAGGGCAACGAAACCTGCCGCACACAAAATTTTCGGCAGCATCCGGCGTTCAAGGTTTTTTGTTGGGTACACTTTTGATTCCTTTCGGTTGTAGTTGAAAAACATTCCTTCGATAATGGATCGTGGAATGCCGGTTGTTCATGCTTTGTTCGGGCCTTCCCGTGCTCTTGTCGCCGCCCTTCAAAGGGCGCTGCAAGGGAAAGCAGCCGTTTTCATTCTAGCTTTTTTTCCGATGCCGATTTCTTCATCAAGCCACTTAATTGATCGTCATGGCCGGCGCGTCAGCTATCTGCGCTTGTCGGTCACCGATCGCTGCGATTTTCGTTGCACCTATTGCATGGGCGAGAAGATGAATTTCCTGCCGCGCGAGGAGGTGCTTTCGCTTGAGGAATGTTTGCGAATCGCGCGCGTCTTCGTCCGGCTGGGCGTGAGCAAGATCCGCATCACCGGCGGCGAGCCGCTGGTGCGGCGCAACCTTTCCTGGCTGCTGCGCGAAATCGCCGCCTTGCCCGGACTTTCCGAACTGGTGCTGACCACCAACGGATCCCAACTCGAACGCTTTGCGCAATCCCTGGTTGAGGCCGGCGTGAAAAGGGTCAACGTCAGTCTCGATACCCTCAAGCCCGAACGCTTCCGCGAGATTACGCGGATCGGCGAGATCGGGCAGGTACTGGACGGCATCGCCGCCGCGCGGGTAGCCGGTTTTCGGCGCGTCAAGCTCAATACGGTGATGATGCGCGGCGTCAATGACGACGAATTTGCGGCCCTGGTGCATTACGCGCTCTACCACGATCTCGACATCACCTTCATCGAGGAAATGCCGCTGGGAGAGACCGGACGTGACCGCCCCGGCAGCTATATGAGCGGCGAAGAGGCGCTGGCGTTGCTTGGCAGGGATTTTCCGTTGATTCCCTCGTCCGAAACGAGCGGTGGTCCGGCGCGCTACTGGCGGCTTCCGGGCGCGAATACCCGGATCGGCTTCATCTCTCCCTTGAGTCACAATTTCTGCGAGACCTGCAACCGTGTGCGCGTCACCGCCCGTGGCGAACTGCATCCCTGCCTCGGCCAGAACGAAGCCCTGCCGCTGATGCCGCTCCTGCGCGCGCATCCGGAGGGCGAGGAAAGCGATACGCTTTTGCTTCAGGCGATCACCGAAAGCATGGGCCTGCGCCCGAAGGGCCACGAGTTCAGCTACGCGTCTCCCGAAACCCCCGCCCCGGAAAAACCGCAGGTGCTGCGTTTCATGTCGATGACGGGTGGGTAGGTGACGGGCGGGTAGGATGGGTAGAGCGACAGCGAAACCCATCATTGCTACAAGCCAGATTTTCGATGGGTTTCGCTACGCTCTACCCATCCTACATGATTGAATTTTCTAAATTACTTAAATAATAGTCCGCTACAGTAGTGGTATTAGACTATGAATTCTTTAGTCTAATTTAGAAAATAATGTGGATTCCGAAGCGCCAAAAAAGCGCCGGGGGGCGGAAAGTTTCAGATTTCTACCAGGGAACCCGCGCCGGAGAGACGGGGGTGCAGCCAGTCGAGGCCGAGCGCCGGGAGGGCAGCAGAAAGGCGTTCCGGCGTTGCGGTGGCGTAGAGGTGCAGCAAACCCTTTCCTTCAAGCGCGGCGTGGTCTTTTGCCAGTTGCAGCGCGCGGCGCGCGACGGGTTCGGTCACGTCGATCAGCGCCGCCCGGCCACTCAGCAGGGGGGCGATTCTCGGCGCGAGAAAGGAATAATGCGTGCAGCCGAGCACGATGCGATCGACTCCGGCGGCAAGCAGCGGCTCGATCTTCGCGGCGATTTCGGAGGCGAATTCGGGCGAGTCGAGATGCAGGGCTTCGATGCGGGTGGCCCAGTCGGGACAGGTTTCGATATAGACGATGGTTTCGGAGGCGTGGGTGGCGATGAGGCGGATCAGGCGCGCGCTGCGCGCGGTCGATTCCGTTGCCAAAACCGCGATCTTTCCACTGGCGCTGGTTTGTGCCGCCGGCTTGATTCCCGGTTCGATGCCGATCACGGCGATGCCGGGGTGCGCTTCGCGCAATGCTTCAATGGCGGCGGCGGTGGCGGTGTTGCAGGCGACGATGACGATCCGGCAGCCGCGCTGCGCGAGATAGTCGCCGATGCAGCTTACACGCTCGCGGATAAAGCTTTCGGATTTGCCGCCATAGGGCACATGGGCGGTGTCGGCGATGTAGATGAGATCGGCAAGCGGCAGCACGCGGGCAACTGCCGCGAGGACGGACAATCCGCCCAGTCCGCTATCGAAGATGCCGATCATGGAATCTCCGCAGGAAGCCCGCAAGCCTAGTCCCGAAAATTCCCGGCCCGGATCGGAAAGTCGGTAATCGTTTTCGTCACCAGCGTGATGCACGCCTGCAACTCGTCGCGTTTCGCGCCGGAGACGCGCACCGCGTCTCCCTGGATCGTCGCCTGGACCTTGAGTTTTGAATCCTTGATCATCTTGACGATTTTTTTCGCCAGTTCGGTTTCGATCCCCACCTTGATTTTCAATTCCTGCTTCACCTTGTTGCCGGAAATTTTCTGCACCGGCTGCGCGTCGAGCCGTTTGGTGCTTTCCTTTTCCTTTTTTTCCATTGCGGGGAAAAGCAGGTCCTTGATCTGGTTCAGTTGAAAATCGGAATCTCCGTAGATGGCGATGATCTTGTCCTTGTCGTTGAATTCGGTCTGGGCGCTGGTGTCCTTGAAATCGTAGCGGTTCTCGATGGCGCGGCGCGTCACGTCGATCGCGTTTTTCAAGGCTTCCATGTCGGCTTCGGATGTGAAATCGAAAGAGGGCATTGCAGGGTTCCTGATCTGAAAATTTTATTTGCGCCGTTGCGCCAGTTTCGCGCCGATGCGCAGGCGCAGGGCGTTGAGCTTGATGAAGCCGCCAGCGTCCTTTTGGTCGTAGGCGCCAGCGTCGTCTTCAAAGGTGGCGATGGTCGGGTCGAACAGCGAATCGGTTTTGGAATCGCGCGCGGCCAGAATGACGTTGCCCTTGTAGAGCTTGAGGCGCACCCAGCCGTTGACGCATTGCTGGGTGTGGTCGATCAGCACTTGCAGGGCGCGGCGCTCCGGAGACCACCAGTAGCCGTTGTAGACAAGGCTGGCGTAGCGCGGCATCAGGTCGTCCTTGAGATGCGCCACTTCGCGGTCGAGGGTGATCGATTCGATGGCGCGGTGCGCGGTCAGCAGGATCGTGCCGCCCGGCGTTTCGTAGCAGCCGCGCGATTTCATGCCGACGTAGCGGTTTTCCACCAGGTCGAGGCGTCCGATGCCGTGCTTGCCGCCGAGTTCGTTGAGCCTTGCCAGCAGTTCGTGCGCTTTCATCCGCGTGCCGTTGATCGCGACGAGGTCGCCTGCGGCGAATTCGAGATCGAGATATTCGGGTTGATCCGGCGCGGCTTCCGGCGAAACGGTCCAGCGCCACATTTCTTCTTCGGCCTCGGCGCCGGGGTCTTCCAGATGACGGCCTTCGTAGCTGATGTGCAGCAGGTTGGCATCCATCGAATAGGGCGAGCCGCCCGCCTTGTGCTTCATTTCGACGGGGATGCCGTGCCTTTCGGCGTAGGCGAGCAGTTTTTCGCGCGAAAGCAGATCCCATTCGCGCCAGGGCGCAATGACCTTGACGCCCGGTTTCAGCGCATAGGCGCCAAGCTCGAAACGCACCTGGTCGTTCCCCTTGCCGGTGGCGCCGTGGGAAATCGCGTCGGCCCCGGTCTGGTTGGCGATGTCGACGAGCCGCTTGGCAATCAGCGGACGCGCGATCGAGGTGCCGAGCAGGTATTCGCCTTCGTAGATCGTGTTGCAGCGGAACATCGGGAAAACGAAATCGCGCACGAATTCTTCCCGCAGGTCGTCGATGAAGATGTTTTCCGGTTTGATGCCGAATTGCAGCGCCTTGGTCCGCGCCGGTTCCAGTTCCTCGCCCTGGCCCAGATCGGCGGTGAAGGTGACGACTTCACAACGGTAATTGTCCTGCAACCATTTGAGAATGACGGAGGTATCCAGTCCGCCGGAATAGGCGAGCACTACTTTTTTGATGTCTGACATGATCCTTGGGTTTCCTGAAAAAACAATCGCTAAAAAAATCTACATCGGGCAGCGGCCGATGAGCAGGTATTCGAGCAGCGCCTTTTGCGCGTGCAGCCGGTTTTCCGCTTCGTCCCAGACGACGCTTTGCGGGCCGTCGATGACTTCCGCGGTGACTTCCTCGCCGCGATGCGCGGGCAGGCAGTGCATGAATACGGCATCCGGCGCGGCGATGCGCATCATTTCGGCATCGACCTGGAAATCGGCGAAGGCGCGCATCCGTTCGGCGTTTTCGGCTTCAAATCCCATCGAGGTCCATACGTCGGTGGTCACGATGTCCGCGCCCCTTGCGGCTTCCATCGGGTCGGTGAATTGCTCGAAGTGTCCGGTGCCGTAAAGCCCGGCGCGCTCCGGCTCGACTTCATAGCCGGGCGGGGTGGAAACATGGACATTGAAATCGAGCACTTCGGCGGCTTGCAGCCAGGTGTTGCAGACATTGTTCGAGTCGCCGATCCAGGCCACTGTCCTGCCCTGGATCGAGCCGTGGCGTTCGATCCAGGTGTAAATGTCGGCCATGATCTGGCAGGGGTGGTATTCGTTCGTCAGGCCATTGATGACCGGCACATGCGAATGGGCGGCAAAACGCTCGATGGTGTCCTGCTCGAAGGTGCGCATCATGACTACGTCGCTCATGCGCGAAATGACTTTCGCCGCGTCTTCGACAGACTCGCCGCGCCCCAGTTGCGAGTCGCGCGTGTTGAGATAAATGGCCGAACCGCCCAGTTGGTGCATTCCGGCCTCGAAGGAAAGGCGGGTGCGCGTGCTGGCCTTTTCAAAAATCATCACCAGCGTGCGGTCGGAAAGCGGCCAGTGCTGTTTGTAGGATTTGAACTGGTTCTTGATCCATCGCGTGCGCGCGAAAAGATAATCGAATTCTTCCTGCGAAAAATCCTTGAATTGCAAAAAATGGGCCAATTTCCGACTCATGCGTTTCCTCCCGCAGTGCCCCGGGCCGCTTTCCCTGCGAGAAAATCCCGCACCAGTGGCACAATCCGGCGCACCAACTCGTCGGCTTCGTCGACGCTGAAGGTCAACGCGGGCAAAAGGCGAATGACGCATCCGGAGGTGACGCTGATCAGCAACCCGGCGTGGAGCGCCTCGGAGAGCAATTCGCCGCAGGGGCGATCAAGCTCGATGCCGAGCATCAACCCCTGTCCTCGGATTTCGACGACGCCGGCAAGGCCGGCAAAGGCTTCCGCAAAACGTTGTTTCAGATAAGCGCCGATTTTTTCGGCATTGAACATCAATCCATCCTTTTCTATCGTCTCCAGTGTCGTCAGGGCCGCCGTGCAAGCCAGGGGATTGCCGCCGAAAGTCGATCCGTGGTTGCCTGGCCCGAATAAACCCGCTGCGGCCTTTGCCGTCAGGCAAGCCCCGATCGGGACGCCGGAAGCCAATCCCTTGGCCAGCGTGATGATGTCGGGAAGAACCCCGGAATGCTGGAATCCGAACCATTTTCCAGTGCGCGCCATGCCGCACTGGACTTCGTCGCAGATCATCAGCCAGCCTTCCTGGTCACACAGCGCGCGCAATTCGCGCTGATATTCGATCGAGGCAAGATGGATGCCGCCTTCACCCTGAACGATTTCCAGCATCACGGCGACGATGTCCCGGTTGCGTGCCGCAACCGCGCGGATGGCGTTGAGGTCGTTATAAGGGACGCGGATGAAACCCGGTACGAGCGGCTCGAATCCAGCCTGCGTCTTGCGGTTGCCTGTAGCCGACAGCGTGGCCAGCGTGCGACCGTGAAAGGCATGCTCCATGACGATGATCGCTGGCGTTTCGATGCCGCGCTGGTGGCCGTAAAACCGGGCGAGCTTGATGGCGGCCTCGTTTGCCTCGCACCCGGAATTGCAGAAAAAGACTTCGCTCATCCCGGAGAGCGCGGCAAGGCGGTCGGAGAGCAGTTCCTGTTCGCGGATACGGTAAATGTTCGAGACGTGCAGCATGCGCGTCGCCTGTTCGGAGATTGCGCGCACCAGGGCGGGGTGGTTGTGTCCAAGCGTATTGACCGCGATCCCCGAAAGCGCATCGAGGTAACGTCTGCCCTCGGTATCGACCAGCCAATTCGCTTCGCCGTGGCTGAACGTCACAGGAAGACGGGCGTAGTTGTTCATCAGGTGCGACATGGGAAAACCTTTCCTGAAACGGCAATCATTCGTGAAGCGGCAATAATAAATGGAAACGGCGACCCGAAAGCCGCCAGGGAAATACTTTTGTTGGCTTTGAGGCAAACGCGCGTTCAGAGGGGGGGTGGGGCAGGGCAGGCTGCGGTGTTCAGGCGCACATTACAGCAGAAATCAGGGCAAATACAAAACAACCCTGCATATGGATGCGTGTTTTTCATTTCGCATCGTATGGCGCAAACCGGGGAGGCGGCTTCTCTGTTAGACTTCGGAAGAAGGGGCACATGCTTTTCCGGTGTCGCTTCCTTTCCTGCCCCGGGGTGTTCAGAGGGGGAAGGAAAATGCAGGAATCAATCAGAGTTGGAGTTGTTCCGAACAGATTGTGTCCCCGGCGCCATTTTCATGACAAATTCAAGAGCACATCCGGAAGAATTGTCCCTGACTTTCATTATCGTCGGCTTGACGCGCGACGGGCAACGCTTTCGCCCGAGTGATTGGGCCGAGCGGCTCTGTGGTGTGCTATCCGTTTTTGGGGCGGAAAAGAAAATGAAATATTCCCCTTATGTCAGCCCGGCTGATTTCGATGGACAAAAAGCGGTGTTTGTGGATGGCAGCCTGATGGAAATCGAACCGATGGCCTACAATTTTCTGCGCAATTTCGCGTGCGACAACGAATTGCAAATCGTCGAAGGACTTTGCGCTATCGGATAAGAAGACGAAAAAACGGCGACGGAAACAGCTTCAGTGCGCTGTTTCCGTCGCCGTTTTTTCGATTCCGGCGAAGTGATGCAGCCGGGTCAGGCTGCGCTTGCCGCTTGTCCGGACATTGCCTTGATTTGCGCGGAGAGGCGGCTCTTGTGACGCGCGGCCTTGTTTTTGTGAATGATGTTCTTGTCGGCGATATGGTCGATGACCGACTCGGATTGGCGGAAAATCGCTTGCGCCGCCGTTTTGTCGCCCGCAAGAATTGCCTTGCGAACCCGCTTGATCGCCGTGCGCAGCGTCGAACGCATACTGGCGTTGCGGGCGCGGCGCTGAGTGGCTTGGCGGGCGCGTTTGCGTGCTTGTGCACTATTGGCCATGAGTGTTTGATCCTGAAAAAGTGAAATTGAGGGTGGAGAGAAAGGGCGCGATTTTACCGCTTTGACCTGTTTGATGCAAGCATCGTTGCAGGGAGCTTTTGAATTGACTGATTCTGCATTATGCGATGAGGCCGGTGTATGAAAGATAGAAAGGAAAGAGGAGGCAGGGCCGCTATCTGTCCCTGTGAATCAGCGGCTTGGCGAGTGTTCCGGATAATGACACAGGAATGTCGATGATATTTTGCTCGATGACATGCAAGGAGACGGAGAGCTTGCCATCTACCGCTCCGCCCTTGCCAATGTCCATATTCCCTTCCACGGAAATCGGGCCGGAAGAAAGAAGGATGTTTTTCAGGTGCATTCCCTGCGCGCCGGCCTGGAATCCTCCGCTCATTCGCGAGAAACGGGTTGGAATCCCCGACATGATGACATCGCTTCTGTTGCGGGGAACTGCGCCGAAGTCGAATTTTTCCAGCCTTCCCTGCGGCCACTCGAAACGCCCCGAAGCCGACAGATTGTCGAACAAGGCTTTCCAGTCTTTCCCTGAAGTCGTAAATGAGAAATCCCCGGAAGCGGCTCCTTCAAAGAGATTGGGATAACCAAAAACCCTTGCGAATTTTTCCACGCGGATTTCCTTGAATTTGATTTGACCGGAAAGCTCTGGATCCGCACCCTTGGGAACTTTCAGATTCCCTTCCAGAATGCCGTCGGACGTGGCAATACGGATGTTGTCGAAGTTGATGCTGTCAGGATGAAAACTCCCTTTGAACGAAAGGGATTCGATGCGATATGGAAAATCGGGAGTTTTGAGGGGGGTGCCGGAAAATTCGATGATGTTGTTGCCCTTGTTGGAAAGCAGGGAAAATTTGAGATTCAGTTTTTCGCTGCCGAGTGTGGCCAACAACGTATCGTTATCGGAAGAAGACAGAGCGTTGCCTTCCAGATCGCTGAGCGAGAGCGCAGAAAAATTCACCGAGACACGCGAAAGTTCCAGTTTTGACCCCATTTCTCCACTGTGGTTCAAATTGCTCAATACCGCAGCAAAACCGGGAAGGTTGTCGTAATTCAGTGCCAGCCCTTCGAGCGCCAGATCGGAGGATTTCAACTGGAATATGAGCAATGGCAGGATTTCGGGGGCAAACCGGATATGGTCTACCTTGAGATGATCTCCAATCCGGACCGTATCGAGCGAGAAATGCAGTCTCGGAAGCAGTTTCAGGCTGACATTGTCTATATGTACCGGCTGCTGCAGGGCGCTGCCCAGGGCGCTTTCGAATCTTTCGGTCTGCGCGTTGTAGAGGAAAAGGGCCGCCACAATGAAAAGCAGGAGCACGGGCAAGGCGAGGAAATAACGCGCAAGGCGACGTATCGCGGTGCGTGGCTCGAGCGGCTCGCGAGGGAGGGAATCGGGCCGGCCGCTGATCGGTTGCAGGAGCGCACGCCGTAAAAAATGCAGAAAGGATTCCAGGGGCGAAGGGGATTTGCTCTTTCTGTGCCGCCGCTTGGAAGTGCGCCTGGGAATGTCTTCCGGCTTCTTTACCGGGAAATGGACGGTGCTGACATCGGAATCGTTTTTCAACGCGGTCGGAGGCGTTGCTTCCGGATGCTGTGGATGACGCGCGACCAGCGAGCGGATTTCCTCCGCAACCTCATCGGCATGCGCCCAAATCGAATCCGCTGCCAGTAATGTCTGAATGAGCCCATCGGCCTCGAGCCGCATCAACACGACTTCGACCGGGTACATGTGCCCGATTCTGTAGAGGAGGTGCGAGACGGTGGTCTTTCCGTCGATCATGATCAGAACGGCGCGCATATCCTGACGCCGCAACAGGAGGCGGTTCTGTAATGCCGCCTCTCCTGCGGCGGTTTTGACGTAAATCAGATTTGGATCCATTGCCGGGAAGCGAGTGCCTTATGAGGATGCGCGTTGCAGGGTTTTGTTCTTAAGCAAGTTTTATGCCAAACCATTAATTATATTTAAAATCATCCCCTTAAGTCAATTTTTTGTTGTGATAAAACTGACGTTTTTTGTCAATTTTTCTTGGAGGTATGGGGTTTTTGCAGCATGCGCTATTTTTGAGGCGGACGATTTTCGTGAGCAATAACAAAAATTTGCAGATTCGGGAAAGCTCAGTATAATTGCGCCTTCTTTTGGTTCCGTTCCGGTGTAGCTCAGTCGGTAGAGCAGTGGACTGTTAATCCACGTGTCGCTGGTTCGATCCCAGCCGCCGGAGCCAAACCCCCTAACTCGTCCCCCCCAGAAAACCAATAACCACGCGGGGTTGCAGGGAACACAAAAAATAGTTGGTGCACTTTTTACCCCGTTTTTACCCCTTTTGCTACACTTCAGTGCACCAGATTTGCACCAAGGAGTGCACCAACGTGGGGTCCATTTCAAAGCGAGGAAGTACCTGGCGCGTACAAATTCGGATGCGCGGCATCGTTGAGTCCAAGTCTTTTGCAAAAAAAGTCGATGCCATTACCTGGGCAGCAGCGCGTGAGTCAGAGATCCGCGCCGGCGGAGAGGGGCGCGTGCCTGATATTCTGTTCGGCGCCCTGCTGGAACGATACCGGGACACCATACTTCCGGATCGAACGGGCCGCCGGATGGAGGGGATCCTTATTCGTCAGTGGCTGCAAGCGCCGTTTTCCGGCATATCACTGACAAAAATTGCACCCATTGATTTCATCAAGTGGCGGGACCAGCGCCTGAAAGAAGTCTCCCCCGCCACGGTAATCCGGGAACTTGGCTTCTTGTCTTCCGTTTGCACGCATGCCATCAAGGAGTGGCGCGTCCTGCAAAAAAATCCACTGGAAGAAGTAAGCCGCCCGCCGGAGCCCGAAGCGCGGGACCGGCGCATTACCAAGGAAGAGATCGAGCGCTTGCTGTATGTTTTGGGATACACCCCCGACGGCGCGCTGAAGACGAAGAACTCCCGCATCGGAGCCTTGTTTCTGTTTGCCATCGAGACTGCCATGCGCGCCGGAGAAATCCGTACCCTGCGCCGATCCGATGTTGATCTGGTGCAGCGCGTCGCCAAGGTGCGCGGTACTGAGGTAGGTGCAGGAAAGACGCGCGCCGCGCGACGGGATGTGCCTTTATCTTCGGAAGCAGTGCGAATCCTGAAGCAGCTCCCTGCCTTGGATGAAACCTGGTTCAGCGTCGGCACGGCAGCATCTCTGGATGCCAACTTCCGGGAGGCCAAGAAAAAGGCGGCTATCGAAGACTTACACTTCCACGATACGCGGCACGAGGCCATCACGCGGCTCTCCAGAAAGCTGGATGTGCTGGCGCTGGCGCGCGCGATCGGACACAAGGATTTGAAGCAGTTGCTGGTCTACTACAACGAGACCGCAGAAAACCTTGCCTTGCGACTGGATTGATTCAAACAAGCAGGTGATAGAAAAAATCCATGAACGCGTCAAGGCCCCACCACGTACCGTTGGGAAGGTAGATTTCACTGAACTCGTCCGGCTTCGGACGTAGAAACAAGATGCCGTGCGGCAGCCAACATGTTCGGCTTGCCCGGCTATCTGGCGCGTGGTGGTCGTGGACTGCAAGGCCCGGGGACGCGGGCGCTGCTGGGCCGGGTTGCCGCGAGCAGCGCGGAGACGGGGCTAACCGGCGCCGCTCAGAACGCTTTCCAGGCGGGGCTGCAAGCTGAGGCTGCCGGGGTTGATCCGTTCAGCGAAGAAGGCCGCCAGCGCATCCTCGAAGGCGGATGCGATGGGCGGGGTGCTTGGTGGCTTGATGGGCAGCGTGGGCGGGCTACGCCACGGCGTTCCGCGTGAAGAAGCGATGGCGCGCTGGAACGAGATCGATCCGAGCTATGTACGCGGCGAAGCGGAAATGCAGAATGCTCCGGCGAACATGGAAGGGCGCGACTTGACGCCGCCGGGGGATCACCTGGCGATGAACCTGGCCGACTACAACGCGCGGCCCGACCTCCCTGCGGCATTACGGCGCGGTGCGGACATCGAAGCTGAATCGGATGCGATGGATAGTCGGGTGCGCGACTGGCGCGAGGTAGCAGCGCAAGAGCAGGCCCTCCGCGAAGAGGTACTGGCCGCGCAAGAGCAGGAAGCTCGGGATAGCGTCCTGAACAACGAAGACGCCTCACAAGTGCAGGCGCTGGGCGATCCGGATGGGGTGCGTGCGGCCCTGGATCGCCCAGCGGAAGAAGCACCCCCGCAGGAACCCACACAATCGCCACAGGATCGACGATCCGAACCGACCGAACCCCAGAGCCTTGGCAACGATGCAATTGCCAACCGTGCGAAGCTGGCACTGGCGGAGAGCGAACGGGCGAAACAGGAGCGGGCGAATGCGGAGGCTGCTGCTGCGCAGCGTACCGAAGTCGTTCCGGAACAAGAAGCGCCTCCGCCGAAAGAGGAAGCCGCAAGAACGCTGTGGGATGGGATGTCGAAAGTTGGCAGGACGATATACCAGAGCCTGCACAAGATTGGCCGGTGGGACGAAGAAGAGCATGCTTCCTACGCCACGCTGATCGACACCTACTATCACACGCTGGCGAAGCGCCTGGGGACGACGGTTGATGCGCTGTGGGCGAAGCATCCGTTGTACGTCACGGATACGAAGGGGCGAGAAGGATTTTTGCAGGAAACGTACACAAAGCTTCCCGATGCGATGGAGCGGTGGAAGGGTGTACTTGGGGCAGCGCGCAAAGCGGCACAGCACGCGCAAGAAAGGTTTGGGAACGCTAAAGCTTCCACTTTTGAACTGCGCCTTGGCGTACCGACCGTATTACGTACATTGGATCCCCAGCTGGACGGGCTTCGTTTTTCAAGCAAACGACTGTCTAGCATTATCGGCGAGCATCCAAACGTACCAAATATGGTTTGGGGAGAGCTCCCGCGTCTTGTTTCGCGTGCAGAGTACGCTTTCTGGAACGCGGAACGTGAATCCTGGAATGTGGTGCTTCCCATGAAAGTAAAGGGTGAGCACCTTATCGCCGCCTTTGAACGAGACGGGAGCCTGAATACGGTTTATCCCCTGGAAGCGGATGCAACCGGAACCTCCCGGGATAGGCTGAATGCAAAGTTGTGGCATGTATACCACGGCACGGAGAAACTGTATGCGCGCGATGGACTTCCCGCAGTTGCGATGCAAAAGGCTCCCCCAGAAGGCATTAGTGCCAAGGTAAGAACCTTGGCACCCACCCCGGCGGCTTTAGGGGCTTCAATCCCGTCACCCGTTTCATCCCGGACACCTGCCAAGATAGTCACTTGGGAGCGTCTTGTCAAGGAGCACGGGGGGGCCGAAGATTTCTATCAGCGCCTATTGACTCGGCACGATAATACTTGAAATATTTGGATTGATCCCCATGTGGTGGAGATGGAAAAAGACGACGCAAGATATTCGACACTGGAGCAACTGCACGAACGGCGCAAGCAAGTGG
>Ga0123357_10004915_pt1 | contig 15859 bp, 10 predicted proteins | sample TergutEmb28metaG_FD_89873 | JGI IMG/M metagenome (GOLD analysis project Ga0123357, IMG submission 89873) | Embiratermes neotenicus P4 segment gut microbial communities from Petit-Saut dam, French Guiana - Emb289 P4 | ecosystem: Host-associated > Arthropoda: Insects > Digestive system > Gut ... | reverse complement strand
TCGTCCACGATGCCTATCGTGAAATGGTCCTTTGGCGCTTCTTTCGCGAGGTTGTCATAGACGGCCACGATTTGGCCGGGGGTAGTATCCTTTGAACCGAGGCCGTAACGGCCCGCGAAAATCTCCGGCGCGTCCGCTTTGCCGTAAAACACCGAACGCACGTCGAGATAAAGCGGATCGCCCGGCGCCCCCGGCTCTTTCGTACGGTCGAGCACGGCGATGCGCTTCACTGTCGCAGGCAGGGCTTTCAGCAAAGCCTCCGTCGCAAACGGCCGGTAAAGCCGTACCTTGAGCAGTCCGAGCTTGCGGCCCGCCAACAGGTTTTCAAGCGTCTCTTCGATGGTCTCGCATACTGACCCCATAGCGACTATCACGCATTCCGCGTCAGGCGCCCCGACATAGTCAAACAAATGGTATGAACGCCCTGTTTTTTCGCTGATTTGGTCAAGGCACTCCGCAACGATTTCCGGGAGCCGGTCATAGTACGGCTGCGCCGCTTCGCGGGCCTGGAAGAAGATATCGGGGTTCTGCGCGGTCCCGCGCGTGACGGGGCGCTCCGGGTTCAGCGACCTGTCGCGGAACGCCTGCACCGCGTCCATATCTACCATTCCGGCAAGCTCGTCATAGTCCCAAACCTCGATCTTCTGGACTTCGTGCGAAGTCCGGAACCCGTCGAAGAAATGCAAAAACGGCACGCGCCCTTTGATAGCCGCCAGGTGGGCCGCCGCGCCGAGGTCCATGACTTCCTGGACAGAGCAGCTGGAAAGCATCGCCGCGCCCGTCTGCCTCGTGCTCATCACGTCCGAATGGTCCCCGAATATACACAGCGCGTGCGCCGCAAGCGTCCTCGCGCTGACATGGAAGACCCCGGGCAACAGCTCGCCGGCGATCTTGTACATATTTGGAATCATCAACAAAAGCCCCTGCGAGGCTGTATATGTCGTCGTCAGCGCTCCTGCCTGAAGCGATCCATGCATCGCCCCGGCCGCTCCGGCCTCGCTCTGCATTTCTATCAAATGCACCTCCTGGCCGAATATGTTTTTCCGCCCGTGCGCGGCCCATTCATCGACGGCCTCCGCCATCGGCGAACTCGGCGTGATGGGGTAGATGGCGGCAACTTCCGTGAACGCGTACGAAACATGCGCCGCGGCTGTGTTCCCATCCATCGTCTGAACAATTTTCCTGTTTTCCATAATTTCCGATACCGCTTTCCCAATCATTAGTTCCAGATTATTAATCGTTTATATTATCACGCTTTGCGCGCATAATAAAGTAATTATTTATTTTATTATTTGCAATATCAGGAATAAAGATATAGGAATATCCGGAAATATTCAATATTCAATCGTACGGGTTTGCGTAATTCGCGGGCGTATAGTCATCCGGGTTCACAGGAAACGAACCGTACCACGCGGGATCCGCCGTCAGCCACTCGCCGTCAATGAGCGCTTCGCACCATGAGTGCACAGCGTTGGCTTTTTTGTTGTGTCCGCGCATTTCCCTCGTGGGGATCCCTACGCTCTTCAGCATGGCGGAGGCGAGGGATGTGTAACTGTTGCAAACCCCCGTCCCGGACTCGAATATTTCGTCGGCCGTCAAAAACCCGGACTCGTCTTCTGCGGCGCCCTCTTTGTATTCAATCTTTTTGTGCACGAAAGCAATAATGCTTTTTGCTTTCTCCATATCGGTTTTATCATTTTTCACGAGCGCGTGCGCGTACGCGGAGACAAGGGAATTGTCATCAAATTCCGAATAAGCGTTTGAATATTTGTACGGTTCGTTCTCGGGAAAGTCCGCCGTAAAAAGATTTTGATAGAGCTTTGTATATTGATTGCCGGTCTGCCCGTCCCTCAGCCAAACACACAATTCGTAATCACCCGATCCGTACGTGAGGGAATATACGCCGTCTTTGCCGTACTTTTTCAGCATTTGGTCATATCGCCCGCTCTCATCCAGGTCCGCGTCGCTCAATACGGGAAGGATCGAGATAAATATCTGGTCTTCGTCAGGATGGTCAATGTCTATATGGACCAGCCCCTTGTCGGTAAGCGAAAGATCTACTTTGATCGAGATGCGCCCGTCTGTGCTGACGTCGATTTTTTCACCATTGAACACCGCGACGCCCTGCGTATTGTATTCCCCGGCGGAAAGCGGGACCGGATCGCTGAATATTTCGATGACGCGCGGCCACGACAAAAAGAAACAGGCGGCCAGTGCGGCTACGATGCAAACCGGAATCACGATCCTCTGTCTCTTTTTATTTCTTGTCATTGAAGCTGTCTCCCCATGAAAGCTTTTTTATCTTGTATTTATGCTTTTCTACACGATTCAGAACACTCTCCCCGGATTCAGGCAAGTACTTCTGCTTTCATCCGCCATATATAGATATACCCAAAATAAGACATGCTTAAACATTCATAAAAACTATGACCCTATAGAAAATCTATTTATAATAGTATTGATGATATAAAAATCAGCGCGAAGAAAGTTTTCTCACGATTTCGTCAGGAATACGGTAGAGCGGCAGCTGCGTCATGACGGCGCCGAGCATATAAGCCGCCATCGGCATCCCGTAGACAACGCTGCTGCGCTCGTCCTGCCCTATGGTATAGCCCCCCTGATTGCGTATCTTTTTCAGGCCCGCTGCTCCGTCGGCGCCCATTCCCGTCAGGATGACACCCATCGAGCGTTCGCCGGCGGCTTCCGCGACCGATTCGAAAAGCGCGTCTACCGATGGCCTGTGCCCGTTTATTTTCGGCGCGTTTTTGCAGCGCACACGGTAACGCGCGCCTGTTTCCGCCACGCGGGGAGCGTCGATCCTTTCGACGGTCATGTGAAAGTCCCCCGGCGCGATAAGCGCTACGCCGGGCCCCAGTTCATCTCCGTCGGCAGCCTCTTTTACGGTCAGGTTTGAAACGGAATCAAGCCGCCGCGCGTACATCGCGGTGAATCCCGCCGGCATATGCTGCACGATCACCATGCCCGGCATATTGGACGAAAATTTTGTAACAATGCTGTTTATCGCGTCGGTACCGCCGGTTGAAGCGCCTATAGCGACTATGTCAAGCGGGTTGACCGCCCCCTGTACCCCCTCCGTCTCGATTTTGATGCCGGTTGCCGTTTGGCGGCGGTACGCGAACCTTGCGTGGGAAGCCGCGATGATTTTGCTTTTCAGCTCGGCAAGGAACCGGGCCAGGTCCGCGTCCAGGTTTTCGGGCTTCGCGATGAAATCTATCGCGCCCGCGTCTATAGCCTCGAAGACGCTGGCCTTCAGCGAACTGATGACGATGACCGGAAGCGGGTATTGGGGCATCAGGCGCCGCAGGAACTTGATGCCGTCCATACGCGGCATCTCGACGTCGAGCGTGATCACGTCAGGCTCGAGTTTCGGGATCTTATCCTTGGCTTCAAACGGATCGCCTGCGAAGCCAACCAGCTCGATACGACGATCCCCGGCAAGCCCTTTGGCCAGCACCTCGCGAAACAGCAGTGAATCGTCAAGGGCCATCACTCTGACTTTGCGGTCTTCAGACATTTTCTTCCGCTATATCTTCGATCAGCTCCATCTCTTCGGACCTGAGCAGTTTTTCCGCGTCAAGCAGCAAAACCACGGCATTCTCCGTCTTGCCGATGCCTTCTATGTAGCGATTTTCGTAACCGAAAGCGCCGCTCGGCGGCGGGAGCGCTATATGGCTGTCGTCAAATGTCAATACGTCATTGACCCGGTCTACGACGAGGCCCACCACAACCGGGCTCAAATCTATCACGATGATGCAGGTACGATCGGTATAAGGCGCCTCTTCCTTGCCGAATTTCAGCCTCACATCTATGAGCGGTATGATCCGGCCGCGCAGATTGATGACGCCTTTCACATAATCAGGCGTCTCCGGCACCTTGGTAGCGGGCTGGACACCGATGATCTCTGTTACGAAACGGATCGAGAGCCCGTAAACACTGCCCTCAATCGTAAATGTCAGGAAGCGCCCGCGCTGCGTGTCTTCTTCCTCAAAGCTGTCCTCTTCAATAAATCCCGCCATGATCCTCCTCCGCTTTGCTTTCCGTCAAATCTCGTTTTCGCTCTTACCGATTGCCCGGATCCTTACCTTCCCGTCCGCCAGCTCAAAAAAGACCGTGCGCCCGTAATTCGCCCCGACGTCTTCCGCGACCAGCGGGATCCCATACTCCTCAAGCGCTAGCCGTACAGCCTCAATATTGCGTTCCCCGATCGTATCGACAAACGACATCCCGTTCGTGGCGAACATATTCGCGCCGCCGGCGATCTTCGCCCTGAGCGACGGGCGTTTTGCGCCGAGGCGTTCAAGCGCGCGTATCATATCAGGGATCGCCGTATCGGCGTATTTCATGCGGTTGTCAAAACCGATATTTGCGTATGACAGGCTGGATGGCAGCATGATATGCGAAAGCCCTCCGATATGCGTATTGGAATCGTACAGCGCTATGCCAATGCATGACCCAAGCGCGTATGTCACGAGGATATCAGGCGATCTGGACGTTTTGTAATCTGAAATCCCCACCGGTATCGTATTGGTCATTTTTCGATCCCAAGCCTCGCCATGATCTTGTCCAGGGACGGGAGATCCGCAAACAAAAGCACATGGCTTTTCACGCTGCGCGCGTTATTGTAAAAACTTCCTTCGATCAAAAGTATCTTGCTGCCGTCGATTGAAAACTCTACTATCGGCGTGTTCAGGACAGCGCCTATCATATCGATCGATACAAACGGTATTGAGATATCAAAACGCAGGCCCGTCAACGTTGAAATTGAATTGAGATAGGATGAGCCCAATATATTGCCGAGTTCCTTGACCATCGAAAGCGTCAATTCCGAAAACCCTTCGGGCCCGTCGCCGGCTTCGATATCGCTCATCAGCATCCCCGAGATTGCGCTTACGTCTTCGGAACGAAGCAAGAACAAAATAATGCCGTTGACGTCGCCCCCGTACCTGATCATGATTGCGACGCCGGGTTCATCAGGCTTCCCGATCAGATTGACCGCCTCGCTATAGTCCAGTACCATCACTTGCGGCACATCGATATGTACGCTCTCGTCGATCATCGCCGCCAGCGACGTGGCCGCGTTGCCTGTCCCTATATTTCCGACTTCGCCGAGTATGTCAATCTGGCCGCCGTCCAGTTTCGCAATAGAATCGATCACTTGCCCCCTCCGTTTGCACTGGTTTGCCGAGGCTTGCTCTTCACCTGGACCGCCGCGCGCGTCAGGCTTGCCAGGACGTCAGTTTCGTATTGCACCATGAAATTGTTTATCATCTCGGCGTACAGCCGCCCGCTGCCGGACGTCACATACTTCGTAGGCAACCTGTTCAACGCGAGCGCGAGTATATCCTCACGGTTGTCTTCCGTATCCTCAACGCCTACCCCCCTCATAACCGTGGGCAAGTGTTCCAACGCGATATTCTTGACCAAATTGAAAGGTTTTTCCCTTGCCTCAGACATCTTCAAAATCCTCCCCGCCCGGACGGGCCCATGCGCAGTTTACCCCAGTACGTTTCTTACAGTTTGCACCAATCGCTCCGGTTTGAACGGTTTGACTATAAAGTCAAGGGCGCCCAGTTTCACAGCTTCTATGACCATGCTTTCCTGGCCCATTGCCGAGCACATGACGACGCGGGCGTTCGGATCGCTTTCCCGTATCTCCTGAAGCGCGGCCAATCCGTCTTTGACGGGCATTGTGATGTCGAGCAGTATCAAATCAGGATGTGTTTCCATATACAGCGCTACGGCTTCATCGCCGTTTCCCGCCTCGACGAAATCAGAAAAGCCTGTCTTCTTCAGGTTCTCCCTTATCATCATCCGCATAAAAGCCGCGTCGTCAACTATCATGATCTTTGACATATTCAAATATTCTCCCTTATTCAAGACGCCAATCAGGACATGTATTGAGATATTATAACTCGTAATCCAAAGAATTGCACGTTTTGTAATATTAACTGTCAGGCTTCCAGATCCACGACCAAATCCTCCGCATTGACTTTTCGCATTTCCTTTTTGTTAAAACTGTCGTATATGATCGGAATGACGAAAAGCGTCATCAGCGTCCCGTACGCCAGGCCGCCGATACAGACTATGGCGAGTGGCTGCAGCATATGGGATCCGTTGCCGACGCCCAGCGCCATCATAAGCAGCGCGAAGATTGTCGCGAGCGCCGTCATAAGTATCGGCCGCATCCTCGTGGCGGAGCCCTCGCGTATTGCCGCGACGCGTTCAACGCCGTCGCGCCGCAAGCGGTCGATATAGTCAACCAGCACTATGGCGTTGCTGACAATGACGCCTACGAGCATGACAAACCCTATCAGCGAAATGACCGAAAGGACCCCTCCCGTGACAAGCAAAGCGAAGAAGCCGCCCGTCAAAGCCAACGGGACCGTGAACATGATGATGAACGGGCTTTTCAGCGACTGGAACTTCGCGACCATGATCAGATAAACCAGCAATATCCCCAGAAGCAGCATCAAACCGAGCTGTGAAAACGCGTCCATGATCGTCGAGCTTTCGCCTTTGATTTCATATGTCACGCCAGCCGGCAGCTTGAGGCCCGCGACGACAGCCTGCACGTCCTGGGTCACGAGCGTGATATTGTGGCCCTCGTCTATCGTCACGTTTACCGGCAGGTAGCGGCGCTGGTCCGCCCGCATCACGGTAGGCAGCGCCTGCCCTTCGCTCACGGCCGCGATATCCGCGAGCCTGACGCTGTCAATCGTACCGTCCCGCTCGGTCACAAGGAAAGTCAGGTTTTTGATATAGTCCGGCGTAAGCCCCGCGTCAATGGAATTCTCATTGACGACCTTCACCGCGTAGTTGTCCATATTCCACGTCACCTGCGTCGCGCTGCTGTCTTTTGTCAGCGCGGCGCTTACCTTTTGGTAAACCTGCGCCGTTGTAAGGCCGTACCTTGCCGCCTTTACCCTGTCCACGGTGAAATGTATTTCCGGCGTCGCGTCTTCCATACCGTTGTCTATCGAAGCGACCCCGGCCACCCCAGCCGCCGCGTCGCTGATCGTCTTCGACGCTGTCATCAAGTCGTTCGCGTTGTCGCTGTATATATTGATATTGATGCCGCTGCCGCCCAGCGCCGTAGGATCCATACCGCCGGCGTCGCTCACCTGCGCGTCCAGATCGAGATCCTGAAGCGTATTTTCGATATCTGTTTTGATGCCCGTCTGATCAGCGTTCTGGTCAGTCAATACATAAGAGGTAACGGAGCTCATATTGCTTGTATTGCCGCCAAACAGCGTAAGCAGGGACGACCCTCCCGTGCTGCCGGAAATCATACCCACGGTCTGTACGCCCCCGACCTTCTCGATTCTTGACGAGGCCTCGTCAGCCAAAGCTTTGCGTTGATCTACCGTGGAGTCTTTCGGCATCGTGAGCGTGATTGAAAGCTGGCCCGTACTGCTCTCCGGCATATATGAGAAGCCCTTTGTCATGACCGCGTAAGCGCTCCCCCCGAGCAGCAGGATCGCGATGATCAGCACGACGGGCTTGTAGCGGAGCGACCACACCAGCGCCTTGTCATAGACCGCTATCACCAGGTCCAGCCATTGGTGTTCCTTTGGCTCCATCCTGCCGAACATGCCGCTCGCCAGGGTAGGCACAAGCGTCATCGCGATAGCGAGGCTGGCCAGCAGCGCAAACGCGAATGTCAGCGCGAAATCCGTAAACAGCTGGCGCGTGAGCCCCTGCACAAAAATGATCGGCAAAAAGACGCAGATAGTCGTCAGCGTCGACGCGGCGATGGCGCCCGCCACCTGTGAAGTCCCCGTGACCGCCGCCTTGATCGGAGAGTAGCCTTTTGCCCTCAATCTGAAAATATTCTCAATGACCACAACGCTGTCGTCTACGAGGCGGCCTACGGCAATCGCCAGGCCGCCGAGCGATATGATGTTGATTGTGACCCCGGCAAAGTACATGGCCGCCAGCGCAAAGACCAGCGATATGGGTATCGAGCAGAGCGTGATGAACGTCGGCCTGATATCGCGCAGGAACAGCAGCAAAATGATTACGGCGAACAGCGCCCCCCATAGCAGATCCGAAGTGATCGAATTGGTCACCCGGTAGATGTATTCGCCCTGGTTCATCAGCGGCGTGAACTTGAGCCCCGGGTATTCCGCCGAAAGCTGGCCGAATACCGACATTATATTGTCGGCGACCACCGTCGTGGAGCTTTCGCTCTGCTTGGAAAACTGGAGCAGTATGCCGTCGGCGCCGTTGATTTTCGCGTAGACGTCCGACAGGTTGTCGCTCATGAACACGTCGGCCACATCGGAAAGCCTGATGACGCCTATGCCATCGTCGCCCGTATCCATCAAGGCCATATCTTTCAGATCGTCGATAGAGCCCACCTCGTCGCCAACCCTGACGAGATAGTCCGTATTGTCCTGCGTGACATAGCCCGCCGGCATCGCGAAGTTCTGGGCCTTGAGCAATGAAGACACCATATCCATCGTGATGACGGCGCCCATATTTGATTGTTCCAGGGCGGTCGTGAGCGCGTCGTCGAACTGGTCAAGCCCCGATTCGATCTGGGAGATGCCGCTGGTTATCAACCCCTGCGCGGAAACCAGCTGCGCCGCGGCGTTTGCCATTGAGTACTGCGCGTCGACGCTTGCGCTGATGAGCTGGCCCTGCAGCTCCGGCATCTGCGAAGTAAACGCGTCGATCCCGGCCTTGAGCATATCGATGCCGCTTTGAAGCTGTTCCTTCACCGGCGCAAACCCCGCGTCTACCTGCGCGGCTATCCCGGCTTTCACATCATCGGTAAATCCCGCCGTGACCTGGTCCGCAATGCCGGCCTTTACAGCGTCTGTGAACCCCGCCGTGACCTGCGCCGTAATACTGTCGATATCGCTCTGCGAAAGCTGTACGTCCTCGGGCGACATGCCCGGAGTGGCGGCGGCAATATCCTCTTTTGCCTGCTGGACCGCGTCAGCCACAGCCGCGGCGACCGCGCTCTGGACCGCGCCCTCGATCGCGGACGCTATCGCCCCGTCAATCGTCTGGGCAGTGAGCTCGTCCTGCTGCCGCTGCACGTCGGCAAGGGTATCTTCAAGGCCGGAAAGCTGCGTCTGCATTTGCAAAACCGCGTCGCCCAATTGCGCCCAGCCGTCCCCCATCTTGCCAGACAGCTGTTTGACGCCGTCGTCAAGTTCGGTGTTCTTTTCTTTCAGGTCGTCCAGCTTGCTTTGCAGATCGGCCTTCGAATTGATCAGGTCCTGTTTCTTGTCGCCAATCTGGTTTCTGATCGCGACAGCCATCCTGGCGTTGACCTCGGCCACCTTGTCCGCACGTATCGCCACATTGACCTGCTGCTGCCGCTCGCCGGAGATATCCACGCTGGCGACGCCCTCAATGCCTTCGAGTTTGCTGCGCAGCGACTCTTCCATGAGCGTTGTCAGCTCGGCGGTGCTGGAGCCGTCCTGCTCTACGGCCGCGATCATCACCGGGAGCATGTCCGGGTTCATCTTGACGATGAGCGGCGTACCCACAAGGCTGTCCCAGGAGCCCTGGACCTGGTTGATCTTTTGCAGGATGTCAAGCGTCGTGCTGTCGAGATTCGTGCCGTCGGCAAACTCCATCGTGATCATGCTGACATTCGAGCGCGATTGCGAGCTGATGGTCTTCAATCCGCCGAGCGTCGCGAAGCTCGCCTCAAGCGGTTTTGTCACCTCCGACTCGACCTTTTCCGAAGTCGCGCCGGGGTATGTCGTCATCGCTATCACATAAGGCAAATCGATATTTGGCAAAAGTTCCGGCGTCATACTCCGAAAACTCATGACGCCAAGCGCTATGATTACCACGATAGCAACCAATACGGTGTACGGCCTTTTTACGCTGAAACCTGCCAAGAATCCAATCCCTCTCTACGATCCACAACACTCTTCCTAATTAAAAAAAGCGTCTTGCCAAATAACAGTTAAGCAGTTAACAATATAGTGCTTAACTATTTTGTTGTCAATCTATTTCCACTTTTTTTGATTTCATATTATAATAATCCTTGTTACTGGAAGCAAGAGGAAATAACGGGGAAATATTTATGGCGGACGAACTCAATAACGATTCTTTGCTGGAACTGTATCTGTATGAATCATCCTCCTTGCTTGATTCTCTGGATGAAATCCTGCTTGGCGCGGAATCCGCGGGAAACCTGGCGCCTGAAAAGATCAATGAGATTTTTCGCATAATACATACGATCAAGGGCAGTTCGTCCATGATGTCGTACAGCGGCATATCGGAAGTCGCCCATAAAACCGAAGACCTTTTCTCGGCAATACGCAAGTATGGGCTCAACCCCGGCATCTTCGGGGAATTGTTTGACGTTGTGCTTGCCGTATCGGATTTTCTCAAGATAGAAGTGAACAAGGTGCAGGAGGGGCGCGAGCTCGAAGAAGACGTCGCTCCGCTTACCGCTGTCGTCATGGCGTTGACCGAAAAGATACAGGGGGACGCGCCCGAGGCTGCCGAGCCGGGCCTCGGTCGCATACTCGGCGGTCCACCGGCGCCGAAAACCAAGCCGGAACCTGTCATCAAAGCAGAGCCTGAGCCAATCCCGCAAGTGATATTTTTGCCGGAAGCGCCGGAGGGCGGCCGGATATTGGGAGCGGAACCGGATGAACTCGCCGCCGACATATCAAAAGTCACAGCGCGCGCCGCCATGACGAGAATCACGCCCGACGCAAAAGAAACGTATTTCCTGCACATCCATTTCAACGAAGGCTCAAAAATGGAAAATATCCGCGCCTTTATGCTCGTCAACAAACTGAGTGAAAAAGGCACGGTAAACCGGACGATCCCATCGAATCCCGAAACCGACCCTGACGCGGCAAGCCGCATCATTGAAAATGGTTTTTATGTGAGCTTTACGACGTCGCTCTTCCGTGAACAGATAGAAAACCTGATCAAGGGGACCCTATCCGTCGAGTCCGTGTCTTTCGCGCGCAGATTGCCGGACGACGCGAGCGGGGCCGACGCGGGTTCGGAACCGCCGCAACCGGCGCCGAGGCCACAGCCTATCATGGCCGGCCGCTCGGCCGAGCAGCCGCCCGCGGCGCAGCCCGCCATGCCGCCTCAGCCCGCCATTGCGAACGCGATGGCAAGACAGCAGCCCGCCATGATCCCAAAACCCGCCATGGCCAATACCGCGGCAAGGCAAATACCCGCGGCGCACCCCTCCATGCCCGCAAAGCCCGCGGCAACCGCAATGCCGGCCATGTCCGCTCAGCCTGCCATATCCGCGCTGCCCGCCATGTCCGCGCAGCCCGTCATGTCCGCTCAGCCCGCTATGCCGTCCGCTCAGCCCGCTTTTGCCGGCCGCAAGGAAAAACAATATCAACCGGCCTCCGAACCGGATCCGCGCGAGCGCAATACCCCGCCCGGGCGCCCCGTATTTGTAGACGTCACACAGCGCCCTGCCGCAACCGTACAGCCAATATATGGGCAGGCGCGCCCTGAACCCGAACCTGTATCAGAACCTGTACCAGAACCTGTACATGTATCAGAACCGGAACCGCGCGGCGACGACGCGCATACTGCCGCGTACGCCGGCCAAAATATCATCAGCGTAGAGCTGAAAAAACTTGACGCGCTGCTGGACCTGGTCGGCGAGATAGTCATCAACGAATCCATGGTGACCGAGAACCCGGAGCTGGAGGGGCTCGAATTGCCGGGATTCAGAAAGGCCGCAAGGCAGCTTGACAAACTGTCAAACGAACTTCAGGACACCGTCATGGCTATCCGTATGCTGCCGGTATCGATTGTCTTTCATCGCATGAAACGCATTGTCCGCGATATGGGCAAAAGCCTCAGCAAAGAAGTCAACCTCATCCTGCTTGGCGATACGACCGAGGTCGACAAGACGATTCTGGATTCGCTGTCTGACCCGCTGATGCACCTCGTACGCAACGCGATGGACCATGCGATAGAGACGCGGGAGGAAAGGATAGCGGCCGGAAAGAACGTATGCGGCAGCATTGTCATTTCAGCGCAAACCAGCGGAGGCGACGTCATCATCTCTGTCAGCGACGACGGCAGAGGCCTCGACAAAGGGCTGATCCTGGGCAAAGCGCGCGCAAACGGCTTTCTGAGAAAGCCGGAAAGCGAGTATTCGGACAAAGAGATCTACAACCTGCTTATGGCGCCCGGATTCTCTACCAGGGAAAGGGTTTCGGTATTCTCAGGCAGGGGCGTAGGCCTCGACGTAGTGAAAAGCAATATTGAAAGGATTGGCGGCGCCGTCATCATAGAAAGCAAAGCGGGCGTGGGCACAAATATCATATTGAAGATACCGCTCACGCTCGCTATCATCTCGTGTATCGAGATAGCGATCGGCCGCGAGGTTTTCGCTATCCCTATCAACAGTATACGCGAGGCGTTCAAATCCGGCGTGGGCCAGCTCATCACGGGCCCCTCGGGGGAAGAGATGATCATGCTGAGGGGAAACGCCTACCCTATCGTCCGCTTGTATGAAACATTCGGCGTAGAAGGTTCTATCACAGACCTGGAGGGCGGCATCCTCATCATTGTCGATACGGGCGACGGCGACGTCTGCCTGCTGGCCGATTCGCTCGTCGGAAAATTCCAGGTCGTTGTCAAACCTCTGCCCGTATGGCTGAACCGGTTCAAAGTCAAGCGTTCCGGCGTCTCCGGCTGCACGATCATGGGCAACGGCAATATCAGCCTGATCGTGAACGTCCAGGAGATGGCCCGGTAGCAGGCATACGGATGATCAGGCTCTTTGAGCAGGAACTCGCCGAAATATCCGGCTATATCAAAGAAAGGTTCGGCGTCAATCTGACTTCAAAAAGCACCCTGATCGAAAGCCGGCTGGGCTGCTATATCATGGGCAAGGGTTTCAAATCCTACGGCGAGTATTTCGACTACGCGAAAAGCGACCCTTCGGGCGAAGAGATGACAAACCTGATAAACCGGATCACAACGAACCATACGTTTTTCATGCGCGAAAACGACCACTTTGAGATTTTTACGAAAAGCGTCCTTCCCTGGATCGAATCGCTGCCGGACGGAAACGATATGCGCGTTTGGTCCGCGGGCTGCGCGACGGGCGAAGAGCCCTACGGGCTTTCGATTTACATACTGGAATATATGGCCGCGCAAAACCGCGCGAAAACCATGACGCAGAACAGGTTCGGCATCCATATGCCAGGCAGCGTTGACACGACCATCCTGGCGTCAGACATATCAGAACGCGCTCTGGCGGCCGCTTCGGAAGGGGTCTACTTTCGCGAGAACCTGTCGGCGATGCCTCAGGACTGGATATCAAAATACTTCATCGGCGTTGAGGGTGAAGCTTACCGCGTCGCTCCCGAATTGCGGGCGAACGTCGCGTTCAAAAAAATCAATCTGCTCGACCCGATCAAAGCGAGCAAGCCGTACCACGCGGTTTTTTGCCGCAATGTTATGATATATTTCGACGCTGACACACGGGTTTCATTGATCGACAGGCTTTATCACGCGATGGCGCCCGGCGCGTACCTCTTCATCGGGCACAGCGAATCCCTCGCGAATTGCAATCACAGGTTCAAATATTTGCAGCCCTCGGTGTACCGGAAGCCTTTTCTCTAAAATCAATTGATCGGCGAATCGAACGGGCCGATATCTTCGGAATCCGTGAGCGGCACAATCCCCGGCGTATCCCAATAGCTCCATCGATTGACCGAATTCGCGCCTTTGTCAAGCCCAAGGCTGCCGAGCTTCGCGAATTTTTCGCTGATTGAGTACGCGTTGATGCCGTTTGGCCCAACCACATAGAACGTATCCCCGATGATGAGCCCCCGTATTTCGGCCCACACCGCGTCTCCCGCGTCAAACGCGGCTTCCGCGATTTTAACGAAACCTTTTGAATCGTCATAACTATAGAACAAATATCTGTTGCCTGCCGGAAAAGCGATCAGTCCCCTGTCCGCGCTCACCAGTATCGCATTCGTATCCTGCTCCGCTGTCGCGTAATCCTCGCTGATCACAAGGGAGTTCAGTTCATTCACGGCTGTCGCGGATGAATTGTCATACATATCCATTTTGACATCCCGCATGATACCCGTCCCCGGATCCGTATTGCGCCCCATGCCGAGCAGCCGTCCGTCCGCGTAGGGATAAAGGTAATCCGAAAGCCCTGAGTCTTCCGGCCCGCCGGCCGTCTTCGGAGCGGCAGGATCGCTCAGATCCACGGAAACGAGCGGAGCTGCCTGCTGATAGGCCGACAGAAATGCGGTGTCGCCGATAAAGCGGCATGAATATACGCGGTCACCGTCAGCAAGGCCCGTCAGGCTTCCCAGCGGGTTGAGCTTGTCGTCAAGCGTATAAAGGGCGTTCGTCGAATTTGTTTCCCCCTTTGGCAGCTGCGCGGCTTCGTCGCTCGTATGCAAAGCGCTATTGTCTTTGAAAGAGTACCAGATGCTTTGGTCGTTCGTCGTGACGATCCTGATCACGCCCTGGTTTTCATCCAGAGAGTTCTGGTTCAGGATATACCCCGGCACAAGCGTCTGCGCGACCGGCTCTATCCGGCCGGAATCCGTACTGAGCTTTGTAAGCACGGTCTCCGACCAATTGGTATTCAGGACATATTCGGCCCCAAAATCCTTCTGGTCGTCCCCCCATGTCGTATGCGCCAGGTAGATCGCGCTATGGCTCATATATATAGCGCCCTCATCCCCATAGACAGACTTCTGCGAAACGATATTGCATGCGGCGTCCGCGTCGATGCCGGTGATCACGGTATAGCAGGGCCACACCGTCCCGGAGGGCAGGTAAATATCATCCGGATCCGGCGTGTATTGCTCCCCGTCACGCGCGTAAAGCGGGACGAAAGTCCTCGGGTTGCTCGCGTCCATCTGGGCGATATCGCCGTAATATGAAGTGATGAGATAAAGGTATCCGCCCGTCATCCAACTGATGCTGTAATCCCCGCTTTGCGTCAGGGTATGCAGTTTCGCCGGCGCGGCGGGATTTGAGATATCGAATATATCTATCGACGTATCCATAAAGTTGCCGGCGATCGGATAATCGATATAGGTTTGGGACCCGTCCGGCTTGAACGAGGAATCCTTCGCCGCCTCGGGATTGTATCCGTGGCGGATAGCGATCAGGCGGCTGCCGGACACATACATCTCGAAATAGACCTGCCCCTCTGCCATGGGAGGCTGGGGGATCTTCGATACAAGCCCCATATCCCCGCCGTCGGCTTTCACGATGAAAAGGTTTTTGCTGTTGATCGCGTATATATAATTGCCGTCGGTTTTGATTACGTCGGCCTCGCTGATCCCCTGCGCGGCTGTAGCCGATCCTTCGGCGCCCAGTATCAGATCGCTGTTTGTGGAGTCGGCAAAGGACATTCCCGCGCCCGCCGAATCCAAAGGCGCCATGGAATCCTGCCCCGGCGAAGCGGGCATGTCGCCGTTTTGGGAACTACCCTGAAGCCCGGCCGCCTGGCCTTCGATCAATTTTATCAAGTCCTGATAACCCGGTCCCGCTGTGACCAATCCCGAAGGCCCGGTTTCGCTGTCCTGCGTCTGGACAGGCGCGGGCGCCGCTTCATCAGGCACAGGTTCGGGCGGAACGCTGACGTCGGCGACGGCAAAAGGCCCCCAGCCGTTCACGACCATAAGGGTAAGTATGACAAAAATCCACGCGATCACGGCGACCAGGATCAAAACCCGCTGACGCTTCTTGCGCTTTGCGAAAAGCTGAGCCAACTCCTCCTCGGACAGCCCTCCTTCTTCCGTATCCGCATCGTCCGGCGACGCTTCCGTCCCAAATCCAGGCTCTATCTCGTCGCTGAGATCCGCGTCCAGGTCTATACTCTGGTCCT
>Ga0123357_10004914_pt1 | contig 15859 bp, 6 predicted proteins | sample TergutEmb28metaG_FD_89873 | JGI IMG/M metagenome (GOLD analysis project Ga0123357, IMG submission 89873) | Embiratermes neotenicus P4 segment gut microbial communities from Petit-Saut dam, French Guiana - Emb289 P4 | ecosystem: Host-associated > Arthropoda: Insects > Digestive system > Gut ... | reverse complement strand
ATCACTCGTTTCAATATACACTCAATATTTTCATCAAATTCTTCTCTCTCTCTCTCTCTCTCTCTCTCTCTCTCTCTCTCTCTCTCTCTCTCTCTCTCTCTCTCTCTGTCAGTTACTTTCGAGATGTTCGCAGAAGTCGTGCTGTTATTCGCGTAAAACCTCGTTGGCTGTTGTCAGATATTAACGAAAATTCCAATTATTCGATGCATTTTAGTTAAATCTCCAGAATTCTATTTGATATGAAGCTGTAGTAGGGCGGTATCCGAGTTTTAAAGCGTACAGACGGGCGGAATGATATAATTAATGGGCCCTTAGGAGGGATGCGAACGGACCCAAACACGGAATATTAACTGTCGCCCCTTTCGTTTTGAGCTGCCTCTACCGAAACTATGGCTAGTTTTAGCATTTTGTTGAACTCCTGGACGATAGGCACGCACAGGACTTCACGTTGCTATCATAAACACGTTTGCACGTCCATCCTCGAGCAGCAACGTACTATGAATACCCAACTAATTAAAAGCAAACGCCTCCCCGTAAGATATCATGCAGGTACAGAGCACAAGTATAGGCACAGCTCCGCTCATCTTAATCTCTCCGCTAGATACGGGTGGTCATCACCAACTTCTGGCCGTTTTACCCCTGGAAAGGGCCCAGTACCTGTTTTAAGTAAAGGCTCTCTGGGCTTCTGGATCGGTCTGAACGTGTATGGAGAGGATAAAATTTGTTACCTCCACCGGGATTCTAAACTCGAAACCTCCAGGCTGTAGCGTGCCGCTATGCCGACTGCTTTATAACGACCTCACCGATAAACAATTCTATAGGAATCTCCCGTCTTATCTTCCAACGCATTCTCTTCAAGCTCCATAGGGACAGGAGATAGAAAGAGAGTGTGAGTTAGTGCAATGCTTTATTTGGCGATGCTGTCAAATGTTAGGATCATATAGCGAAGTTGATAATGGGGTAAAGTGTGAGTATGAAGCTTTGGTGTAATGACGCTGACAGGAGGAACCAAGCGCTGTTTTGTCCACCATAAATCCAACATGGAATGACCTGCGATCTAACCCAGGCCACCGCAGTCAAAGGCCGGCGAATAACTACTTGAGGAGTAGAACGGCGCCACTAAAGTCGGATATTAAATAAACAAAATTTTAAGAAACGCGTGCTGCTTGAGCGATTGTGGAACAATACCATGAGATGCAAAGTAATTCTATGTTTATAGGAAACATAAATGTGAGCAATTGTCGGACAGAAGCTGTTCAAAATTACTGAATGGTAAGGAAGCTGGACAGTATGGTTAATATTAAAGTGGATCATGGAGAAATAAGTTGTGAAAATTCACCTCACTTGATTAGGATCAGAATAGAGGCCTGAGGGCAGAGCGTATGTGAACACTAGTCGCCGGGTGCAATAAAATATGAGACTTCATTTGGTAGCTGAATCACTGTCGGCTGCTCGAGAAGACCCTTCGCTAAGAAACTGGCTGTGGTGTGTAAATCTGTCAAGATTTTGAACAACCTGTATCACGACACAGTTTGTGTCAGTGTGCAGTGTACCAACCAGTGCTGATCGTCACACACTTCAGGCCCTAGATACATCCCATGCATTACGCCAGTGAACTGCAACTAATATATTTAGAAAATGTCTTGTCATGTAACTGGACGATGTAACAAACAACTACATCGGTGGCGGAGGCAGTTTTTTTTTTCATTTAATTTCTCTAAAGGCTTCAGTCTAACTGTACAGGTTTTCTTTCCCTGGCGTACCACTAAATGAAATTAACAATTTCAATGTACCACCAATATTTTTTTGTTTTGTTTTGGAATAAACCCCTGCAATTTGAAAGACTAGTTGACAATGTGTATGTTTTTCACAGTGTTGCCAGCAGTGCTGCCTGTTAGCAAATATACATATTTATGTGGCTTCTGTTTCATTAGTTTTTAATTTTTATCCTTTCTGTGCTTTTATTTTTTATTACAGCGGTAACAGTAAACAATGCATGACGTACCAGCACTGGTACGCCAAACACGGCATGATGAACCTCGATATAAGCTGTGTTTGAAGAATCATTTCTTACTTCATAGACAACAAATCCCTGTCATTACAAAGACCAGCTACATAATGTTGTAGAGAAGTAATTTCGATTTAAAGTCAGAATAGAATTAAACACATGAATACAGTGTGTGGCAGAATTCAGAATTTTTTCTTTTTACAACCGATGGACCAAAGTTGCCACTGGACTCTCAAGGGTTAATCCTTGTGTTTCTCATTACCGGACTCTCCTCGCAGCAAAACATATTTTTCTTCTCGTAACCAAAACATACGAGACCATAATTTATTCAGAAGTGAAAGTCTACCCCGGAATTCCCATTGTCTATTTCTTAGTTGTATTGGAAAGGGGTTTTATTTCTGCTGAACTTACGAGTGTGTATTAAGTAAGTACAGTGCAGAACGTAGCCATTAGATAAAGACAGAGCTACAGGAATACCTACCTAACATCAAGGAGATGTCAATACCATTTCAGCTTCATATTCAAGAGTTTTCTGGGTTCAAATCTAGGTCCGCACACCGGCAATCTTAATTGAGAATTTTGTTGATCTTCCCTTTACCCTTAGGCAAATACCAGAATACTATTTTAAATTAGGCCAACGACCGCTTTTACCAGTTCCATTCTATTTCAATAGAAACCGGAAAAGCATATTCCATTATGAAATATGTTAGTGGCTGAGAAACCATGAGTCATGGTTTCATTCCCTGCAGAAGAACGTTTCTCTTCTCCAGAGCGTTCAAACCGGCTCGGGGGCTCACCCAGCTTCATATTCAGTGAGTACCGGCGGTAAAGCGGCCGGCACACAAAGCCGAGTTTAAAATTTTGTGGAGCAGCACATCCACTCAGATGCCTTCGTGACCTCCATGGGGACACATATTCTCTACTTTTATTACCCTTTCACATTCGTTTCAGTTGTAATTCGCTAATTATTGTGTCGTCCTATGCTATCCAGTATGAACAACTGATAGCGGCATTAAATGAACAAAGAAAATAATAATAATAATAATAATAATAATAATAATAGTTGCGTAGAACTTCAAGAAATGTTTCTCTATACTTGCACAACACTGAGTCTAGGCCTATATGAGCTACACGCATTCATAACAGGCTGAATATTAAATTAAGTAACAGTTTGTACTGCAGCAGCTTTCGAAATTTTTATAAATACGAATATTATGACGAAAATATAAGAGTGCCGAATAGCAACAGAGTTTCATTTTCACTTCTAGTAATATTTATGTTGAAGGTGACATTGCACAGTACATACTGACCTATAAGTTAAACGGTATAGGCGTACGGTGTCATAAGCATTAAGTGTGTGGGCCCACATCTTCCAACACAACACCAAATCCAAAAAAAAATATAGGAAACCAAGCTGATGAAGAAGGTAATAATATAAGCATGTAGCAGCATCAAACGCCAAAAATCTTAAAGACTAGTTTTAAAAAGCATGTTAATATCTTAATTTTAATTAATTTCAAAAACTGTATCGACTTGTTTTTAAAGAATTCGAAAATCGCTTCATGGCGGATATAAGTTGTTACATTACTGACAAACTCTAATGAGTGCGCAGTAACGTTGAATTTACTGCAGTGACTGAGGCAAGGTTGTAAGTTTCGACAACCTGAAAATAAAACAGCAAGCACACACAGGTATCAATTACTAAAGTGGGTCAGAATTACTCATTACTAATACTGCATCCTATATCTTAGCAAACGCAACCCAGCTGGGACGAATAACTAACAGATTTTCATGTACATCATTTTTAGAACGATGTGCATTTCTTTCAAATGACTTATGTCATGTGAAATTTTTTACGGCACATTTTTAAACCTTCAAGGATTAATATTCATCTAAATACATCCTACGTCATTAAAGGCGTTGTTTCTCAATTAAAACGACCATTTTGTTGGCGTTATTTAGGGAAACTACAAAGATTATAGCTGTCTTTTCTGAGAATCATACGAAATCCAGAAATATACTTTCAGAAAAAATTGCAGAATTTTAAAGGCACGTTAGCAAAATTGCGAGAAAAAAAAAAAAGACTGTTAGCTTCGTCAGGTCTGTCCATCAATTTGTTCGTCCGTGTGGAACAACTCGGTACCCAGTGGACGGGTTTTCATGAAGACTGATTGTTGAGGACTTTTCTAACAATATCGGGTACATTACATGACCACCTATGTACATTTATGACAGTATCTCACCGAGTTCTTCTTAGAATGAGAAGTTTTTCAAACAAAAGTTGTAAAGGTAATCAGAATACACATTTTGTGTTCAATAACTTTTTTGCTGACAATCGTACCTCTTATAAGGTAGTATGGAAATACTCGGTAGAGGCGGACAGGTCACAGACAACAAACTATGGCGCATGCGCTTTTCATTCTGGGTAACTCAAAATATGTAATGCTCGTTGTTTTTCCACGGCAATAATTGTTACGTAAACATGCCTTTGTGTTACATTATATGTTCACTACTCCTGTTAATTTAAAACAACTTTTACGTGTAAATAAAACTGTAGGCCTACTTCCAATGTTTAGCATACGTATTACTTATTTATTAATTTATTTGTGGTTTATTTAATGACGCTGTCAGTATCTCAATCTGAATGACATCGAATGATATTTCAAAAATTTAATTTTCTTGAAACTAGACATGTCACACATTATTGTAGTATGTTCCATCATCCGTGCGTTAATCAGATTCATAATGTACAACTAACAAACAAAATGCACTTCAATGTTAATTATGTATTTTAATCACAATGTTCTCACCAACGTGTTTTGGTCGCTATTGCGGCTAAGATATGTTAGTGAGAAAAGTGTGATTAAGTACGTCATTAAGTGCATTTTGTGAGTTAACTGCGTATTGTGTCACATACTACTTCATTTTACATGGGCACGTGTTATGAACAGCATCCCTTTTAAATCCTAAGTGTTATAACCAACACACAATCTGGAAGTGTGTTAGAATTGAAGTTTGAAATTTTTAAGGGTAATTTTCGGCGCAGTTGTCAATAAGTGATGCTTCTGGGTTTGCCTGCACGGACCGTACACAAGACAGTTATGATGCTGAAACACGTGTTCAGATATCTACAGCAGAAGTGTGTGACATGTTTATTGTTGTATGAAGATAGGTCGTGACTGTAGTAGACCACAGAAAATGTAAGTTTACACAGTTTATATTGTTGGTCGGTAAGGTGTCCTTGCATATTGCAAGGCCTGGTTGAGTTAGTATACAGGCATTTTCCTTGTGATGATCTGTGAGAGCAAGAACAGCCGTACAGGGTAGTCCGTTTCATGGCCGAAATGCACCATACACTTCCTGAATTCCTGTCAAAGGCCCTTGAAATTTTACCAGCTTGCTGGGTTTAATATGCATGTGCAATGTTGTGTTTGAAGTGCTCCTACTTTCATCTCTTTGAATGCCACGGAATTGCTTATTTCTTTGTAAATTCCCGATTATCCATAGCATTTCCTTTGCGCTCTGCCAGATGTTAACTCTTTCTGAATATCGAAAATGTTTTATAATCATCCATATAAACATATTTTTGGCAAGGCAGAAGACTAAACATTTCAAATCACCGTATTAAAGAAATGAGGTCAGACTCTTTCTGATTCTGACTAGGTCCCTTGCTGCCATCTTTCACGCAGCAAACACAGTTCAAACAGCACCTACTGAAGAATATTACACGCATGCTTAGAAAGATGCGCTTTCATGGCACGCCATAAACTCTTCCTTGCTCTAAAATTAAATTCTAAGTCCTTATCTCATATAAATAACATAATATATTGAAAAAAAGAATTGTAATATCACTTACTACTTAGCGTGTTTTTGTTGCGTTAGAAAAAATATACTTACGATTATACCATGCTGAATGTCCTCGTTTCAAAAGACTTTTGAATAAATTTACCGGATCTTACGAATTGAGATGAAAATTATGCAATTTTGATACACCACGAAGTCACACATTTAATTTCATGCAGTGATAACAACATGGCGGACATGAGAATTTTTGAGGTGAGAACAGCACTTGATTTAGGATCCTACGATGATATATGGTGTAGGTCATCAAAAAATACGCACCTCTTCTTCAGGAAAGATTTTATAAAATATAAATAACGACATGGAAAACGTGAAAAATTTTATTTATCTTTCGATCTAGCAGCGATAACTCACCAAACACTGGAGCTAGGCAAATGAATTTGGCGTGAAAAAATATCACAGTTAATAAAATATTGCTCGTACGTTACGAGTTACATCCTTGGATTAGCAGTTTTCACGGCGGTAAATTCCTCTAAGCATCCAAAGTTAGAGACGTCATTACTCGCTGCGGTTTTAACGTATTTCATTCGCTTACTTCACAGAATTTTTTCTAATTACACTTTCTTTAGAATCTCTTCAGCAGAGTTGCAGGTAAGACGCGACAGATTGAGACGCCACGCGTGGCTTTCATGCATGCAGTAGAATATACAAAGCTGAATACCTCTTGGCCGGCAACCTGAGATATGAACTGTAGCTATCCGCTATCCCTCGATCCTTGATCCAAACGAATACCGTAGGTATGTCAGGATTTGTAAGATGCGTTTCATTTTATGCTGTCTTCTGACATTCATTCCAGGGTTTCTAAATCTTTCTGCTTTATATCCAGCATCATCGACGTTAAATATCGTCGTTTTGATAAAAAGTTATTCAAGATAAAATATATCCCCATGAATAAATTAGCATAATTCTGTTTGTTGCTTCTCCTGGAAGGAAATACATGCATGAAAGTCCATAATACAGAAACAAGAATTCGCTGTGTAATTTGGTCAGGCTGGAAATGCGATTTCACTCTTCAATGAGAAGTGCTTACTATGGCTTATCTGTGAGGATTTTAATGTTTAGAGAAAGAGAAACTGCGTTTTACAACCTTCGTACTTGTGAGTACTAATTAAAACTGCCAAGAGTTATAACGGTTACTAATTCACAAGTAATCCTTATTATACTCTCCGTGTAATACATATATCACCTGTGCTTGAATTTATCAATTTACACAATTTTCTTAATTAAGTAACAAATTAAAATCTGGCGACAAAGCCAACAGCATAAACCATCACGCATTTATTGTTTTGAATAAAGGACAAGTGGCTGTAGTATTTGAAGTTGTAAGTGTTTATTCAGGTACTGACTAGTACAGCATCACAAGATACTGCTTGGCTGAATAGCATGGAATTATTTTCATATGGGAATATACCACAAATTGCCGAATGGGACATTTTAAAAAGATATATATATATATATATATATATATATGTGTGTGTGTGTGTTTGTCTACGCGTGTATTACTTAGAATGGACAGTAATAGCAACACGGCTATGTTACGAATAATATTTCACACACGAAGGCAAGTAAACTAATATAAGTGTTGAAGTTAAATGGCGGATAAGAATCGTCGTGTGGAACACCACAGAACTCGTATATTAAAAAGTAGATGTTATTTTAGATTAATCGACATAAGAGTTGATCTGAACCCATCCTGAATTTGTTGCGTAATTCCACAAGAGACTTAGTGTGATTTTATACGCTTTAATTGTATTGTATTGCACGGAGTAAGTCTCACAGTCTGTACTGACCGTGCATGGATACCTAACTCTCAAAATATAAGTTTCTATATCATTATATCTAGAAGGTCTTTCAGTATTTGAAATATATTTTTAGAACTGTAGGTGTCGTTGTGAGGAAGTGCTGGAATAAGTTTGTTCCAGCCACCAGGTATTTTGAGATTCTTTTAAGAATGTCTACAATTTAAATCAATTTATTTGTCACTTAAATAATAGTCATAGAATTTCTGAAACAGCCAAAGTTTTGTTGCTATTTAAATATGGAAACCCCTCCTTATACTAGGTTAAAAACTGTACGCTGTTTCATTTAATGTACTTCCACGTTAATAAGACTACATTAATCCGCTGTATAACGTTTTAAAGCAATAATTCTTGTTATGTGGCAAAGTAGGAACTATATGTTTTTGTGTCTTTCCAAAGGCTTGCAACACCAAAGTAACTGTAACAACAAATTTCTTTACATTTATGTCTTACACCCAACTACAGTCACGCGTCTTTTATATTATGCTGCACTTTCTGCGGTCTGGTATTATTTCTGTCTTCGAATAAGTGCCTATGAGTTCAGTGACATACACACAAAATATGGAGGCACTAGTTACACTAAGTTCGTGATTAATATTGTGCTGTAATTTAAATCTAAAATAGTTTCTGCTTCTATTTAAAATTTTATGTGCTTTATGTCAGCCTTTTAAATCTCTGTAGTGTCTTTATATACCACCAGATTTAACGATAAAAAATTCTACGTTCTGCCCGCTGAGTACTTTAAGGATTTTATAGCTGTCTCAGAATAAGCACTGGCAGTTGCCCTACGCAACATCAACTGACGAGTTCTCATAACAGAGACAGAGTGCTGACTGCGCGGAAAGGCACAACGGATTATATTTCGTCCTTGAAGGGTTCAAATCGCTCCGTCTGCCTTCTTGCCGCGTGTAAAGTGTCGAGAATGGCTGAACATATTTCCATTGACGTATTAAGTTTTACCTACAATTCTAGTTACGTTTAAAATTCTGTGACAATAAAAGACGTATTGCATGAAGAATTACACTCGTTTCTAAGCGCAGTAATGTATATCAGACTAAAGGTTTGAAATAAAATTTGCAAAGAGGAATGCAATAGACATTTCAGTCTATTATACCTCTGTTTTTCTTGTACGTTTCTGGAAATAATTAAACCAAGCGAGCAACCTTGCCACGAGTGTTGCCTTAGCTTACTAACATTTTGATCACTAGTGTGGACACATGTTTTGCAAGAAAAGCAAAAGAAAAGAAACGAAATATAAATTAATTTGTTAAGACTAAAAACGAACTTAGTCTTACCAATTGATATGCGGATCCTAGGCGCGGTCTGAGCTTCTCCGATATCAGACAGCCTGTGGGACCGGTTCGGCGGTTTAATCCGGCCGCAGCATGGATGTTTGTCAGATGTTTAATGTGCTGCACAGTGTCATTACAAGCTTTACGATGGGCTGCCTTTCTTTCTGCCGGTCCTAAATTTCGATTACTGAGGCAAGAGCTCGGATCTGTCTGTATGGCTGTCATTAAATACAGGAAGCTGGTAGGTGCGACGTTCAATACTCATAGCTTATTTTACAATGCTGAAACATAATACCGCATGATGCAACCTAAATGTTAGAAATGAATTCGCCAATTATAAATTATTGAAAAAGAAAACGACATTTTATATGAAATTCGTCATTTTGTATTACCAAAGACCTTTCTGTTTCTTCCACGATTGTGATTTCTGTTGGATTTACTACAAAATTTTTGCCTATAAATTTCAAATCTAGGCCTCTGTAAGTATAACCACTTTTCGAAAGCTGAACTAAGAAATTCTTCTATTAGAAGATGTTAAAAACCTAAGCCATAGATTTTAGATTACTTCATGATATTTAAATATGCAGGAAAAGTCATTCTGAGAAAAGATAATATACATTTTTTGTAAAATTACACGAGAATCATATATCCTAATTGAACATTTTATTTAAGTTAGCAGTTTTTACCACTACATTATTCTTTCCTTGTCTGTGTCTGAAATAAGTCGCCCACCATTAAGTGAGGTGACGACAAATTAATCTATATAAACATAAATAATTTTTTTCAGCTTAAAGCGTTTAATAATTCAAACCCCGATACACTGGTTGATCCTACAGTAAGTTTATACCTATGCGTATCACACCGGTTGTAATGGAGAAATGATTTTCTAACATATCATCTCCATATATCCTGCCTACACGAGCTGTTCTGTGTTTAGTTTGTTAGGCTAAAATGGCAGCATTTTAAAGCTACGTAATGCTTGTGCTTCTCAGCCACGACGGTATGAGTGAAGAGATTTTGATGTTATTAGTTCTGAAAACGGCAATGGAAGATGTTCAGGTTCAGTTTGTTTTTAACAGTGTTGATAATTAATTTATGTAAAACGATCTTTTAACTTCGGAGCTGAAAATTCATACACATTATTTAACTTCATTGGTTATACAGTTACATGTGAAGAGTATAGAAGACACGTAAGATTTATGTTGCGTTCCTCTTTTGTAAACATGGAAGTAAGAAAAATATCTGAGTAATTCAAGTAAATTTGTCTTACAGTTATGTCCAGAGATTATATAAAATACCGTGTTCCGACTGTTCTGTGGCGTAACATCCAGATTTCCCCTCCTAAATCAAGTATTAGCAAAAGAAAAAAAACATTTTCGCATTTTGCTTCATAATTTCGCGCTCAGGTCTAAGTAACTGTCAAGTTGTCAGTGCGCACAGCACAGAGCCGTATGGGGAAATAGAGTTACATCTCCTCTAATGCTTAACCTCGGCACTAGATGAAGTGATTGGCTTCACGCTCCGACCGCTGTATCCCTGGGGGAAGATTGCCCGTTGCGCATTAAATACGAGGCTTGATGATCCCCAAAGCCTGTTTGAAGGACTTGAATAAAATTCCCACCTTTGCCGCTGCCAGAGTCGAAACACAATGACTCGGCTGTGCAGCCCATAGTCTAATCTCTATACCGACTATGCTACAAACCAAGGCACAACAGCAAACTCACAACTGAAGGTATATTTGTCAGCACTTAGGCTTATGTGTTACATATAAGTAGTAAAAATCCCTCCGAATGACATGGTCCAGTGGGTAGCATTCTTGGCATGTGTTCCAGATATCAGCCCAGAGGTCAGTTGTACTGACTGACGACTTTCATGATTTTCCTCACTACCGCCATTCAAACGCTGGAGTAGTGCCTGAAACTACACCTCCGTCCACATCCCCAGGTCATTATTCACAATTGCCCCATCATTCGATCCGCTTCACTAAATGAAACAATAGTAGTAGTAGTAGTGGTAGTAGTAGTAACAATACCTTTTCTGCATACGCGTGTGTAAAACATAAGCTGGCTATTATGCGCACTTTATCGACAAAAAGTTGAACTAAACGGATTTTCTACAACAGCGTACACAGTTATCTTGTGCGAAACGGTGGTCACCAATCGGTCTTGCGTAAAGCATGTTGTCTGGTTTACTGCTGACAATGGAAAAATGGTTTGGATTGGCAATGTCTTGAAACAAGCTAAGTAAATTTATAATTAATTTTCATATTTTGATAGACACCTTGTGTTACTGTCTCTTCTTCTTAAAACAAGAAACAAATAAATTATCGGTCAGGTAATTAAATCCCCAAGGTTACTTTGTATCGAGGGTTTGAGATCAGCTCTTCCAAACGGACGCAGTTCAGATGGCGTCTCCACACTCTCCGCCTAACGACGGCAACAGATCCAGTTTTTGGACACTTTGTCTGCTGTTTGGAATACTCGACGTTGGGCAAGTTTCAAAGAACAAAAATTCTAAAATTATCAGTTAATCCTGGCATACGGCTAAACGTAATTTTAAAATTAGGATGTCTGTTCACTTTCCTTGACGGAGGGCACCGTACACGAAGTTGCGGCAATAATTGAGTTTGTGTGAATTCAGATGTGCCACTGCGCAAAATCGGGCTGGAAACACATATGTTATAGACACCGTGTACTTGTTAAACCCGCAATCAAATCGTCATCTACCACCGCCAATTTACAGTACAACAGTTCCTCCCTCTTTCCTAGTTTGTTTTTAGACTGTCCCATAGGACAGAAATAGACCGTGCTCAGTACGCTACAAATATTTATGTTATGTTTAAACAAGAAGTAGAAGCTGTTTCTGAAAAATATAGGAATATGGACAGAATGTAAGTCAGGAAGAGAAAACTTGTGCTTCGTGGATGTCATCGCTGTGCTTTTAAAGCTACAGGGCTGTACGTAATTATTAAAATAACTTGGACACCTGCTGGACAAACATCCGAAGACATTTCTTTTGATCATTGGCAGGCATGAAAACCATTCCTCTTCTCCGAAGAGTAAAGACCGTTGCAGGGGCCCAGTCAGTCGCCTGTTTAGTAAGTAAAAGGACTCTTCCCCCGAAGTTAAGTGGCCGGTGAGATGACCAAAGTAGAGCTAGTACTGATGTTAAAAATGAATTAAATTTTACTTCCACAACTCTATACGCCTTTGTGACGTGCAAAGGGAGACTTTAGGTTTTTAGAGCGACTAATTTTTTTTTCGATCAGAACAACCAGTATAACTCATAGATTGACTTGTTCCTTCTGCGCGTTCATGATTGATTAAACTTGCAAATTGATTAGTGCAATAAGTGTAACAGAATATTTGCAAGTTAATCTTCATACAGATTTCTGCTAAAGAAACAGAAGGCACTTTCCTCGTTTGTAAATATTGTAAAAATAAGAGAAAATTTAGAATAACTAAAGGTTGAAGGTTTATGTCCTCTCTGATATTTCACTGTGTGGACTGGTAAATTGTTACCCACATTTCAGACGATCCTAGTGCTTTCACGTTTAGGACCATGCAGTCCACTATGCAAGAGTTTACCAGTCTAAATGGCGTAATGTTCCAGAAGACAAGAATCTTTGTGCCATAATATACTTGTAGAGCTGGATAAGAATGAATTAATTCGAAGTCCGTCAAGTTTGAGTGCCACGGCGTGTATGTATTTATGTATGTATGTATGTATGTGTGTATATATGTATGAATGTACGTATATATGTGTATGTATGAATGTATGTATGTATGAATGTATGTATATATATATATATATATATATATATTCGAACGGTGCTAAAGCGTGACAGAAAGTCTCTTAAGACGGACGCGCACTCTGACGGAAGACGCGGATGCAACTGCCGACATGTTGGTCCGAACCTTAACGCAGAAGTTTTCATAATGAAAGCGCTGTTTAGAATACTCGATGTAGCGTCCGATAATGACAGCAAGCACAGTACCTTGCCTTACATCAGAAATAAAGCAATAAAATTACTTTGAGAGTGTTGTGCAGTAAATGTATCCCTCTTAGTGAGTGTTTCGTTATTAGCCAACACCAAAGGTATGAAACTACAAAAGTACTAATTGCAATTCACGGCTGAACACATCGCTGTGGTGCACTGGATGTATTTAATATTTGTTTGTTTTAGGCACAACGTGTACCGATAACGGCAACTTGCCGCTTGCAGCGTTCTCCATTGCTGTTGTGTATAAAGATTAATGTATGCAATGACATGTAACATTTTGTCATAGTATGCAGATGCTGGTAAATATATGAGTCATGACAGAAAGATGTTTGCATTTTTCCGTGTAACAGTGTTAACACAAAATCTACACACTGTTAAGTTCATGCTCACTTTTCAGTTTTCCTTACGTATACGGGTGCAGATGAACAGATTTAGTGAACAGCAGTGTATGTCCGTTATGTTACGTTTATGTGGCAGCAAAATATCCAGTAGTCATGTTTTTTAAATGTACTTCATCCCTAAGTCGCACAGTTTGCGCTAACATGAACAATCAAACATCTTGGAATAATTCAAATTCGAAAAATGGGCGGCCTGCGCTGTTTGTGCGGCGACTGGCAAAATGTTGACTCCACAATTCGATGGCTTTATATGAAATAGTATTGGCGATTTAGTTTGTTTTTATTGGCACTCTTATTGGCTTGATATTCTCTTTCTCAGAAGCGTGACTTTTATTTCTTATCTCAGAGAATTGTTTAATTACACGTTAATAGGTGGGGAAAATGCCGTTGGCATTTGCAAAATACAACGACCAGTATATGAAGAAAGAATAACGAATAGAATATGACAGGTTTCTGTATGGGTCAAGTTAGTTCAAAATTCAAGGACAATATAGTAGTTAGAGAACGTTATCAGGGTTGGGAAAAGACCCCGACCTTTCCAAAACTATATTGGCTGGTGATGAGAACAAAAAAAACATAACGCACCGTGTGACGTCGTGACGTTGCCGAAAATTAGTATGTCCTTAATAAAGCCTCATTCAGCGAATTTGATAGGACTTACCCCAAACTTATTCTAGGCAATATTTCCTTGTTAACATCTAGTATTTTACACCAACAAACACAACCTTTATTAGTGTATAAATTTTGTTCACATTAAATCTGGCGACGAATGTTTCGACTTATAACCGGGCTAATCAATTAAAATATAAAAATGTAAACATCTATAAATATAAATTTTCTTATGTCTATTTGACAGGAATGGGACCTTGATGCCTTACAAATTGACACATGGTGTTCTGTATTCATAAGTTTTACGAAATTTTCATTTTTGTATTTCAATAGATTACCTTGATGATGGCTGAATAAGTCGAAACGTCTGTGGCCATAGTTGATGCGAACAACAATGATTTACAACTGAGGTTTGTGTTTGACAGTGTACAAGTACTGTTTGTTAATACAGCTAACCAAACGGAATGCCAGACGTCAAAATAACATTTCCTTGCTTGAAGAGACTTTGAACTGTGCGAAAGGACTGAGACGGCGATCGAACTTGCGGTATACTAGTACAGTCACTCCGTGAAGTACCAGCATACCTACAACATATTTGTGCGATACCGCCGATTGCACTTTCCAGTGTTGTGTTAATTACCTTTCAATATATATTTCACGTAACATTTGTTTTTCCAAGGTGCAACAGCCCCTAGTGGGCCAGGATTTCCTCGTTATCGAGGCATGATGGTGACACTGAGACACGCCACACTCGATAGGACTGTTCTGGATAAGTGATGACCCCGACGCAGAGATTTCTGAGTGACGACACGCAACATTCACAAGAGATAGACTTCCATGCCCCCGGCGGGATTCGAACTCGCAATCCCAACATTCGAACGGAAGCAGATCCACGCCGTAGACCGCACGGCTACTGGGACTTGTAATAGTGTGTCGCTGTTAAATTTATGTTTCTTGGCAGTTGTGTGCTTCTTCGTTTCCTTAAAATAACAGAAATTGCGGTACTATTGAAAGATAGTCTCTTCAGTTGCTTAATTTTTTATGTAGACGATGAATATGTTAAATTATGGTGGATAAGTATAATAGCATAAAATGTAGTATTAAATTTTCACGAAGCTTAGCTTTTGACCCAAAAAATATTGATTTAGAACGCCTTACATCTAAGCATTCCAAATTTCATTGAGTCGAGTGTATTTTATTTTATTTGCTATTTAACGACTTTTTTTTCGAAAAGCAGACATTGCACAGCGCCGACATAAATTTGAGTGGATAGGTATCTGGAAAGTTGCCGCGGTTCCGTCTTTACCTCTCGCCCGTTCGCCCACATGAGCAGGATGTTAGAGACTCGAAACGGGCACCTTCCGAATAAAATTACTCTTGGTGCTTAGTAAGACACCTTGCAATCAAATATAAATTGTAACACGTAAAATATGCGTATATCGCAGAGAATATTCGGCCTTTTAAAGATGAATTTCTTCGGAATTTGATGGAAAAGCAGGAAGTGATGCGTCAGATTATCGGAGTGCGTACATATACAAAATTATTTAGGTCACTTAAGACAGTACTTTACCTTAATCCTGTCTTGTGGTAAAGATCACACTCATGGTCTGGATTTCTTCTTTTGGGAACACCCGTCAATTAAAAGCTCCCGATTGTTGCGGATGTTAATTGTGTCACTCTGCAAGTCCACATCTCACGAACACAGACTCACACATACAGTCATGTATGTTCAGTTACCTGAACTTGATACCGTGTCTAAGTACAGTGACATTCTGGTGACAAGTACTCTCTCCTCACAGTCACTCCGCCCGGTCTTTCACGTCGCTTCTGGCCGATCTTAGTACTACTGTAGCCCCTAACCTACACCAACACTATTTCCCCCCGTCCTT
>Ga0123357_10004913_pt1 | contig 15859 bp, 8 predicted proteins | sample TergutEmb28metaG_FD_89873 | JGI IMG/M metagenome (GOLD analysis project Ga0123357, IMG submission 89873) | Embiratermes neotenicus P4 segment gut microbial communities from Petit-Saut dam, French Guiana - Emb289 P4 | ecosystem: Host-associated > Arthropoda: Insects > Digestive system > Gut ... | reverse complement strand
TGCGGGTGATAAAATCGAGAAGAATGAGATGGGCTGGGCATGTGGCACATATGGGTGAGGAGAGGGGGTGTATAGGGTCTTGGTGGGGAAACCGGAGGGAAGGAGACCATCGGGGAAACCTAGGCGTAGATGGGCGGATAATATTAGAACGGATCTCCAGGAGGTGGGATGTGTGTATATGGACTAGATTGGGGTGGCCCAGGATAGAGACAGGTGGCGGAAGCTTGTGAGTGCGGTAATGAACCTTCGGGTTCCGTGAAATGCGGGGAATTTCTTGACTAGCTGCAAACCAGTTAACTTCTCAAGAAGGACTCTGCACCATGGAGTAAATAAGCAAGTAAGTTGTACGCCCTCTCCAAATTATCCCAGGCTCTACTGCTGTTGCTGTGCTGGTGTACGCACTGTCCGATCTATTGACGACGGATTATTTCTATTGTGCTGGCAAGCGCTGTCCGAACCATTGTGTCATTTTGAAACAACAGTCCCGCCTGGTCCTCGGCTTTGTTTCATTCAACGTGCAGATTTAAGAGGGGAGGTTAAGCCTTTGGGACGCCCTGCGCTGATCGACACGCAAATTGAAATTTTCACTTGAGTACTCTTAGGGCTTTGTTCTGAGTCCATTTCAATTAGAACTCGTCATTAGTTTTTCAATTAATCTTGTGCTGTTGAAATTCTTTATGTGAACGAATTTGCTTGATCAGGTCTGAAGCATCGTTTTTATGATAATGTGTTATCTTGTTACAGTGCCGTGTCTAGTGCATTTGCAGGAGGTTCTGTTTCTGAACAGCAGTTCCAAATATCTATGCTCTAAAGCAACTAGTTTTTTTTATGGTTTCCTCCATTCCTACAGAAACCTCGTGGAACCTAATCTTAAATAGGCCGTAACGACAAAGGATAGTAGTTTTAATACAGTTTATTTTCATTCAGACAGAACAATTGGAAGAGAATTTGAAAGGGGGGAAAGAAAAATTCGCATGCGCTACAGAATAAAATTTTAACAACTTTAAAAAGAGAATTAGCGAGATATCACTAACGTATACTCTAAGGAGTTTGAAGAACTTTACATTCTCGGAAAAGTGCATCGTGATACACATACGTGAGATTAACCAACAATAGGTACACATTTTTCATTAATTTATTCCAATTCAACTATCCTCTACATATTTCGAGCAAAAAATGTTTCATCATCAGGAGGCCATTTCTGTACACGCAAAATAGAGTATTTTACCATGCATCTATGGGGTGTCTAGACTCTAACACGATATAATTGGAAGTTCCCATCACATCGTTCTCAATACAGTATCGGTCCCCTGACCAAGCATCTGTTATTCACTCTTCTGACTAGGTACCTCTCCATGAATTTTCTGTGTAGCTCTATATACTCTATATACTGTAAAGTCAGTTTCGAGTTTTGTAAGTTTATAGTACGCCCGCATGGAAAATTAGTTAATTTCATCCGCTCGTTTCATACGTCTGCGCTATCTGCACGCTTGGGTGGTCTCAGGTAATACTGGATCGCTCCCTTGAGAAGGACTGTCATCAGTCGTTGAGATGGGTGGATGTGTCGTGTTTCTGCAGTGAAAAGTAGGTTCGGATGTAGCATCTTCGGTTTAAGACTCGACCACAGCCACCCGGTTCAGCTTGCGGTCACTACTGGCTCGTATGCTGTCACTTCCGCAGTGGCTCCAGGAGTGTCCTGATGCTCCTTATGATTCCATCCCTTACAGGTTGTCCAGGTGTTATGGGTTGTGTCATCGGGCCCGCGGGGCCATTGAAAAATGATAACATTAAGGAAAATTGGGATGGTTGGAAATGTGACGTCCAGATAAATACTGGGATTTGGAAAGGGCTGTTGTTTGGACATCTAAGATGCAAGGGATTTCTTGCAGATTGTAACGGAGATGTAAGAATAATATTTAAAATAATTTTAGCAAAATATGTTAGAACAATTTCTATTAGATTCATCTGGCTCATGACAGGGACCAGTTTTGGACTGGTTTGAACAAAACCATGAAACCTCGAATTTCTTTAAAGATGGAGAATTTTGTTAGCGAGTTTCTAGACCGCTCAGAAAGCGTTGTAATTTTGTTAGCGAGTGACTATACCGTTCAGAAAGCGTTGTAAGTCTGTTAGTGAGTGACTAGACCGCTCAGGAAGCGTTACAATTCTGTTAGCGAGTAACTAGAACGTTTAGACAGCAATGTCATTCAGTTAGCGAGTGACAAGATTGTTCAGACAGCGCTGTAATTCTGTTAGCGAGTGACGAGACTGTTCAGGAAGCGATGTAATTCTGTTAGCGAGTGAATAGACTGATCAGGAAGCCATATAATACTGTTAGCGAACGAAGAGACTGTTCAGGAAGCGATGTAATTCTGTTAGCCAGTGGCTGGACTGTTTAGGAAGCGATGTAATTATTAGCGAGTGACTAGACTCTTCAGGAAGCGATGTAATTCTGTTAGCGACTGACGAAACTAGACTGTTCAGGAGGCAATATAATTCTGTTAGCGTGTAACTGGACTGTTTAGGAAGCGATGTAATTGTTAGCGAATGACTAGACTCTTCAGAAAGCGATGTAATTCTGTTAGCGAATTGACGAGACTATTCGGGAAGCGATATAATTCTTTTAGCGAGAGACTAGACTGTTCAGGAGGCAATATAATTCTGTTAGCGAGTGACTAGACTGTTCAGAAAGCGATTTAATTCTGTTAGCGAGTGACTAGACTGTTCATGCAGCGCTGTAATTCTGTTAGCGAGTGACGAGACTGTTCAGGAAGCAATGTAATTCTGTTAGCGAGTGACTAGGCTCTTCAGGAAGCGATGTAATTCTGTTAGCGAGTGACGAGACTGTTCAGAAAGCGATGTATTTCTGTTAGTGAGTGACAAGACTGTTCAGGAAGCGATGTAATTCTGTTAGCGAGTGACAAGACTGTTCAGGAAGCGATGTAATTCTGTTAGCGAGTGACAAGACTGTTCAGGAAGTGATGTAATTATTAGTGAGTGACTAGACTGTTCAGGAAGCGCTATAATTCTTTTAGCGATTGACTAGACCGTTCAGAAAGCACATGCAATTAGTGAGGTAGTTAGAATTTCATGCATTTTCTGTGGGCATTTTGCAGATAGCGGTCTAGTGCTTTCTCTTTAAATTTCCAGCATGTTGGCATTACTTTAATGTTATCTAGTAGCTGCTGAGATCTCATTCCTCCTCTCCCCATCCCTTCTATATCTCCTTCAGTAACTGATCTGTCGCGGTAAGATGTGCGTAAAGAAGGGGCCGTCACCAAGTGTTGTTACGTCAGCTTGTCTCCGGGCTTGTGTTAAAAACGTGTACGTCCTAAATGCCCACTACCGTCACTTTTGATCTCTGAAAGGAAATTAATTTCAGAACATATGTAGTTTGGGTATTTTGTGATAGAAAACATGTAAAATATAAATTGTCATTAAGGCGCATTATTATCTCTGCATCATGGTCAATTCTAATTTGGGTCTACTACTTAATCCACTGTTGTCACACTTTCTGTTACTGTTCGCAACTATGCATGTATTACCGATTTTTATTACTCTGATTTATTATTTATTTGTTTGCGGTTATTGTACTCGTATATTTGTCTACTTTGGTTTTGTCTTAGTTAAATTGATGGTCACGTTACCTAAAATATTCCTTCCATCGAAATGTGTTGTAATCTTTGGACTAAAAACAATTGTTTTTACACAATTGTCAGGTACTTTCATAGCCTATCTACACAACAAATTCATGTACCAAGGAATAATTATTGAATATTAAACATTATGACTGCACATTTTAAAATTTCCTATATAAGCACCATGTAAAATGCAGTAATAGTCAAAGGAGATAGTATCGAATCTTCTCAATATCCGTTGTAATCAATTATTATTTAATATTATCCATTAAGATCCGTGGCGAATACGATAAAACTAGTCACTAACGTAGATATAAAGTAGCCAGGATTTCATGCATAATTCTTGTTCTTTTCTTCGAGTTTTACCAAACTTAACCTTTTCGACAGATTTTGGTTAAACCACCAAATGTAAATCGTCATGAAATTACGTTCAGTGGGAGCCGAGTTGTTCCATGCGGGCAGACAGAGAGACAGACAGATAGACATGACGAAGCCAGTAACTATTTTTCGCAATTTTGCCAAAGAGCCTAAAAACTAATTGATTGGGAAAATGTGTACTTATGTCTGAAAAAAGCTAATTTAAAACCATAGGAATATAAAATTATAAGGAAGACAATTATGGTCGTTATTTGTTACGATCCTGCGCTTTGCATAACATAAAGAAGCAGACTTCGTGTTTCGGCGAAACTTGCTATAAAACGAAGAAACGTGTAAAGATGCAGCTGACGTAAGAAGGGTGACTATTAGCCGCCGGGATCACCTGGGCACAACCTGCTTCCAGACACTAGTTAAACAGGCGCAGATACGGCGAACAAACCCAATTTTAAAGATTCAATTATGCTGAGTTGTGCGGCCGTGTGCCCGACGTTTGGAGGAAATGCAGTGCGTCCGTCTTCAAGGCAGGACGGGTCCAAGAAGAATGACCTGAAATTTGGATGTAACTGACCTGCAGTGAATGGCGCTAGTGTCGTTTTCACCCCAGCATCTTGCACATGCTTTATGTTGTCATTAAGCGCGGCTGGACAGCAATCTTCTGGATAGATTTTCTTTTTAATTTAGATGACAAAGGAATTAAACTTTAAGTATGAATTTAACAAGTGCAAAATGTAGTTGATGTTAAAATCCGTGAATCTGCTTGGAGTTTTATATTTGAAAGAAATGCAAAGGCCGGCGGAGGCAATTCACTATAATTTACATTCGATTTTTGCTCTTGCCCGTTGTTTATACGTGTATACGGGTCAACAGAAACCCTGTTGGCTTCTGATTATTCTTGTCCAAAGCTCTCCACGTGCCTCCCCCCTGCCGACTGCCTGTCGCGCCGTTATGAGGTAGCTGCAAATTTCAAGTCGCACGAACCCAATTCAATCTCCCGCGCAGAGTCACCAAAGTACACAATTTCCTGATCCCGAACCGTAACCATGACAACGCTATATTTAGAAATGAACCCCATGCTGCGAGCTGCCCCTATTCTCCCTCCCCCACCCCCTAGAGGGACTGTATGTCATTTAATGTAACAATAAAATGTGCTGAGTTAACGAGGACTTTTATGGTAGATGTTATGAGTTACAGCAGGTTGGACTGAGCTGTGGTTATTTTTTTTTACCTCGAAGTAACAATAAGAAGGAATGTTAGAAATAACTACGGTACGTTCTGACGTAACCTATTTGTTGTACCAAGATAAATATTTGACTACACTTTGCCGTTCTCTGATTATTGTATGTTTTTTACTTTATTATTTGCTTCAGTATCATATATGTACAGTGCCTTTTTGTTTACTTGTCACTTTCTTTTACTGATTTGCTTACTTATTTTCTTCCTAACTCAATTTTTGCCTTTCTTCCCCGAGTCTTTCTTTCTTCTTTGTTCTTTATGTTTTGTATTTTTACATTTATGAACTTAATATTTACTACTGCTCAGGCTTATTAAATCTTCGTTTTATTTCTTAATTTACTGCAGTTTATTTTTAATTAATTTTTCCTACTTTTTTTAATTTTTCACTTTTGCTTTTGCGTTTTTTATATTTTTTCATTCTTCAAACAATTTTCTTTCTCTCTTTACCTATTCCATCTTTCATGCCTCCTTCCTATTTCAAATTTGCTTTTCTTGTGCTTTAGTCTTAGACATTCCTCTATTTTGCTTTCCTAGTAGGGAACGTCCTACAGCAGCGTTTGTTGAAGTAATTTATTTTAGGATTTCGCAGCCCCACTGATTAGGATTGTTGTTGGGGATGTTATTATAAGTGAAAGACGTAAATTTTTTAGATAAATGAGGAAGATATTTACAAATGATAACAACGACATTCCTTAGAAACTGATCGCGTTGAACAGCCATGGACGAAGAAAGACGTGTCCTAATGAGGGTCTTGATGAAATGCATGCAAACAGTATTAGACATTAAATGTGATTATGCTGTACGTGTTCAGAGCGTCCAGAAACACCGTAAGTGCTTGCCGTTTGGTTGCAGTGAGAGGCAGCTACACCCTTTCTTTGTACGTTACTACTCTTTGGTATCTTATCACGAAATATATTACGTCACGAAACTGGATAGATTAGTGAAATAATATGTTGCATCACAAAACTGGATAGATTAATGAAATGATATTTTGCGTCAGAAAACTGCAAATATTAATGAAATAATACATTGTGTAAAAAATAGAATAGCTTAATCACATAGTACTTTACGTCAAAATAAACTGGGTAGATTAATGAAATAATATGTTGCGTCACAAAACTAAATGTCTTAACCAAATAATGTGTTACGTCATAAAACTGAATAGCTTCACGAAACAATATGTTGCGCCACAAAGCTGGGTAACTTAGCTACATAATATGTTAGGTCACAAAACTGGATAACTTAACCAAATAATATGTTACGTCACAAAACTGGATAGCTTAACCAAATAATATGTTGCATCACAAAACTGGATATCTTAACCAAATAATATGTTGCGTCACAAAACTAAACAGCTTAGCGAAGTAATATGTTGCGTCACAACACTGGATAAATTAATGAAATAATATGTTGCGTCACGAAACTAAATTGCTTAAAGAAAAAGTGTTACCTCACAAAATTGAATAGTTTAACCTAATAATATATTACGTCACAAAAGTGGATTGCTTAACCAAAAACGTTACGTCATAAAATTGAATAATACTGATCATATCCGTGACTTGACAAGGCTGTTTAGCAAACGAATTCTTGGAATAGTTGACCCTGAATATGAAGCTACCACCCTTCGAAACATCTACAACTAAATACCGATCTACAGCTCAACATCTCGAAAGTCTCATTATTCAGCAGCGCAGTTGTGAGAATCTCCAGTCTCGCACAACGAGATGAAACGGCACGACATTCCACGTCATGTATCACCACACATCTGTTATGACCATCTGTACAAAAAGACATTTTTGTTTCCTTATAATTGAGTTCACATATATTTTAAAATTAATTTTCGAACACCTTTCACAGTAGGGGTGCTCATAAGTCCTTATCCCGACATATTTCTCGATGTCGTAGGACGAAATCGATAGTGTCTTTGGAAAGAAGGGTCTGTTCATGTGCCGAATTGCAAGGCTTTTCTTGTTATAGAGGCTGAAAGGAAGCATGTCAGGTGACACGCGCGATTGCAACAACATGGAGACGCGAGATGTCATCAAGGTTTTTTTTTTTTTTCCCCCTGCAAGGCAAGGCGCCGAAGGAAATTCACTCCATTCCAACAGAAACACTAGGGGAATGTGCATCATCGTATGCCACCGTCAAAAACTGGGTGGCCCACTTTAAACGTGGTGATTTTTGCACCTGTAATGCGCTTCGTCCTGGATGACCCAAAACATTGGCCACCCGGAGATTACTGATCAAATGCACGAGCTAATCTTGGAAGACCGCCAAATTTCGACTAAATCAATAGTTGAGCAACTGGGCATCTCATGTGAGCGGGTTGGGTCCATCATTCATGAAGATTTGGGCATGCGGAAGCTCTCCGTGAATTGGGTCCCGAAATGCCTGAACGCGGATCAAAAACGTCAACTGTGCCGGTCGTCTGAGCAACTTCTGGAATATCCAAATGACTTCCTGCCGCCATAGCTAATCATGGACGAAACCTGGTTATATCACTATGACCCGGAGACAAAGCAACTATCAATGGAGTTGCAGCATAGCTGCTCACCCTGAGCCTCCCCCCCCCCCAAAAAAAATAATTCCGAGTGTAAAAATCTGCTGGAAAATTTCTCGCCTCGATTTTTTGGGATCAAGACAGTATCCTCCTCATTGATTATCTTGCAAAGGGCCAAATTATCAACGCAGAGTATTACTAATCTCTGCTGGTGCAATTGAAGGACATTTTGAAGGAAAAACGCCGCGGGAAGTTCACCAAGGGTGTCTTGTTCTTCAACGACAATGCCCCGGCTCACCGAGAACTTGCAACGCAGAAGAAACTGGCCTACCTGGGCTTCCAGTTTCTTGTTCACCCACCCTATTCTCCGGATCTGACCCCGTTGGACTACCACCTGTTCCCTGGACTGAAAAACAATTGAAAAGTTGCCATTTTTCTTCAGAAACGGAGGTCATTGCTGCCGCGGAGATCTGGTTGGATAGACAACTTTCTGAATTTTTTTTTTGAGTGGCTTGCAGAAGTTAGAGCAATGGGCTAAGAAGTGTATTGAGCTTCATGGGGAATATGCTGAATAAACCCCTACTTTGTTCGCTGTAGCTTGTTTTCTTCCTAGTTGAATAAACCCCGAGTTGGGTCACTGTAGTTTGTTTCCTTTCTTGTCGGGCTAAGAACTTATCAGCACTCCCTCGTAAAGTCTCATGTTACTGGATCTGATGTTGTGGTTCTCGTTTCTTAATTTTTCTCCTGAGATAACTCCAAAGGGACTAGCCGGAAGTATTGAAACTCTTCTTCAGAGCTTGCAGCTGTACTCGCCATGACGTCATTCCCAGCATGTTAAGACACGAACACCGTAGCTAGTGCTAGCACTTGGTCACCAAAACTCAAGGAATTCAGTACATTTCGCCAACTTTCACCGTTTTATACAAAGAGAATGATCTTATTACACCACACTTTGTGTCCCCTGATAATATTTCAAGTCATTTATTGTTTATTAACATGATATTTTAATAGAACGGCCAGTTATAAAATTAGCACACAATAGAATATAAAACCAAAAATATAAGCACACACACACACACACACACACAAACGGGACAACATAAAATAAATAACAGGAAATAAGAAAGTATGAGATGGAGATTTGAGTGATCAGCTATATTAAATGGTAGGGTTATGAGCCATTTAAACAATGTTACTACGACACTTAATATTTTCCTCGCATGGCGCAACAACCCCTAGTGGGCCAGGACCTTCTCATTATCGAGGCTTCACAATTACACTCGGACACACCACCCTCGATAGGACTCCTATGGACGACTGATCTGTCCGACACATAGACCTGTACTTGAAAACACACAAAATTCACAAGAGACATAGCCATGCCTCCTACTTAATTCGAACCCGCAATCCCAGAAAGCGAGCGGCCGCAGACCCTCTCCTTAGACCGCGCGGCCACTGGGTCCGGCGGTACAATTAGACATAACATAACGTGAGATGTACAGTATGGGAAGGAATGCATTATAGATAACCTAAACAAATTACAGAAACAGTTCTATCGTAGTCCAGCGAAGTAATGTGACACCGAGGACAGCTGCAATAATAATAATAATAATAATAATAATAATGTTAGACGCAATAAATGGCTGGTTACATCCTCCTCACGATATGGAAACATAGGGCGTTCCAGGTTACTGACAAGCACTATGAGCATATATCTGAAATGGTCATGAATATCAACAGTGCCACGATTATGTAGGACGTACCGGTCGTCACAGATTGTACAGTACCAGCGAACCGACCTGATATAGTACTGCATGATAAAAAAAGAGACGACTTACCTACTGATCGATTTAGCTACACCAGATGATTGATATGTTAACACAAAAGAAACTGAATATCTAAGCAAGGACACAGACCTGGAATTCGAGGTTAGTGTGATGTGACAAGTGAGGACAAGAACTGTGTCAGTTGGAATGGAGCATTAGGAACGATTCAGAAGGGATTAGATCTGAATCTTCATTTGCTCACAAGGCACCCGTCAGTCATAGTGCTGCAGATCACACTAGCGAGTACTGTGAACATTATTCGTAAAACGCTGGGGTAAATCTCTTGGATGTCTTGTTGAGATCTTGACTTACCAGGAGACCGCCACCTAATAACTAATAGACGAAAAAAAATATTTAAATAATAATAATAATAATAATAATGTAATGAATGTCTAATTTGGAAAATTTATTTACTTTTTGAGGTCTCATAGCCACTGCACGTTGGCATTGAGGAAGCTTTTGATAATCAGTTCTTTACACTATAAGGAATGCCTGATTAGACAAGTTGCGCACCTCACCCTCTACATAAACCAGCGCGGCAAGGTAATTGGCCTCACTCGCTTATGTACGATTTATATGCCTTACACATCAAAATTTATACACACATGGAGACGGCTGTAGGCTTGACACTCAGACAAATTACTACTATGTACACAAGTCACATTTGGCTTTATATTATACAAGGTAAGTTGTGCTGAATTTATTTAGAAATTTGTACTCTGTTTTGTAACCTCCACGACGAGTTGAGCGCATTTGGTTAACATTAATTGACTAATTTTTGTTTGAGATCCAAATTCTAAATTCCCGACGCAAATATTTTGATCGATCACTTTAAGTTTTGACATATGTAAACTTACGTATAAATTGTAGAATTGTGTAATTACTCCTAAATTAAATCTGTAAATTAAATAGCTTTAGTAAACTAGACTATATCAAAAACAGTATAGTGAAACCTTTACGCAGCAAACTGAATATAACGTCCTTGAGTCCCCGACAAGCAAACCGCACCGATAGGATTGAGCACAGTACTATTTTTCCAAAGGCCGTAATGACATTAATGCTAGCAGTTGTCAGTGATCTACTACAAAATTCAAAACTGAATGGTGGCAGCGCTCTCAAGATCTCGAAGACCGAGACGGAGAGGGGAGAACCGTCAAAGTCACACTATCTATAGTGTCCCCTTCTCGAGTAGGACATAGTTTAGGTCAGAAGTATCACCCGGGAGGCACTACAATTATAATCAACTGACACTTTTCCAAGAGCTGTTACTGCTATCACTGCTATAACTTTATTAAATTAATCTGTAAGACTTTAACATTTGCAGTATTTACGTGTCGTATGTCTACAGTTATAGTCTACAAAATATTTATCAACACTTTTGTCTATTTTCTTCGATTATTTCTCCACTCTCAATTTTATGTTATATAACATTCTACCTAAATTCCACTATTTTGCAATCTTAGTAAACACAGATTCAGTTTACGCCATTTTCTTATTTACCTTTAACCATTACTCTCCATATATGTACCCTTCCGTACATTTCAAAACTAAATTCAACTCATTCTTCTATCTAACAAGTGGAGAAAGACTCCTTCCTGTTCCCCTCGTCAAAACAAAAGTTTCCAAATTTCCACCCAAACCACGCTATCCTGCAACAGGATATGTACTGTTAACAGGATATGTGCCCTTAACAACAATGTACCGCTTGTAAAGTAAGTGCTTACGTAGAATCTGAACTAATATGACGCAACTTAAACTGTATAGTCAGAAAAGTCATAAGGCGCTTTCAAATTGTATACGCAACACTTTTTTTTTTTTTTTTGTTTGTTTATCGAGGACACGACAGATGACTCCCAAAATCGGAACATTTATATGTAACGGAAGCCTGCACATTCTTACTGCGGTTTTGTCGATGACTTGGCTTCTTGGACATTCCCCAACGCAAAGGCAGAAAACCCTCCCAACTGTCATTACGCAGGGTCTTATGTTTCGGAAGACCCGGATATGTTTTCAATCAGCGGAATGCAGTGGGAATGAAGGCCACACTAAATTGCGCATAAAACCCTAAGTATCAATGAAAGGTAAAGGTCATCCTGTAACATGGCAAGCTGGCATGGAGAGGCACTAGAGAAATAGCTCTACCCACACACAACGTTGGCACTACACGGGGGTTGGACTAGGCGTCATTAGTGACTGCAAGTGTTGCCTAATTAGTGTTCTGTTATGGTTAGTATTTGCAACTCGTTTTACGAGAAGTGTGCATTTATTAATTCTGTTTCTTAGGTAACTGTTTATTAAAATGAGCAAATTTAACGATTTTTTAAAGGAGTAACCCATACTGCGACCGGGAATATGATAACATATTAGTTTTTCGGTTCAGGTGTAGACAGAGAAGATACCAAACACAGTACAGAAGCACACACGCTCCTTCAAATTTTCAGCAAGTGAACAAGATCACATAGGGAGGTAGTCTGTGTGTTGTTCAATATCGTGTCTATGTTGCAGTATATGGAATTTAGTCGTTTTAATAATTTGCTACTACAGAATAACGGACTGCTTTCAAAGTGTGGGGTAATATTTCATCCTTCTCTACCTAGGCCATCCTGTGGTTCTGGTGGCCATATTTCAGTTCGGGCTAAAAATAGTAGGACTGAAAACATGCGACGGTTTTTTGGCTGGACCTCACCAAATTCTGCATCATTGCACCGTGCTTAAAGTCCTCAGTAACATTATTATTATTATTATTATTATTATTATTATTATTATTATTTACAATTCGTAATTTATTTATCCGAAAAACCTCTGCTTTGAATTTGTCGGATTAAACCATGTATTTTTTCCTTTGATTACGTAAAAAACATGCTTCATGCAGTAAACATACAAGCAATATTAAACACACTCAAGTTAATCAGCGTTAAGAAACAAACACTTTATATTTCAGATCGTCATTTGTGTTTCCGTGTTACTTCCTGTGTACAGTACTTAACTTTATATTGAATATTACCTTTTCAGTTCCATATTAACCTCTGTTTTGCACAGTACACTTTGTGTTCAGTGTTACCCTTTGTTTTGTACGTCCGTGTTTCATATTACGCCTATTACATAAGTCTTGCAAAGAAATTACCTCAAATGAAGAGATCTGAGAATTTTTTTTAAAGAAAATTTGCTTATTAAATGGTCAAAATATTTAGAAACTTATGTTTATGATGAAGAGCAGAGAAGTCCCAAGTGCCCTTTTCCCTGCAGTGCTGTGTCGCTCTCTCACCGTCTGCCCTTCAGTTGCAGGATGCTCGGTGGGGTGGCGGGTCGACATATGAGCACTCGGAGAAGGGGCTCCTCGCCTTTGGTGCGTCTAGGGGTGCCAGGAGAACAGCTGGATTCCTGGTCGGCCATGCCGCCCTTGCAGCCTCCCTGCAGCCCCCGATATCGCCGCCGCCGCGCTGTCACCACTTCCGACTTCAAGTCATGTGCCCTAGTTCAAACCCGCGTCAAGCTGGGAGATATCATGTGAGTCAGCATTCTTTTTTTCGTTCTGTCGCCTCACGTCACGCGAGTTAAAATTGCCTAAGAATGTGCTAACCAAACTCAAGTAATGTGAGTTAATACGATAACAAATTTTATTAAAACTCAACTAAAGGCCTATTCACATACTTCACATGACCTGGAATCACTTCACATTGTCATGTGATCGAATTAACCCGAAGCACAGTACTGAGGTAAATGGCTTCACTTGCTACCGTATTTAACTTAAATCCATTGCATTCCTGTCTCAGTAGGTTTAACGGTATGTCAGTTTGCCGATACTATGCAGATTCACTTGAGTGCACATTATAACATGATCAAGGTAACTTGACGTCTGTTATTGTAGTTAACTTGACTAGGGGAAATCTTGCCAGTTATGACACTTTACGTAGACATTTGCGAATCGAAATTGGATGTGTTTCAGCCAACGGTTTTGCACAAGTAGTGAGCAGTATATGAGGACGTGACTATGTGACAAATGCCAAATACGTGACGAGGGTCGGTACGATAACTCTGTTACATTAACACACAGTTAAGTTTCCGCGCGTATTGCTTGAGTTAATTACTGCAGACTGTATTAAAATGACTGAAGCTTTGGCGACATCACGTGAGTTATAAGTACATGGACATTATGTTAGAAAAAGTATAACGTGACCCAAATACAATTGAAACCCTTAAGACGAAGATTAACCTGAATTATATTTAAAGCCCCAGGCCGTAGGCACCGTAAACACTCTCCGTCTCGGTTGTAAAAACCAACCAGTTAATGCTGTACCGTAATAATCGCTGTTTGTGCTGAGATTCCTACAAAACACACAAATACACTTTGTTGGCAGAACGTAGAATTTTTTAATGTTACAATTCGTGGTACGTACACAAAGTAACTACTGGGCTAGTGTTTGAAGGAAACGAGTAGAACTGCAGTATTTTAAAGTGTCAATTCGGTTGTTTACAAAACAAGGGGAAGATAAGTTCACGGACAGCAAACGAAATTACTTATCCTTAGCATGACATCACGGGGAGGCCAAGTTGGCAGTCAACTTGCAACTTAAACGAACCGTACAATACAGGCGTCCTGCTGCGTGAAGAGGGTTTTCGGGTATCTTACGACTGTACCTGTACAGTGTAGCACTATATTACGTGAAATCCAAGTTAGTGAGCATCTTTTGAGTCGAAATGTGTGTACATTTGTACATGGAATTGGTGTCGTGGCTCCAAGTTCTGGAAGTTGAATGATGTCTTCATGCCACAACAGTCACAGGATATGTTCGAAACGTCCACTCGAGACACAGACTGTGCTATGAGCAGCAAACGAAGACAGGAGTCTCTAGAACACTGCAGTTATTGTGCAATCATATTTTACTCAAAATTGGGATTTTAATTTCCTCGGTCTTCACAATCTGATATTTTTTTGGCGCAACAGTCCCCATTGGGCCAGGGCTTCCTCATTCACGAGGTTTCTAGATCACACACAACGACGCACCACACTTGGTAAGATTCCTCTGCATGTGTTATCAGCTCGTCGCAGAGACCTCTGCCAGACAACACACAACATTCACAACAGACAGACATCCACGCACCCGGTGGGATTCGAACCCACAATCTCAGCAGGTGAGCGATCGCAAACCTACGCTTTAGACCGCGCGGCCATAGAAAACGGCTCACAATTTGATTACAGTGCGTTATTATCACTATTTTCTCCATGGTCACCATCATTACTACTGCAGTTCATTTTATTTGGGGTGTAACCGCAGTCTGCGATTTCGTATCATAGTGTGTTTATTAGTTCAGTCAAATAGTACAAACTGCTGTTTGCACTAACACCAGGCTTTTATAGTTTGTAAGCAAAATTGCGTTAGGACCAATAGTAGTCCGAATACCTCAATTTTCAAGATTTGACGTAGTCTTCTTTACTATAGATTTCTTTGTAACGGGTTTTCACTTCCTTGTTTCTTTGTATTCTAATTTATTAATCTTTTCACGAACTTCAAGTCTGTCTAGTTCCCGTAATTATTCTACCACACCAATTAATAATTCAACAAAATCATCAACCACGTTTCATATTCTATCAGATCTTTTCGGTTCAATATTTAGTTCAACTGTGCCGAATAATTTACACTTCATATTTTCATTTACACAAATAAGACCACAAACTTACAGGCCGGAGTCATTGCAATTATTTTTATTTTATGTGCTTTTAATCATGTGCATATTAAGTTGCAATGACACTCAAAACTCGGCTTGCATTTCTGAAAGTCAGGTGCTTTTGAACACTAAGGCTTTACCTTTCCAACTCCTCTCCAAACTACATCGCAGAATTCAGTTTATACTTTTACTAAATTTGGGGACCAGTTATCCCCAAAGCCTGTCCATATTATCAGCTTGACACTTCCCCGCCATAATCTCCAGATCATCCCAATTATGTCCTCTGTGTGATACTGTACTGGGAACCCTAGAAGTCTTCAAATCTACACTTTTTTCTACTTTCTTTCAGGCAGCCGTAAAAGAATTACTCATCTTCCACACATGCCCAATTCGTCGCCACCCAAATATACAGGAAAAGCTAAACAATTAGTACAAGTAATTTTCTTGTTATTAAAGTCTCGTCTCAGCATTCCAAACACCCATCTCTAGTACTCCGACACAAGTACCATAACCGCACTTTAGCAGCCCCGTTCCTTACAGCAGTGTTACATACACACTAAGTTTTCAGTTTTCTTAATTAAGCACATCTATACAAAGGCATGTGGGGGGGGGGGGGG
>Ga0123357_10004912_pt1 | contig 15860 bp, 8 predicted proteins | sample TergutEmb28metaG_FD_89873 | JGI IMG/M metagenome (GOLD analysis project Ga0123357, IMG submission 89873) | Embiratermes neotenicus P4 segment gut microbial communities from Petit-Saut dam, French Guiana - Emb289 P4 | ecosystem: Host-associated > Arthropoda: Insects > Digestive system > Gut ... | reverse complement strand
GGTGTATAAGTAGGGGGGGGTTGTTGTTATGCCGATTAAAGAGTGGAAATTTTTTGGTTTCTTGTACACCACAAAGGACACCCTCCCCCCCCCCCCCCCCCACCAAAGCATGAACTGAAACTGGGACTCAGTGATTCTCAGGAATGAGAATTAATTGAGCAGTTATGTGTATTTTATGACAAATTTAAGACAGAGACTAACTAAATTGATGGCATAAGACATTCCTTTAGTAGCTGGTAAGTTAGGAGATGAATATATCCTATTGCTATGGAAATCAAGACTCATCACCATCACCACGTAAGCATAATATCAACCCCTATTCTGAACCAATTGAATTTGTTCACTTCTTCACGTTCCATATGTCTGCAATCTACTTCCATTTATTGTTGGGTATTTAAAATGACCTATAAAATCTTCTGTTTATTCCCATTACAGATAACTTCCCCATCACTTATTCCAAGTAAGTGACATTAATTCTAAAACATGACATTTCTTAAATGCGTTCAGTTGTGGAGTTCAAATGTTTGTTCAGAACCATGTTAATGAGAGTCAAGATGCACTGAATGATACTGCTTATAGTTGAAAAGACATCACAACACATGTCTTCATTTAAGTCTGTTATATACAAGTATATTTCTTCCCTCCATGAAGGATTTTACAATATCATTACAGCTGTGCTCCATAAATAATTGGTTTTCTGAATTGCAATGCTATTGATCTTCCTCATCCAAACTACATGCATATCTACTTCCCAATTCCATAAATAATCAATATATTCCAGACAGTTTAACCAAAGGACAAAGGATGTCCTTAGCATGATTCAGCTGTCTCTAAATAGACAAATGTTTACAGTTCTCTGTCTGCCTCTCTCTCCATAAAAGCATAACTCACTTTTATAAATAAGAAGTTAGAAATTCTCTTACCTCGGACATCGCCTGGGAAGGACTGGGACAGCATTATCTTGTTATTCTGATGGAAGAAAAAGAAGCATCAATTTCATAGTCATCAGCAAACATATGAATTTTTCATTAATACTTGAACACAAGTTGTATTTGAACTGCAACTCTTGGAACAAAACCTGCCAATTCATGATTTACAGGATTGTGGTTTGGTTACATCTCATGAATTTTAAATTTTAAAACTCTTGTATTAATTTAATGATTCTTGGACCATTTAACGGTACTATCCCAATAGCTCAGCATGTAAAGGGGTGAATGAGCCAAAAATTGAATGAAGTAAGGATTTGTTAGGAGAAAATATTGGTTTATTTCAAGGTCATATCTTCCCAGTCACCTGTAAGAATTCAGGTCTGATTATTTAGACTGTCACAAGTATAGGAATTAAACCAGTCACATAGCGCACTTGTTTTTATCCATTTATTCACAGCTACATGTTTTGTCTCTAATTGCGAACCATCACCATGCCTTTAATTAACTTTGATACAGGAAAAATTATAAACTGCATAAGAAGGAGAATTCCTCTGTTACGTTAAATATACACTATACATGTAAAAAACCATTTAAATGTAATGAAATATTACAAATATTACGGATTGTCATTTGTGAAGTGCCTGCATATATATATATATATATATAAATATCTAATACCAACAGTAAGGGTTTCAAGTTCAGAATTTGCCATGTTAATAAAATAAAAAAATATTATGTATAGGTGGCAGTATACTAGTTACAAGTATCCTGCTGGATCCAGTTAAGATAAGAATAGAGTATGTAACAAAGTCCAGTATCTTTCTTTACTATTCTTTGAGATTACGTAAAAAAATCTAGCTTGTGGTTCTAGTGGCAATAAAAAAGTAATGTGGCAGCAACCAACCTTAAATTGAATGGAATCTGAAAAACTGTAAGAGGATTTGTGAGTTTTTCAGAAAATAAAAGTAAAAATGTTACGTGTTCTTAAAAACATGAATGCAAGTACATATAAACAAATGATTTAGAATTTTGACTTAACATTGAAGTATATAAACATTCAGTTATGGATATAATGTTACATAAATTTTTTATAAAATGTACAAATACTAGAATGAACTGCAGTGAATTTATCATCTTATAATGATGTTATGTAGGTACAGTGTATTCCTTCTGCATACTACTGTTCACTGCTGCCTACTGTTAAAATGGAGAGGAAAGCTGTTGTCATGATCATACATTAGTTGTATTACCTCTTTTCAACACAGTTTCAACAGTTTTGATGTTCAAGTGACTGTGCATTGTGATAAATTCTTATAATAAAACCAACCAGATGCACTATTTTCTCAAATTTATTTTTGGAATAAAAGTCGACATGTTTTGGACAGTTCCTCTCTCCATCATCAGGAGTTTTTCACTGTACACACAGCAATGGTATATGTCATACAGGTTTGCTGACAGCTTGGGAGGAGGATTCAGGATGGAACCATTTCCATCCTGATCCTGCTAGCAAGCTGTAAGCAAACCTGTATGACATATACCATTGCTGTGTGTACAGTGAAAAACTCCTGATGATGGACAGAAGAACTGTCTGAAACATGTAGAATTTTATTCCGAAAATAAATTTGTGACAATAGTGCATCTGGTTGGTTTTATTATAACAGTTTCAACAATTTTATTATACACAGAACTGTGTGCTTGTCATTTAATCGATTTTCCACCACTGTCTTGTTAGGTAGGTGGAATTTTTCTTCTATGTTCCAGTTTTTTTCATTTTAATCACCATATACAATAGCCATAATATCATCAGTTTTGTCAAATGAGTGACCAGTTTCAAGTAAATGTTGGGCAAATACTCTGTACCTATATAACGTCCTCGTAATGCAACAAATTTAGTGCAGTTCATTCTGATATTTGTACATGTTCTAAAAAATGTTAAGTAACATTATATCCATACTGAATATTTTTATACTTCAGTATTGAGTCCAAATTCTAAATAATTTGCTTATACGTACTTGCATCCATGTTTTTAAGAACCCGTAACATTTTTATTCTCATTTTCTGAAAAACTCACGAATCCTTTCACAGTTTTGCAGATTCAATTCAATTTAAGTGGGTTGCTGTCACATAACTCTTTTAATTCTACTATACCCCTGTGTTTGATTTCTTGCACAGAATTTCAAAGAATACTAAAGAAAGAAACAGCACTTCATTACACATTCCATTTGTAACTTAACTGGATCCAGTAGCATACTTGTAACTAGTATACTGCCACTTATATATTATACTTTTATACTTTATTAACTTGCCATATTCTAAACTTGTAACCTTAATTTTTAGTATTAGATATTTATATATATACAGGCACTCCACAGCTGACAGTCCTTAAAATTTTGTTACATTTAAACGGTTTTTTACATTTATAATGTATTTTTAATGTGAGAGGAGATCTCCTTATGCAGTATATAATTTTTCCTGCATCTGAGTTAATAAAAGGCTTGATGATGACACGCAATTAGTCACAACAAGTAGCTTTGAATAAACTGATAACAAGTAGTGATGTTTGTCTGACTGATTTACTACATATACTTGTGATATGTTAACACCAACAGGTAAGTCTCATCTTAAAATTATTTAGATTATGCTGTGTCATATAAAGGGGTAAATAAAATTGAATAATTCAGAAAAATTACCATGTCAGTTGAATAGAAGGGGATCTGCCCTGTTCCCATTCCAGTATAACGATACATTTTAATATACCTCAGAAAGTACCTGGAAACTGTCTGTAACCGATTCCATGTACTGCCTTAATTTTATGCCCAAAAAGTACAGCAGCTGATCATGTCAATGAAGTTCTTGTCAGAACTTATACAATATGAAGACAAAGAAGGAACATATTACCCACATATTTAATTGTCTAACATATTCCTGTATATTTCCTGATATGACATTGGGAATGATGACATTACAAATATGCCATACCACAACTAAATTTATTATTTTGTTACTGAACTCCCTTTAAATTAACAGAAAGCATATATGGTGAGGTAATTCAAATGCATCTTACAAGCTTCATGGATGATGTAAATTCCAGGAGCCATATACATTAACCTTTTGGCACCGGAATTATTTTTTTAATTTTAGCACATCCTGTATATAAAATGTGAATAATACAGGAACCAAATATGTTGGATTTATGAAGCAAACTGCATTTTGAAGAGGAAAAAACGGAGAGTATATACCATGTTTAAAATATTCAGTACCTATATTTGTTGAATAAATATATAAAATGCAACGCTTAGAGGTTAGCGGTGCGGTACGACCACTATAGTCGTCATTAGGCGTCAAAAGGTTAATAGTTTTACTGTCATAATATATACATATCCAGTGGTTAAATAGATTACTTCTTTTGTATGAAAAGTGCAGGTATTTATTCATTTGTTCTGAGAAAGTATAATAATGGGAGGGTGTTAGAATGCAGAATTTGGAACTGAACTAAAATGAGCTAACATTTTACAGGTGCCTATTTCGTTGAAAACCTTAAGCTTTTTATAAACCCATCTGCACTGCACAATAAACACTAACTATGCTTCACACGGCCAAGTATTACCTACAATGCCAATGACAAATAATACATAAAAACAGCAGGCTGTTCGCTGACAATGAATTATTATATACTTCTAGAATACCAACAGGATACAAAATTTCTACTGTCGTATAAAATACAGTGTCATTTGTCAAATGTATTTACTAGCATCCTCTTGATATCTTATGCTTAGAAGTGCTGTGCCAGTTCCCAGCCACTATTTACAACTGACATGCTAATATTCCATCTCCTTATCTGTATGGAAGCAAAGTCCACCTCCACAGTCACAAAACCCTTCCACTGGACCTTATCCTGAATTACTTTATTTATTTATTTATTTATTTATTTATTTATTTATCATCAGTTTGCTACACATATAGCATAGCACTTGGACAAGTCAAACAAAGCATAAGACAGGAGAGATATAAAGATTCACAAACAATTTACTAGAATTACATAAGTTCAGTCAACAAACCAATAGGAATAATTGTTCAGTGACACAAGGGTGATTATTTATCCAAACAAACTAATCTAGTTACACAATAGTATTAGTGACAATTAAATAGAAATCCTATTTTCATCTTGTTTTACTTGTGTCATTAATTATTGGTTCTATTGTCTTCTTCAAATATAACAAAACTCATTTAATGAATGAAAAGGAAGAGCCAGTAAAAACAAATTTAATCTTTGTTTAAAATCCCTAATACTTTCCAATTTCTTTATTTCAGTTGGCATTTTGTTGTACTGTACAATCTAATTCCCATGTTCATCATACACACTTTCTGACTGATTTTCATTCAGCTCCCAGCTTGTGTTTTGTATGAGATTGCAGAATTTTTCCAGAACTTCTTGTGTAACTCTTTTTTGCTGATTTAAAGATATCAGTAAGACAGCATATTTGTATTTTGAAAGAAATGTAAGAAGTTTTGAGAAGTTGCAGTCTCTGTATTAAAAAATTATGATATACGAACTACTCGTAATATCTGCATAATATACCGATCAATTTCTGTACAAAGTTGTTGCTATGTTAAACTTTGTCAGGTATAATCTCAAACTCTTGTACTTCCAGTGTTCATATTTCAAGAAGCTTATGGTATATATGTATAGATTTCAGATTTGTTATTACTTATCAGTATCACCCTGAAAGTCAAATATAGATTATGCATGACCTCCATGTTGTCTTAACGTCCAAAGATAATTAATGTAACAAAAATTTAATATTTTTGATCTAGTGTCCCACCTCAGAATTTCGCATAGCCATGTTGGTATAACAGATGGTAGCCCATTAACAGATGCAAAGGTTGAGTATTATAATGCCCCTATAACATTTCAAGAAAATCTGCAGATAGGTTGATACTTTATTAGGGAGAAGACACATGATCATAACACAAGTACTTTCTGTACTTAAAAAAAGAAAGATAGAAAGGGGAAAAAAGACAAATAAACCAAAAAATATATAAAGAAGGAAACAAAGGACGCAGATGCGACACTGTTTCCAACTGAGTCCCGTGTAATAAATTCAGTGGTTTACCTTTTCACTTGTCTCTTCATCCATTATAGAGATATCAGTGAATGGGGAGCGGGCCTCATCTAATGATGGTTCTGTTTTCAAATTCTGCAAAATGAAGAAATACATTAAGTTTATACATTATTATGCCCTTGGTGATGATTAAACTCCATGTCACAGGTAAGAACAATTTGTAACAAGGCCTGTTCAAAGACAATCTCTGGGTCTCACCCAGCCTTCTGTCAAAGATCTTTCGTTAGCAGGCTAAAGAAACAGAAGGGCATCATGAATATATACATATATATTAAGCAGCAAATTGTATGTGATGCTGATTACGAGCAAAGATAGGTACCTACCCACAAAACTATATAGCATCACATTCCAGAAAATCATCTGTTTCACCTTTACAAAAATTAGAAACTCGTATCCCCAGTGATTATGAATAGTTTGTTTCTCAGTTACATCATGCCGCCAATCAACTGTTGAGGTTATGTAGACTGAGTAATGTCAAATCAAACGCAGGAAAAGTTTTACTGATAGTAGGTGCCTTGCAGTGAACATGCAGAGGTAGCTTATTTTATGGTACTGTACCAAGTCATATGAAGAGAATGGAGTATGTGAAACAAACATTTAATCACAGGTAACACATTCCCTGGCTAAGGTTTGAACTGGGCATCTCCTCATCGTAAGACATGCTGTCAATGAAATTTGTGTGTCCAGTGTACTCCAGTACATGGACAATAACAATTATCAGTGTACAACCCACATCTTAGAAATGAACAAGTTTTGTACCAAAACCTCAACACCCACAACAATGATACTGAAGATGTAAATTATTCTGGTTTTTTAAATCACTCATTATAGTTCAAAGTTAAGATCAGCATTATATCTGAAAGGAAAGCTGAGTGCTGTCAGCACATTAAAGTAATTTTTATACTTCTATGATTAACATGCACTAATAATTCATCCTGTTTCTTTTCTAAGGTTTACTGGTAGTTGTGAAATAACTACAGAAATTTTATGTTACATTGAATCATCTGAATCTTTAGTGATTTTGAATTGTAGATATACAGTGAGACATTTCCTAGTGTCTCACAAATTATTAACTTCCTGGATGCAAAATTCAGACATTCCCCTCAGTACAGTTCAGACTGCAGAAATCTGGACTATTAGTGGAACCTATTTTAAAGTCTCTGAACAGTTAACTCAGTGTGCAGATGTAGTGCCCTGCAACTTCATGCCAGGATCTTACTAATATTCTTATAGAACCACTTTTCACATAGATACTGTATGTAAACACTCATTGCTGCAATGTGTAGCTTACACATAATATATCAAGACAGGAAGCAATGTGATCAAGCAAATGATTGCTTACTGTGCAGGTCATGAACAGCAGAAACAGCTATGGCTATATGCGGCTCAGAGGAAACAAGTGGGTCAGCACAGAATGCACAAGCTTGCCTGGTGGCAGCTGCTCAAAATGTGCATTTCTGGAAGAATTGAGATGTTGTCACCATAATGTGGAAATGATTGTTTATTAGCTCTCATTTCTTTCCTGGATTTCTGACCACATGCTTTTGTGTGGCCACTGCAGTAACTTATATAATGAAATCCTGAACTCACAGACAGTAAAGAGCATTCAGAAAAAACCTGACCATTACCTGTACATAATTTGTAAACGATTCAACCAAAAATTGTCTCGGTGCCAACAATACATTTTCAGACCTAGCTGCAAGTATCTTCAGTTAACATGTGCATAATGCCACTGCAAGGAATAATACATGTGAAGGGATTCAGGTTCCTGTCTACTATTGCTAGTGGCAAATTTCCTATTAGTTCATGCTTATTTCATTTACTTTTAATTCCCATAAAAGATGTGGACTGAACCTTAGGACAATGAATTAAGACCATTAATCTGACAAGTCTAGTGGTTGACATTCAAAACATCAAGGGCTGCCACAAACCACAGAATGCTGCATCTTCTGAAACAGGAAGCGGTGTTACAGATAGCGTTTCATGTTTCTCAATAAATTCCAGGACTCTCAACAAAGTCAACCTATCACTGGTCATGACACTGATAACATCGACCAGCATTTACAGTGTTTAGGTGTTGTTAGTCTTACCTTATCCATGTCATGTGCAGATCCATTTGAATGGTTGCGTTCAACATGACTGTCAGGCTGACACACAAGAGACATGGGTTGAGATGAATCTGCTTGTCCCTGTGAGCCTTGCTGTCCCTGCTGTCCCTGTCCTAGTACTGTGCGCAGAATTGGTGTGTCCCTGCTCATCAACAAACCCTGAAGTTTCTTCCTTTTCAATGGGGACATGTCTGCTGCACCAGCCACCTCATAGCAGCTGTTAAGCATAGCAGCAGCAGCTGCATGGGGATGGCTAGGGGCTGGAACTGGAGAAGGATGGTGTGGGAGTGGCAGCCCTGGCATGGCCCAGATTGGGAGGCTCATTCTTGCATTGCCCCGCTCCATCACAGGAGACTTCCCATAAATATATGGATTCTTTTCAAAGGGAGGGCCTGGAATGCCTGATGAGTGGGGTGGTGAAATGTTGCTGCTGCTGTGTGGAAGAGGAGACATGTTTGCTGTGGAGGTACTAATGCTAGGAGGAGAGTGGGCAGAAGAGGGATCATCGTCCCTGTTTCGCTCAAGCTGATGATGATGCTGATGCTGATGCTGCTGCTGTTGGTGAGGATGTTGATGATGCTCAATGGGATCTTTGGGAGGACTTGTGTGAGACAATGGTCCTGTCTCCTCCACCAGACCCTTAACTTTCAGTGCTTCGGCAACCTTAAGCAATGCAGCCAACTGGTCCTGAGCAACGTTCACTTCTCCACGATACATGTACTCAAGGATTGCCTTCATCTCTGAATATTTTACATCCTTCAACACCACAACAGGATGCCTACAAGGGAGCTCGGTGAAAAGGGACTGGAAATATGATGAGCATGCTGCCAGTACCATCTTATGACACTTAACAGAAGTACCACCCTCACAAGCTAGGGTCACATCTGTAAATGCTTCATTGCGGAGGAGTTCATCAAACACAGCAAGAAGATTGGTTCGATGGTTGTTCCACCTGAGACAGTATTGCTGTGTTGTACTCCCCATCTTGTTGCTGGTGAAAGGAGCCGTACCGAAACGGCTGGATTTCCTTCAGAAGTGACCCACTGCTGTTATACCAGCAGTCTGCTGTAATTCAGCAACACAGTGTTGAGGTAGTTGTGTCTGGAATCAAGCCAGTACAGTCACAGTCAGTGAAAGTCATGTTCATTAAACCATTGAATCATCTAGTGTCAATATTTTTCAATAAAGTGAGCAATAACCTTTAAAATAAGAACCCAAGTTGATCAGTGAAAGAAAAACATGTATATATATCAGGCAAACAATGAAGGTACAAAGAATTGGCAACAAATTATTCCAAAGACAAACTGCAATCTTAACTTTACCTGAAAAAATTAAGCATTTTCACAAAAAAAATAGCTGATTTGTTGACACAGATATTCAGGATTATAAATTTATTGACCTGAATATGCACACTTTTATTAACAAACACTGTTTGCAAGTAATACTGACATAGCAGGAATACAACACATTTTATTTTTTGCCTAAAAATGTGATGTTTCTGTTCCTTTCATTGATTTGTATTAAGGACAGAATTTATACAATGAAACTTATGAAGTTTTGTGGCTGTTATTATTTTTCAGTTTTCCTGTATTGTTCACTATTGCCGAGATGGTGAAGTGAAACTTTAATTTGTGACTATAGAGTGAAGTGACTGAAGTAATTACTTTTTACACTTTCAGAGATTGGCAGGTTTTTTAACCATGCTAGACGTGTAAAGGATTATGAAAGATAAATGGGCCAGCGGCAGAGCAAGGAGTATGGAGAATTAGAACTAATCAGGAATTGGAGGAGCCATATAAAGAACTAGCCACAGTAGCAGATATTAAAAAGAAAGATTAGAATGGTTTGGACATGTGGTAAGAATGGATCAGGGAAAGACAGTTACAGAAATATCTGAGAGTAAACCAGACTGAAGTAAATGAAAGGGAAGACCTAGACAGAGATCACACCCATCTGGACTGGCCCTGGGGCACACCAGCCTCCTGTACAATGGGTAGCGGGTAAGACCCGGTGGGGGGGAACGGTCTGGGCGTGGCATTGACCACCCACCCCTGTCTAGTGCCCAGGTTAAAGAAAGAGTAGAGCTATACCTATACTCCGCCTCTGGACCTTCATGGCCGCTTCTAGAGTGAATTTTAACTTTACATTTCATTGCGGATAAGAATGTGTGCAAATACATCTCCACTAAAGCCGGAAACGTTCTGGAGAGACTAAAAATATATATCGGTTAGCTGTGTGAAGATTAGTGATAAATATCTTATTCTTGAAAAATACCCGTAGGAATAGTCACACGCGCTTAAATTTTGTGACTAAGGTGTGTTTCCTGTGCGCATCGAGCATGGTTGCCGTGGTTACTGAATGTATTGTGAGTTGTGTGCCGAGCAGCAAACATCGAGGATGGTTCCGACGGTAACAATTTGGCCACACCATAGCCCAGGCGGGTCGAGGAGGCCCGGCTTCTATCCAAGGTCAGCCCATGTCGGATATGTGGTCGACAAAGCAACATTGGATATAATTTTCTCCGAGTCCTTCGGTTTTCCCCTGTCAGTATCATTCCACCGATGCCCCACGCTAATCGCCATCTACGTTTTGCTGCTACAATAAAGACTAACTGGCCAAGCCTAGGAAACTTCCAAACGCAATGCTTTTTAGTAAATCGGAGAATAGGGGTAGGAAACCATTTTCACGGTAAAAGTTGTTGCTGTGTTCTCTGTGAGAGTACGTGTAAACGCAGCAGAAATAGTACAGCAGAGCAAAATCAGATGGCAGCATCCGCCACATGAGATTAATGCTTGGCTTGCTTGAAGAATAAAGAAAAACGACCGAAGGCGGAGGCTGTGAACTACAGTGTGAATATTAAGGCGTCCTGGCAAACGGCGATAGAATCGCCACTACAAGATCGAGAACGGTGGATAATAAACAATGGCCCCAACACGGAAGTTTCTAACACAGGGGTTCATTTCTAGTCGCCAGAGGGGTGATGTGAAGCGAATTCCATACTGAGGACCCACAAATATCAGGTGCCACCGCACACAATTTAGCAACCGTGGCGGCCTGGCGCCCGGGATTTGTGCAGCCGTGCTCTAACAGAACCGCCGCAGAACGGTAACGACCTGCTGAGAATAGCAGCGACTCACCGCAGTAGAGCCATTGCAAATGGAAGACACAAGCGATTCGACGCCAACCCGGACGAGGACCGGGTACGCGGCTAGTATTCAATACGCATTTTCGTACAGCCTGAAGGGTGTGGTCCTCCAAACCTGGGTTAGATTGGGGTGTAAACTCTTCACCGCAAACAGGGAAGAAGAAAAAAAAAAAGTTACAAAATGTTACTTGGGACATAAAATTTTGCAAACTCTTTTGTACGCACGAATGAATGTACTGTTCCCATAAAATGAAAACCTTCCAAGGATTCTACTGCATAAAGTCAATTACATGGAAATTATTTACACTTTACATAACAGAACATGAAATCAACTGTGTTGAACAAAAATAGTTTCACATTTGTCATATTTTAGGGTTCTCTCTTATTCTGTAAAGGGGAAAAGACTAAATTGATTATATATGTATCTAAACCCAACTCATTCGCCCACTCCACAGTACAGGTGTTTCTTGGAAAGTCAACTAAGAAGCTCCTTACTTGTAAGGAACCAAAGTATTCATTAGCATATTCACAAACGCCTGTGCCAATTCTGTCAAGTTTACCACTTCTATCGGTACTACTTTCTTCTTCTTGAGTACAAATATGAGTAATTTTAGTTGCTATATTACTTACTCCATGGTGCAGAGTCCTTCATGAGAATCTAACCGGTTTGCAGCTAGTCAAGAAATTCCCCGCATTTCATTACCGCACTCACAAGCGTCCGCCACCTGTCTCTATCCTGGGCCAGCCCTATCCAGTCCATATACCCACATCCCACCTCCTGGAGATCCGTCCTAATATTATCCATCTACGCCTAGGTCTCCCCAGCGGTTCTTTCCCTCCGGTTTCCCACCAAGACTCTAGACACACCCCTCTCCTCACCCATACGCGCCACATGCCCACCCCATCTCATTCTTCTCGGTTTTATCACCTGCGCAATATTGGGTGAGGAGTACAAATCACAGTTGCTACATTAACACTAGTAAAACAACAAGTATGCGTAAATGAACTCTGTATTCGTTTTCGTATTGAAAGTAACCATATTTACGCCATCCACCGCAGATTCACAGAGCTACGTAGAATATGTCCATGAACTCCATGTCATATCGGCTTCACTGAGGTCAAGAAATGTCATGGCGCCAAAAGTTTCATCACCATGGTCGACAACAGTCTAGCGTTGTATTATATTCAGCCAATTCGACTAAGTACACAACTTCAAAACCTATGCTTCTAAGACATTTTCGAGCGTCAATATAAAATGGAGGAGCAGCCACTTTTGTTCGGGCACTTGCAAGTACACGTATAGCAATTGAATTGTACAGAGGACATCCCACTGCGTTTGTGAACTTAAAACAAATCGTTAATAGTTCTGTCAAACACAACCACATTTTTTATGCAGGAATGTCTACATGTTTCGGTCTAAAAAGACCCTCATCAGGCCGCTATTACAAAGACTTTAAAATAAGGTGTAATACAGTGCAAATTGTGCACAAGTTGCACTGGTCATGGTGGCCTGACTGTGGTCTTTTTAGACCGAAACATGTAGTCATTCCTGAATAAAAAACGTGGTTGTGTTTGACGGAATTATAACGATATGTTTTAAGTACGTATATCAGGTCTATTGGCTTCTGATAGACGCGGCTAGGTTTTGCCGTTAGTAGTCAAGAATTCAAGAATAAGCATCACCAAATGTTGTGCTGACATAATACTGAGCATGTTCTGTAATGTATAAAGTATAATAGAACATGAAACTAACACACTAAATGAACTCGAAGAGACTATTTGATATCCTGAAATGCAAAAGGTACACTCCATGCGTTATTTCAAAGAAGAGGCTTTTGAAAAGAATATGAAGCACGCTGGTTATCCGGATCGGCTTGGTCCTTCGGGTATACAGTCTCTTACTGTAATCGTACTACATCTTTTGATGGCTTAAATTTTTCCTCCAATTGTCAAATACATGCAAGTAGTTATGTATTAATGTTTTATTTGTACGTAAATAAACACGTAGCCCAAAACAGCCGTTTGTGGAAATTTTTTTTTTACACTTCAAACTGCCAATGTAGCCTATTTTCAAAGAAAAATCCATTTATCCGGTTAATCCAGATAAGTGGAGTTCTACTGTATTAGTAGTTTACAGGACTTACAGCACGCGGTGGCCGATAGAATTTTTTTATGCACCACAGCCAGAAATTTTGTTGACAAACTTATATTCAAGCCGTTTAACGATGTTTTTATAGTGCTGAGAGGTCTTTAATGTTTTTGCGTTCGGAAAAGGAAAATTAATTTTGTTGAAAAACAATTTTATCTTTTTTAGTATAGATTTTTTAAATATTTATTTCCTGTTCAAAAATCCTGGGTAGGTAGGTGCCTAGGTTAAACTAGCCTTCCGGCCCTCATGCTTGAATAATTTTGAAACTGAAATTTATAAATAATTAAAAACCCGAAACTTTAAAACACTCGTCCTCATATTTTATGTATCAGCATTTTACATGAAATCCACAACACGAAGAAATTGATCACTTGGAAAAAACAACACTATACAGTGAATGCCCCAAACGTATATGCGTGCAGGTAGGTCCTATACTGATATAATTGGAGTCAAGCGTGTCGAGCAGATTTCAAAGGCCCATTTTCATATTTCACAGAATTTTAGTTCGTTCATAGAAATAGCAAAAAAGCACCTATTAGCTTCGTTATGTATGTCCTTCTGTTTGTCCGCATGTATCAGCGCTGTTCCCACTGGACGGATTTTTGTGAAATTTGATAATGGAAACTTTTACGAAAATCCGTCGATAAACTCCGGATTTGGTTACAATCGTACAAAAGTATCAGGTACTTTACGTGAAGACCTAAGCACCTTTACACTGTTGACAGCAGTACGAAATATGGTGTGTAAATGGACAACAGTGCAAAGAGAAATTATTCGGCTATTTCCATGACAACGATCTGTTTTATATTGCTGTCAGCTACATTTAGGTCAACAACAAAAAAATGAACACATTGTTGCGTTCCCACAGCAACAATGGTTATGCGAACGCGCCAATAATGTTATTTTAGGCGTATATCGCCTACCTTGAAGTGTTACAGAGCTGTCAGTATTATTGCTAATGTTCTTTGAATTTATTTTAGTGAATATCAAATTAGTTACGTACGGGTTTGGTATACTTACGTCAAATTTGCTGCATTTGTCCTCACAGGTTCGCACCATCACTATATTTGTAACTGTAGATTTGCAAAAGACAATTTATACACAATATGTGATGTCGATTAAGTACCAAATCTAGCAATTCATTCCTTACCGTCCCCAGACACAAGTTTGAACATGATAGGCAATGTACGTATAACGTTAAAATAGTGGCGCTTTCGCGCAATGTTTTTACCCCCTCGGCTATCCTAACAGCCTGACAGAGTTCCACGGAAATACGTCCAGTGGGAGTCACTCTGACATGTGGACGGATGTGCAAACCGACCGACAAACATGTTGAAACTAATGGACGGTTTTCGCGACAATGCGAACGCACCTAAAAATAGCACGGCCGCCATTTTATTTTCAATTTTACAAAAAATACTACCTTAAAAATTCTGCATATTTGTACAGTGTGATTAATGTTGCCATACATAATTTCAAGGCCCTAAATCGAGTGTCGCTGATGCCGCGCCTACCTCGTAAGTTCGCATGTCTGCCATATTGCTGTTACTGATTGCCGGAAATCAAGAAATGGGAGGGGGGATGGCCTACAGCGATAAAGGTCCATACCAAGTTTCGTCGAAATGGGCGAATAGTTTCAATAATTAAACCGGGACATGCATGCGTCGCGGTAATTTCATAATCCTGCTCCCTTTAAAGTGGGCTAACAACGAAATGTGAAATGCAATTAAGTCTGGTGTGCAACAGCAATGCACGACAGTTTCAACACAGCATATCGAAGCGTTTACAGGTTGGAACCGAATGTCTCAGACGATATGCAAATAGGTGTTAAAATATCAATTAGATTTGGGGGAGATGTGAAGATGAGGTGACAAACATTTATTAAACTCACATACTAACGGTTTATTAATTACAAAATGTATTTTGTCAGACAATTTTTCAAAACACCTACCCCTATCAATGTTGGATCCTAAATCTAAATGCTGTGCAGTTTCCAAAAATAGAACTGAAACTGTAATACTTAAAAAATAATGCGCTACGCGTTACAATTTTGACACTATAGAGTCTCAGCTACTGACGGTAAAGGTAAAAAAGCAAAGGTAAATCATTTTATATTCGTGGTTCCGTGCATCGTAATTCTAGGTTGAAGAAACCCAACGAGATGCAACAGTATGCTGATATTTATTTACTGCTAAAATACTCTACATATTTCGGGCGTCCATCGCGCCCATCATCAGGAGTACATAAAACTGTAGTTGCAGCCTCTGGTACAGATCATACTATCATACGATCTGTACCAGAGGCTGCAACTACAGTTTTATGTACTCCTGATGATGGGCGCGATGGACGCCCGAAACATGTAGAGTAATTTAGCAGTAAATAAATATTTGCATACTGTTGCATCTC
>Ga0123357_10004911_pt1 | contig 15860 bp, 14 predicted proteins | sample TergutEmb28metaG_FD_89873 | JGI IMG/M metagenome (GOLD analysis project Ga0123357, IMG submission 89873) | Embiratermes neotenicus P4 segment gut microbial communities from Petit-Saut dam, French Guiana - Emb289 P4 | ecosystem: Host-associated > Arthropoda: Insects > Digestive system > Gut ... | reverse complement strand
TGCACCTTCGTAAATTCGGATTTCAAGATTATCCCATTTTTTTTCGGCGGCATATTGGACTTTTGGTCCAATGGGTAGAATAGTTCCTTCCTTAACAAACAAAGGAATAATGTCTAATGGAACCTCTTTATTAATCGTTTGTCCGCCGTTGAATTTCTCTCCTGTCCAGAAATCGTACCAACCGTTTCCCTTAGGCAAGTAAACGTTTTTTGATTTTATGGACTCTGTAACAGGGCTTACCAAAAGTGAACTTCCAAACATATATTCATCATTGATATTTAATGCCTGCTTATCATCTGCAAAATCCATGACAAGCGCTCGCATCATGCTTGATTGGTGAGCGGTAACATTCCATGAAGTTGAATAAATGTAAGGTAACAAACTATAGCGTAGATTTATATATTTTTCAATGGCGTCGTAGGTTGGATTTCCTTTTTTACCAAACTGATAAATCTCTCTTGGCGCGCCTTCGCCATGTGAACGCATCATGGGACAAAAAGCGCCAAACTCAATCCATCTTACATGCAATTCCCTGTAATCGGCATTTTCAAGCGGATTTTTAAAATTCCATAAAAAGAAACCGCCTATATCACTGTTCCAGTATGGAATACCGCAAAGCGAAAAATTCAAACCCGCTGAGATTTGATTGCGTAAGGCATCCCATGAAGCGACTACATCACCCGACCATGTATTTGCTCCGTAACGCTGTTGACCGGCAAAAGCGGAACGGGTAAGAATGAAGACGCGTTTTTCGGATGCGAGCGCACGTTGATGTTGGTAAACTCCGCCAACTGTCATCAAAGGGAAAGCGTTGCGGACTTTCCGGAATGACCCCAAATACGTTTTAGCGTCAAAATCAGATGGTTTGGGATTAAAATGATCCGGTTCCGACGAATCTATCCACCAGCCATCCATACCCAATGAAAATATTCCTTTATTCAAATACTTCCAATATATGTCGCGAGCGGCAGGATTATAAGGATCATACACCTTAACTCCCGATGGATAATCAAGTCTTGGCGGCCATTTTTCGGAGCCGGATTGAGGCCAAGTATCAAAATTAAAAAGCGCATCGATTTTTTCAAGTTCTTTGTATTGTTTTGTCATCGGACCGAAAGAATTCCATATAGAAATAATGATATGTGCGTTTAAGTTATGCACATCGTTTACCATTTTTTGCGGATCGTAAAATCCGGGATTAAGAAATTCCATTGCGTTCCAGAGATAATTGTTACCCCAGTATTGCCAATCCTGAATAATACCATCAAGTGTAACAGTCAATTCTCTGAACTTTTTCACCACATCAAGCAGTTCATCTTGACTTTTGTAGCGTTCACGGCTTTGCCAGAAACCATAAATCCACAAAGGAAACATAGGAACCTGACCGGTAAGCGTGCGCATGCAGGCAATCACAGCATCAGCATTTCTTCCATACATAAAGTAATAATCAATACCGTCTGCTACATCTGATTTAAATAAAGTATGCTCGGCATTATCCTCAAAAACTGTTGGCGAATAATTATCCCAAAATAATCCATATCCTTTTTCCGAAAGAAAAAATGGTACATAATCATCGGTATTACCCTGAATCATATTCAGTTTTACGTTACGTTTCGACATCTTTCCCTGTTGTTGCTGACCTAAGCCATAAATAGCTTCGTCTTTATCGAGAGCGAAAGATTGCGATATGGAATAGGTTTCAACTCCCGCATCGTTAACGTTTTCAAACATGGTTGCCGTTTTCTTTTCAGACAAAAGTTGAAATGTTTGGTTTGCAAAAGCAACAATACCGGTTTTCAGATTTAACAAAACTTCTAATTTCTCACTTTTCAATGATAATTCATCACCCTGCCGTTTAATATTAATTGCTGTTTTTTGCGGGGTTTGAATAATAGAAAGGCTTTGTTTTTCACAAGTTTTACCTTCAGGATATTTAATAACTCTGACAATTGAAGGGCTATAAAACTGTAGCTCGATTTGAACTGCGTTGATTACTGTTTTTATTCCTAAATCTGTTTTTTGGTAGGTTTGGGCTGTAGTTGTCAAACTTATAAAAAAGAACAGCAAAAAATTTAAATTTATTCGTGACATTATTATTTTTAAAAATCCAAACAATTTCTATCTTCATTTGATAATACCACCCTGTTCAACAATGAATGTAGCGCCAAGTTCAACTGAAAACAGATTTACATCATTAAACGTTAAAGTACCTCCAGATTTAACTGTCAGATTGCCTCCCGATTTTACAATTAATTTATTACTTTCGGATAACGAAAGTGTTTTTTCAATTACCAAAGAAGCTCCTTTATTTACCGTTATCGTTCCGTTATACGGCGTCTCAAATGTATTTGCTATCGTTAATGTAGAACCGGAAGAAACGACAATATCCCTGTATAATTTCAAATCAAAATCCCAAACTTCACTGGAATTAATTACTAAAGGAATTGGAGAGTAAGTTTCTTTTTTTACGTATTTTCTAATAGGATCAGTTAATGCCAACGCACGATGCATTTGCCCTGCTTGCATGGGAGAAATGTATCGTTGTGCAGAAGAACCACCCATCATATTATTTGTAATCTTATTCGCATTAGGAATTGTGTTGTCATACGGACTTCCCCAATTCGCTATATGTGGACAAGTCGAATTGTTAATGGGACCAAAAATATCGGAAAGATATTCCGATGTATTGGTGGTTTTTATACATCCCTGATCACAAGAAGAACCGGAACAGCAAACAACGCTTGCCCCACCATAACAATATGTATGCAGTAAATCTAAGGTGTGACCTAATTCATGTGCAATCAACATTCCTGTAATCCAATCGTTTGTTATTTTGTTAGAGTTACATACTACAACTAAATCTTTTGTAATGGAAGGAACATATCCAACAAGTGCCGTATTACCTTGATAGAGACCCGCAGAAAAATACACATTCATCGTTGTTGCCCTTTCCGGAAAATTATTCTGAACAAAGTTTCTAAACAGTGATGGATCATCGGCTGTGCTGTTTAAAGAATTATTATTATAAAAATAAATTCGTTCGTTATTTTCTCCTAACGAAAATCGAATTTTCGTATCACAACCCGGCAATTCGACCAAACTGGATACAGGGTCTGACGAACCTTTTCCATAATTTGGTTCATCGTATCCTGCATAAATTTGGTTCATTAAGTTAAATGCCCATATTAACCTGTTTCTTCCTTCATCATTATTTAAATAAGCACAATTGCCTCCGTTGTTATCCAAAAATATATGAAACGAAATTTCTATCTCCATTATTGGCGGATTTTTCAAGGGGTCGTTAGGAGCAAGAACGCCATAAGGCATCCAATTATTGAGGTCTTTATAAAAAGCTTCAGCCGATCCGGTTCTGGATGACCGTAAGGTAATTGATGAATTATCTATATCACCTGCAAAACATTCGTATTGCTGAGCCTGAATTATGACAGGAAATAAAATACAAAATAAAGAAACTAATAATCTTGTTTTCATGATTTGTTGTTTTTAATGTTTGATAAATTTACTTGTATTTGCTACTCTTTTATCATTATACGATACAATGTAATAAATACCGGGATAAAGCGTCGAAATATCAACGGTATTTTCACATAAAACTCCGCTCAGGCAAAGTTTTCCTTGACTGTCGTAAATTTTATATGCAGACAAATTATGATTGGTTTTAAAATATAATTTATCTTTTACCAAAGTAGGATATATATCAAAATTATAATTATTAATATCTTTTATACCGAGTCCATTATCTTTCATATAACAAGTATCGTAATATGGCCTTTGATAAATCAATATATCGTCAATGTGTAAGCATAAGAATATCGGCGCCTCTCTTGCATCAATTAATCCATAATCAAATGCAAAAAATAATCCCTGTTCCATATTCCCAATTCCTTCCACAAATGAACCGGACCTATTCCAATAACTTGATAAGTTATAATTTACTCTTTTCCGATATTGATTATTAATGAGTATGGAATCAACAGCATCTATCCGAACTTCATATTCTAATATATCTAATGATTCAATCCCATATAACAACCCCCAATAAGTCGTAATACTATATGAACAGAGAGTTATTTTATCACCGACTTGCACATTGAAATCCGCTAATAATCGTTCTACTCCATCATACGTTTGAATACAATAAATTTTTTCACCTACTGTATCTTCCCTGACTGCAGCATAATATGTTAATTCGCCACATTCCGTTTCCGATTGACATATTTGCCTGTATACCTTGGTGTATCGGATATTATTAATAATCGTATCCCCTTCAAACCAATATTTATTGTCAAGGATGGACATAACCGCATTGTTTCTCGGTAAAAAATAATGCAATTGGGCAGATAAACTAACCGTCAAGACTATAAATGAAAATATAAAAATTAACTTTTTCATTGCAATTAATGTTATTTCGTTAAAATCATCCGTTTCGTATCCACCACTTTCCCGTCGCAAATCAGCGAATACAAATAAACGCCCGCCTGCAGCGAACCGCCCTTTATCGTTATGCTGTCATGCCCGCCGGAAACGGAAAGCGGGAGCTGCTGAATAACATGTCCGCCGATATTGGCAATTAAAATCTTCGCCGAAGTGCAAGTTTCTGGCAGAGTATAGTGAATGATGGTCGTGTGATTGAACGGATTTGGAATGTTTTGTTCTAAAGAGGCTGGAGTGTCGGTTGCTAATCCCGATAATCCTGTTACAGAAGAACTGCTGCTTTCGCTTCTCAAAATACCCGGTTCAGTATCTTTTCCAAGCAACTTGTTGATCAATCCGGTTAATTCATCTATCTGTGCCTGTTGCTTGTTGTTTTGCGCCACCAGCAAATCATTTTTCTCGCTAAGCTCCTGCACGGCTTTCACCAAAGGAACGACAAATTCAGCATAACTCAAGCTATAGATACCGCTTTCATCTACATTCACACCGCTAAAATTGTAACCGATGCTTTTCGCTGTTTTTTCTACATCCTGCGCCACAAAACCAGTCTGCACCTGTTCCTGCTTAGCTTTTCTCGACTTTTCGGTTATGGCTTTCAATTCCTGAGGCATATCCTTTTCAAGTCTATCCTTTTTCATTTTGTCAATTCCCAATAGATTGTCCACAGCGTCCAAATCCAAATTGTAAGTAACCGGTTGTAAACGATTGATAAAGTCAAGTCCTGGTACATCTGCCTTGATGTTTTTCTTTGCCCGCCCATCTGAAAAATTACTCCAATCGGCAAAACCGCCAATGCTTTTAACGCCACTATTACCGATTATTACCTGATTGCTTCCAGTTGCGACTGCATTACAGCCAATAACTGTGGCATTGTTCAAACCACTGAGTCCGTAGAATCCAGTTTCATAGCCAATAGCAATATTACAGCTTCCTGTTGTATTGTAATAAAGCGCCTCATGACCGATGGCAACATTATAGACACCCGTCGTATTAAAGTTAAGTGCATAAGAACCATTAGCTACATTGTACCAACCTTTCGTATTGCTGTAAAGTGCACCAATTCCAATGGCAGTATTATAGTTGCCATTATCCGTATTACTGTGAAGCGCATCATAACCATAAGCGGTATTACATTCTGCTATCGGATTTGGCAAAGCTCCGAATCCGAAAGCCACATTGGTATTTCCGGAATTTCCCGTAAATCCTGCTATAGAATTGTTTACCTTAAAAGTAACAGGAACGTTAGTGATCGTGCCAATAGTTCCCCAAATCCCTACATTTCCTAAAGAATCAACTTTAAACTGCGCCGACACATTCGCGATAATTACGAAAGCAATGATTGTTAAAACATTTTTTTTCATGATAACTAATTTTTAAAATGATAATTAAAAATTTTTGCCAAAGTTAATAATAATGATTTATTATTATTATTATATGTTAAAAATAGTAAATGATTTACTATTTATTGCGCTGTTATTCGGATCTTCTGTATAAAACAAATTAAACAACAATAGTCTTTGCTTCATTTTCCAGTTTTGCTTTTTTATTATCAGGATGTATTATTTTCCATAGGTATTCATTTTTTAACTTCTCAAATTAATCTTCAAAAAAAATTATCTCAATAAAACAATAAGTGTAAAAAATACACTCATTATTTCTGCAAAAATAATGAATAATAATTAAAATTATCAAATATTTTTATATGTTCTACAACATATAAATCAGAACGGGCTGAAAGATAGAGCGATATATTTAAAAAAGGAAAGGTTGTCATCCCGACAACCAATCTTCATTGTTAACCTTAAATCTAATACCATGAAAAACACGATGCAAAGGTAAATAAATTATGTTATACAACATAATCTTTTTACGAAAAAAATAAAGATTTAAGTATTTTTAACATAAAAACACAAAATATAACTATTATAATTGCTGTAATTAATGTCCGACAGGGAAAATTTGTAACTCATCATTTTTATCCTAATCCAAACTCCTGATGCAATTCGGGAATGGTAACGTCCAAAAATCCTTTTTTCATCAAGCGTCTTTTAAATTCAATCTGTACATCCGGTTCGCCGTGAACAACAAATAGACGTTTCACTTCCTGCGCATCCTGACAGGCGAGATATTGGCATAAATCATTGTAATCGGCATGGGCGCTCATCGAATCCAGCGTAACAATATCTGCTTTTACCTGATAAGGCGTTGCAAAAATGCCAACCGTATCAGGATGTTCTTTCAAGCGAGCGCCTAAGGAATTAGGTTCGCAATAACCGATAATCATGATGGTATTCCGCCAGTTTTCAATACCATTGGCAATGTGATGTTTTACCCGCCCAGCTTCTGCCATTCCCGATGCGGAAATGATGACCGAAGGACGAAAATCGGTATTGAGTTCCTGCGATTCCCGTTTATCCGTAATGTAGTGCAATCCATTGAACCAAAAAGGGTCGTCGCCTTTACGAAATAATTTTTGCACAGAGCGGTTAAAACATTCGGGATGCTTTTTCACAATTTCCGTAACTTTAATCGACATCGGACTGTCAACATAGTAATTGACCTTCGGCAGACGTCCTTCCAATTCCAAATCGTTCAAAGCGTACAATAATTCCTGGGTACGTCCAACGCTGAAAGCCGGAATAATCAATTTTCCTTTCTTATGCAAACAGGTATGCTCGATGTTTTTCAGCAGATCGTCGCCGTATGTTTCAATACGACCATGCAATTTATTTCCGTAGGTTGACTCGATGATAATATAATCGGCTTGAGGAAATGTTTCGGGAGAATGCAAAATAGGATCGCCATATCTGCCGACATCGCCGCTGAAAGCAAGCGTCGCCGTATTCCCGTTCTCCGTCAAATTCAAGAAAATAGAAGCGCTTCCAACAATATGTCCTTCATCAAAAAACTGGAGGAGAATGCTTTTATCAACTTGTACCGGCTGATGATAATTCACCGGCTTCATGTATTGAAAAACATTCCGCACGTCTTCTTCCGTATAGAGCGGTTCAAGTAATTTTCGTCCTTCCTCCTTTCGTTTCTTATTCAGAAAATACATATCCTGCTGCTGAATGCACGCCGAATCCAACAGAAGCACCTGAATAATGTCGATTGTAGCAGGCGTAGCATAAATAGTTCCGCGAAATCCATCTTTCACTAATTTGGGCAACAAGCCCGAATGGTCAACATGGGCATGTGAAAGAAATACATAATCAACATCTGCCGGATTAAAACCCCAATTCCTGTTCAACTGTTCGGTTTCCGTCCCCATACCTTGAAACATGCCGCAATCCAACAAAAACTTTTTCCCGTTATTTAAAGTAACCAAGTGTTTGCTGCCTGTAACTGTACGGGCTGCTCCATGAAAAGCGATTTTCATACAATTATTTTAAAAAATGCTGATGTCGCGATATATCGGCTGAACAAGTATCCGTCCGTCTTTAGTTAAAATACCTTGCATATCGTCTTTATATACTTTATAACAATTATCTTTAGTTAACTCGATGGAGTTGTACTGGGGCGCAACGATCTCTTTCCCGTCCGTATCAATAATTCCCCACAAATCATCGCGTAAAATAAGCGCACGTCCGCTGTCGAAATTGTTAATATATTGATAAGTAGGGGGAAAAATCTGTTTTCCATTTTTATTCAGTAAACCGTAACGCCCTTCCAAAACAACGATAAATACGTTGTTATCTTTATTTCCAACTTCGTCGTAAGTCGGTTCAAACATCAAGGTACCGTCATCGGTAAGCATACCGATTTTACCGTTAAGGAATGTCTGATATCCATCTTTACAAGGGAAAATAGCCGAATATTTCGGAGCAACGGTTTCTTGTCCATTAGAATTAAGCACACCCCACAAGCTGGTTTGCATAATCAGGTAATTACTTCCTTTGATTCGTTGAATCCGATGATAACGGGGAGAAATAACCTCTACTCCTTTGTCGTCTATTAAACCAAAAAGCGAATCTTGAAGAACAATGGCTTTTCCTTTGTCAAAATCATAAATAAGATTGTAACGGGCGGGAGAAACAATTTCTTTTCCTTTGTCGGAAATCAATCCCATTTTATTATCCAAGGCAACAGGCGCCATTCCTCCATCAAATTTACCGATATAATCATATTTTGGAGCAGCCAATGTAACTCCTTTATTATCTTTCAACCCCCATTTGCCATTTTCCATGTATGGGATTGCTTTCCCTTTGCTATCGGGGGTGTAAGGCAATCGCTGACCAATTTCGTTAATAGCAAACGTTTCGCCGTTATTAACAACGGGGACAAGTTTGTTGTTAGGACTGCCAATCAGGTCATAAGTCGGTTTTACGATTTCGACTCCGGATTTAGTGATAATACCAAATTTACCATTCACATAAACGCGCGCCCAGCTTTTTTCAGTCTTCTGAGCATTCATTACAAACATACAACTTACAGAAAGTAAAGAGATTAAAATAAATTTCATTTTCATATTATAATTATTTTATTGGTTGAACATCTGACAAAATTACAATTATTTTCTTATTTTCAAAAACTTTTTTTATTCTTTAAAATTACATAGATGACCATCGGCGCTCCAATAAGCGGGGTGACGGCATTCAGCGGCAATACTCCTTTGCCAAACGGAATGGCGGTTAATAAATTACATAACAAAGCAACGAGACCTCCCATTAAAAGCGTAGCCGGAAGAAGCCATTTTTGATTGGAAGTCCTGATAAACATTCGGGCAATATGCGGTACAATCAAACCAATAAATGTCACAGGTCCGCAAAAAGCCGTCACTAATGCTGTTAAAAATCCGGTAATCAATAAGATGGCTGCACGAGTCCGCCCTACCCTAATGCCGAGATTCGTTGCATAATTTTCTCCCAGCAATAGTGCATTCAAAGGTTTAATTAACAGAACGGCAAGTAATAATCCGAAAAGAACGCCGGATGAAAAGAACGGTATCTGCGTTGCCGGAACTCCCGAAAAACTGCCCATTCCCCACAACACATAAGTTCGTATATTATCTGCCGAAGCATACGAATTGAGAATGGATATTCCCGAAGAAGCCAAATAAGAAATCATGATTCCGATAATTAAAACCAGAATATTGCTTTTCACTTTAGATGAAAAATAAAGCATTAGAAGTAAAACGAGAGAGGCGCCCAGAAAAGCTGAAAAAATGATGGAGAGTTGGTGGGAATGTTCGCCGCCGATATTCATAATTCCTCCTGAATAGAGCATGACCAAAGCAACTCCAAAATTAGCTCCGTCGCTGATGCCTAATATGGATGGACCAGCTAAAGGATTCCGGAAAAGGGTTTGAAGCATTAATCCGCAAACGGCTAACGCAGAGCCGGCTAATAAAGCCGTAATGGTTTGAGGAAGACGGGACTGTAATACAATGCTTGCCCATACGCTTTTTTCAAGTTCTTTTCCCAGTAAGCTATCTATCACTGCCGAAGCCGGAATAGATACCGTTCCTAAAAAAAGATTAGCAAAGAAAAAGATAAGAACGAGAATTATAATTCCAAGACAGATAACGCCTTTGTTGCTCATGATATCATCTCAACCTGTCGAGCGAGCGAACCAGTTTTTCATCTTTTTTTATTCCACGTATAGCTAAATAAACTAAAATGATGGAAATTAAAGGGAAAATAAAGGTATATCGGACATGCCCGAACAATTCCGTAAATGAAAAATTTTGCCATTTAAAAATGAAATAGAATATATAGATAAAAACGAACGCAACCAGCATTCCATAGCATAGCCTGATTTGCATTTTGCGATTTTTGTAAAGAAAAATAGCAACTATTGCCATGATAGCTATAATAGAGGTAAATCCTATGAAAAATCCATCGCTGAACGCACTTATAGAAGAAAATGGAATAAATGCGAGAATAGCCATTAAGCAAAACGCGAAGAATAAATAAACGGTTTGAATGCGTTGAATCATATTTCTTCCAATTTTTCTTTTTCTTTTGCCGGATTACGGTAATAAATTTCGTGATCTAAATATTCCTGAGCGGCAATTAATGTCGGTTTCGGCAACCGTTCGAAATAGCGGGAGATTTCAATTTGTTCCCTGTTTTCAAAAATTTCTTCCAAACTGTCGGCGCTGGAAGAAAATTCTTGCAGTTTTTTTCCCAAATCCTGTTTTATTTCAACTGCTATTTCATTTGCACGCTTACCGATAATACGTACGGTTTCATAAACGTTTCCTGTTTCTTCGCCGAGTTTAATCATATCTCGCGTAACCGTATTGTCCGGAGCCAATGTTTTTTTATAATCCATAATTTATAATTTTTCTTGTTTTAATCTTTTATCTACGTTTTCGTATAACCGCTTGATTTCTTTAATGTATTTTCCTTCCGGAAATTCGTTGGCATACGCAAAGTATTCATCAACAACGTCGTCATACCGAAATTTTTTCTTTTCTTGTACGCTTTGCATTGCCATTTCGTATTTCGATTTAAAAATGTAGTACATAAACTCTTCCCTGTATTTGGAAAAAGGATAGTTTCGAACGGCATTTTGAGCGGTGATTACACATGAAAGATAATTTCCACCAGGGAATGCAATAATAGTATAATTACCTAAATTATAATACAATCGAACAGCATACAATTCTTTCAACGCTAATTTTTCCTGCAATTCAAACAACGCATTTTGCGCATCGCTTTTCCGCTCGCTTTGAGGATACAATTCCATAAAATTCTGGAACTGCTGCATGGATTTATAGGTATCTGTCTGATCCAAACGAGGATCCGGCGAATCAAGATATAAACCGTAAGCCGAATAAAAGAGCGCTAATTCGGCATAATCGCCTTTGGGATAAGTCGTGTAATACGTTTTAAAATAATCGGAAGCCGTTGAATAATCTTTCATTTTATAGTAGCTTTGCGCTAACAAATACATGGCTTCTTGTCCCCGCGAAGTCGTACGCGTCATCTGTACCACATCTTCCAGCAAAGTAGCTGTCCGACTATATTTTCCTGCATCAAAATATTTCTTGGCATATTCGAATTTTACATTTAAATCCGTAGATTTCAATATTTTATTGTATTCTCCACATGCAGTAAAAAGTAAGACAAGAAAAGAAAAGAAAATAACTTTTGAATTGAATCGTTTCATGCAAAACTAAATTTGAGTACAAAAGTAATGAATCCCTTTGAATTGGAAAAAGATTTTAAGTATTTTTATCTTTTCTATCTTCTTTTAGTATTTAGTCTTAATCTATACAGATTTTAAACTCAAGTCCAAACTTTTAACCGAATGGGTAAGCACTCCTGCTGAAATATAATCCACTCCTGTTTCGGCATAAGCGCGAATGGTATCGTAAGCGATTCCTCCGGAAGATTCTATTTTATATTTTCCGGCAATTATTTCAACAGCTTTGCGGGTATCTTCCACCGAGAAATTATCCAGCATGATGCGGTCAATTCCTCCTATTGCCAATACTTGATTTAGCTCGTCAAAGTTGCGTACCTCGATTTCGATAGGAATATTTTTTCCCTGTTTCCACAAATATTCTTTAGCCCGATTAATCGCATTTTCAATTCCGCCGGCAAAATCAATGTGATTGTCTTTCAAAAGAATCATATCGAAAAGCCCGATGCGGTGATTCATGCCTCCGCCAATACGAACCGCTTCTTTTTCAAGCATTCGCATACCCGGAGTTGTTTTTCGGGTATCCAATATCCGCGTCTTTGTACCTTCCAGTTTTTTTACATAATTGCGAGTAGTGGTTGCAATACCGCTCATGCGCTGCATCACGTTAAGTATCAAGCGTTCGGTTTGCAATAAAGAGCGTACTTTCCCTTCTACGGTAAAGGCAATATCCCCAACTTTCACATCAGCGCCATCGGAAATATAAACCGTCATAATTAATTCGGGATCAAACGTGTGAAAAATTCGTTCGGCAACGGCAACGCCGGCTAAAATTCCGTTTTCTTTTACTAATAACTGAACTTTTCCTTTCGCCGTTTCCGGAATACAGCTCAGCGTTGTGTGATCACCATCGCCAATATCTTCGGCAAGCGACAATTGAATCAGTTCATCAACTAATTCTTTTTCTGTTTTTATTCGCATATTAAATTCTTAACTCTAATAATTAACCACTAACCACTAACCACTAATCACTTAATATTTAACTTCTCTTTTAACTCTTTCGATAAAACAGCCTTATTCACTACGATGCTAAGCGTTTTGTACTGTACGAAAGGGAGCGAAAAATACCAAGTGCCTTTATACGAATTATCGATGCCCCATGAGTTTTTTATCATGTAATACCGCGATCCGTTCTGATCTTGAGCAATACCGTAAATCAACATTCCGTGATCGTCGGTAGTTTCGTAATTATCAAACGCTTTTTGACGCATTTCCTGAGTGATAGTCATTTCCGGCACCGGTCCTGTTAAATTATTAATCCTGTTTTCTCTTTCCGCCGGAGTTAATCCCAGCCAGCGGGCTTGGTCGGAACCGGCGCCTTCTTTTGCTTTTGCATCCGGAACGACTGCTATTCCCTTTCGCGAAAATCCGCGTTCGCTTACGTCCGAAGCCCAAGCAACAGTATATCCTTTATTTATCGAGCTATCAATAATTTGAATCAATTCATCCAAAGGAACATTATAGGAATATGCCCACCGCCAGTTATCCGGCACTTCAATAGGAAACGAGGTATAAAACGGATGATGCGTGAACGAAGTGATTGATACATAATCGTCAATATTAATACCAAGAAAGTCAACAAAACTTTTGGGCGTATATTGTTTGCCGTTGTATGTGAATGTTTCGGGACATTCGCCCAAATAGGCATTTAAAATTCCATTAAAGCCATTGAACCAAGCGGTTGTTAATTTTTTGTTTGAATCTCTAATAAGCGCATCTACGTATGCTCTTAACAATTGGTCTAATTCTCCATGCCGGTGCAGCGTATCGCCGTAGTTCAATCCAGGTTGCGCCTGATCCGGAACGATTCCATAATATTTTATACAGTCCAGTACGTCTGCAAAAGAACCGCCGCCACCAAAATTAGTAGTCCCGTGCATACGTACATATTTTTGCGCTTTATCGCTGTAATTCTTAGATACGACGAACATTTCCGACAAATCATACTCGCCTTTTCCCATACGCAGCAATTCGGATTCAATAAATCCAATTCCGGAAAAAGCCCAGCATGTTCCGGAGCTGGCTTGATTTTTTACCGGCGTGATTGGCAACGCTTTAATTGTTGTAAACTGAAAAGTATCAGCTTTTGCATCATTATTCTGAGCGAAACCTGATGAGGAAAAACATCCTAAAAATAAGAAGAATAAAAATATGTGTTTCATATATTTAATTGATAAAATGGTGAAAATTTATTTGCAAATGTACAAAAAATTTTTCTGTTAAAAAAAAAGTAGAGACATTGCACGCAACGTCTCTACATCCAACAAATTCTTTTTGCCTATTGATTAATTTGTTATTTGTTCTTGAAATAACGGTTATACAATCCTTCAAATGCTTTGCCGTGGCGGGCTTCATCTTTACACATTTCATGTACGGTATCGTGAATAGCATCCAGATTTTGCTGTTTTGCCAATGTAGCAATCCGCTTTTTATCTGCGCAAGCTCCGGCTTCGGCGTGCATCCGTTTTTCCAGATTGGTTTTCGTATCCCAAACAACTTCGCCAAGCAATTCGGCAAACCGTGCGCAATGGTCGGCTTCTTCGAATGCAATACGCTTATAAGCTTCTGCAATTTCGGGATAACCTTCCCTGTCGGCTTGGCGACTCATGGCGATATACATGCCTACCTCTGTCGCTTCTCCCATAAAATGAGCTTGCAATCCTTCCCAAATTACCGGATCAACTCCTTTTGCAACTCCAATTACATGTTCATCGGCAAATGTCAAACCGCCTTCGCTTTCAACCAATTCTTTAAATTTTGATTTTGGGGCTTTACATTGCGGGCATTGTTCAGGAGCCTCATTTCCTTCATGTACGTAACCACATACTGTACAAATCCATTTTTTTTTCATCACATTACATTTTTAATTGTTTATAATAAATAACGAACTCAATTTACACTGTAATTAACATCATCATTGCATTTTTTGCAATATCCTTTATAATACACTTGACAATCTGTCACAATAAAATCATCAGAATTTATACTATCATAAATATAAACGTTTTTTATTGGAAAATCGTTTACGAGACCGCATTTTTTACATTTAAAATGCGCGTGTGGAGAAATATCGGAATCGTAGCGCACATTTTTTTCATCAATGACAATTGCCTGAATAGCGCCTTGTTCCTCCAATAATTTCAATGTATTATAAACGGTTGTCTTCGATAAAGTAGGAATAGAAGAGTATAAATCGTTGAAAATAGTATCGGCTGTCGGATGCGTTAGATGCTCCATCAAGTATTCCATGATAGCGATACGTTGTAAAGAAGGTTTTACGCCAAATTTCATTAATCTATTTGCAACTTCTAATTTTGTACTCATTTTTAATTTGTAATTAATACAATTTTAATTTGAGTACAAAATTAGAGTTATTTTTTTAAACTGCCAAATTTATTTACATATTTAACATACTTTTAGAAAAACAAAAAGGGTATTTTTCCCTTTAACTGTACCGTAAGTTGTTGTTGCAAGATTAATTTCGCTCATTCATTCTTTATTATTTCTTCCAAAGCTTCTCTATTTCTTCCAACTTCTTCCCTTTTGTTTCAGGAACCATTTTCCACATAAAGATTGCAGACAAAATACCCATGATGCCGTATATCCAGTATGAAAATCCATGATTGAACTTATCGGTCAACCATACATTATCATTCATCATTGGGAATGTGAGCGACACAATCCAGTTGGCAATCCATTGAGCGGCAACGGCAATAGACATTGCTCCGCGAATGGAATTAGGGAAAATTTCAGATAATAATACCCAACAGACAGGTCCCCAACTTACGGCAAATGCAGCCGTATATAGGAGCATGAATATAAGCGCGGCATAACCCTGTCCTTTTGTAAGTTCTCCTCCCGTGTGTCCGAAAAAGAAAGTAAATCCAAGCGCTATCATACTGATTGCCATTCCTATAGAGCCAATAATCATCAAAGGTTTTCGACCAAATTTATCAACGGTGAGAATAGCGACAACCGTAAATGTCAGATTTACAATTCCAACAATAATAGTTTGCAATAAAGATGAATCGGTTGAAGCGCCCATATTCCGGAAAATATTACCGGCATAGTACAAAACGACATTGATACCGACAAATTGTTGAAAAACAGAAAGTAATATACCAATGAAGATTACTAAAAAGCCATACGAAAGCCAGGGAGCATTCACTTCATGCAACGTATCTTTGATTTCGCTCAATACGGTAGAAGCGCTTTCTTTCCCAGCCGTTTTCTCCAGAATTTTCAGCGCTTTG
>Ga0123357_10004909_pt1 | contig 15864 bp, 8 predicted proteins | sample TergutEmb28metaG_FD_89873 | JGI IMG/M metagenome (GOLD analysis project Ga0123357, IMG submission 89873) | Embiratermes neotenicus P4 segment gut microbial communities from Petit-Saut dam, French Guiana - Emb289 P4 | ecosystem: Host-associated > Arthropoda: Insects > Digestive system > Gut ... | reverse complement strand
TGTGTGAAAAAAGACGTAGTGTCACATGGAGTCCAGGAAGAAAGTAACATCCTAGATGAAATAAGGAAAACTAATTAGATTGGTAACGTCTTACTTAGTAACTGCGTTCTAAAACACGTTATTTAAAGAAAAATAGCAGGGACGGGAAGAAGAGGAGGAAGACGTAAGCATCTACCGCTTGACTGGAAGGAAAAGAGAAGATATTGGAACTTGAAAGAGGAAGCACTGGATCTTATATTATGGAGAATTCACTTTGGAAGAAGCTATTGACATGTCGCAAGACAGACTATGTTATGACGTATCGGTTGAAAGTTATATGTTTAATGTGCCTTGTTTTTTCATGATTGTAAAAACAATTGCACTTAACAAACAGAAAATATATCCCACTTTCTTACTGCTTGCATTTCTATTAGTACAGATGTATCAGAATTATAATTGTCACTAAATTATTTATTTAAATTTCTCGAAGAACGTATTGGTAAGTACAGATTGCTAAATATATGTTTCGAATAAATCTTTCAAGTTTTGCATCGTTATATTTACAGCTCTTAACTTATAAACAACACGTTGCAGTCCAGCTCCGTCCAAAATTGAATACGCTTAACACATTTGTTCGTTGGTTACCGCTGTTGTAGCGTAAAACCAGAGAGAGACATGTCGCTTGGATGTAGTGTTGTTACTTTACACTCTACACAAACATTACCATAACGCAAGCTCAGATCTACTACCACGCATCGTTCTAGACTCCTTAAGAAAGTATCATTTCTGCCTTATAAGTTGGCTACTCCACATTGTTGCTTTTACTTTTTGCAAGAAAACGAAATCTACGGAGTTGAAGCATGATTTTTGTGAAATATTTCGTAAAATTCAATCAGTTCCTTCAGAAATGTATAAAGCGAGACGCACACACATATGTAGAGATAACACTGTAATCTCTCTGAGAGTTTAAGTGACATTTGTATTGTTTATTTCAAAGCAGATATATGGCACAACAATTATTTATGCCGTGATAAAGCCGGCTTAACCCGGAAAGTTGGCGATCCGACGAACTAGGATGTAAATTGCTGAAGGCGGTAAAATACTGTGGCAAAGAACTGAGACAATCTGTCGTGCAACAAGTCTCAATATTACCAGCGGTACGTAATAAAAGAAGGAGATTACGTACCTCAGTCGCTATGGTGACTCGAGTAGGAACTTGACTCTCGGAGAACTGGGGTTCGATGCGTAGTGGTTTGCGGAAACACTCGTCTTTTTTTGGGCACCCCCAGAGTCAAGTTCGATATTACCTAGGAAAGCTTTGTGTGGGGCAACCCCACCGTCATTTTCTATGTGTACCGGTAACTCTTTGTGTGTGGTACACCGAGCGTTATTTTCGGTATGTACCGGTAACCATTTATGTGGGGTAATCCGAGCGTCAAGTCGGTACGTAACGGCAACTCTTTGTGTGGGGCACATCCAACATGAAATTCAGTACGTACCCGTAAACTTCTTCTGGAGTACAGCGGCCGCTTCTCGTTGTCAGCTACTGACTGTCGCCCAATACCAAGAACTGAGGACTGAAGCTGTACTTCCACACGACGGCAAAACTTACATTGGACTGTAGAATAAAATTATTTTAACTTATGTATAATAAATGACTAGGCAGTTGCAGATTTCTCGGTGGCGGCAGCCACCCCAAATGCAGGGTTTGAAAGACGGAAGTGACAGCCCCAAGACCGATGGGGTAGAAGTGGATATGAGAGATACTGTGAGAAACCCCTCCGCTTTTGGAATATTTTACCGCCTGGTTTGTCAATTAATTAAGAGTTAGGATGGCATACACTTTGATGTTACCCAGGTGGATGAAACGGGATTTGTGTGCCTGGAGAAATGATACGTGTAAAGAATTACAAAAGGGACATTAAACACGCCGTGTGGACAGATTTACAACAGATGGGTTAGGTATGAGCCAAGCAGGAGCAAGAATAGGAGGACAAGGTGAAACAGAGGGATAAAAGAGGTAAAAGTGAATATGAAGGTGTAAAAGCCCGGTAAATGCAAGTATGAGATGAATTAGGAGAGGAGGCAGGAGATGTTAAATAGGAGAAAGGGAATGAGAAGAGTAATGTGAAAGAGAAGAAGAAAAAGGAGAATAAGAAGAAAGAAAAAAATAAGTGGAGGAGGGGCGGAGGGTGTAGAGGACGAAAACAAAATATGCGGGGGAAGGGCGGAATATGAATAATGTTGCGAAAATAAATAAGGACGAAGTAGGGGGTCGTAGAAAAATGGAAGTCGAAGAAGGACATCTGACAGTTTAGTGACAGACCACAATGGGAGGATTGCGATCGAACAACCAAATAAGAAAACCTCCGATTATTTAGTTTGCGCAACTGTCAGTGTAGATTTGAAAGTGCTGACCTTAATGGATGTGTGGCACCTGCAAGAACTGTTGCTCAGTGGGTTGAAAAGTGCAAAGTCTTCGAGGGGAATGAGCAAGTAAGGGCCAAGCGCGCAAGGGCGATTTTCTAGGCGCGCGGAAATTCGGCCGCTCCGGACCAATATTCGCGAGTATTTTTTTCGAATGAGCGCACGAACGGGGAAAAAAAAAATCGGTAGCGAATGTTAGCCCGCGACAAACGTAAATGTAAATGAAAAGGGATTTTGAGAAAAAGGCTGTAATTTGTGAGTTACTGCTTCATTTTCGAAAGAAAGAAAAGTAGGAAGAAGAAGATGCAGGTTTATCGTTTAACCTGTCAAACACATCTTAAAGGCCAGTTTCATAAATTGTCAATTAATATTTTTATTATATAACGTGGAACATTTTCCATTTCAACAATCAATTTCTCTGTGTCAAAATTGTCTTTTTCAGCACTTCCAGCCATCGTGAGAGCACTAAGAAGGCGGTAGGCTAAACACAATATTTGATGTAGAATGCAAAACTCAAAACACCCCTCAGCGGTTGTTTGGCCGCTCGTTCTTCCGCAAAGAAGCGTTTATTTTTTTTATTTCAAAAGTTGGCGACCGCTTCGCAAAGAAAATGGAGAAGGTTGAGTTTTTAAAATCGCCGCCCTAAATTCATTGCTCATGCGCCTAAACTTATCCCAGTTAACACGTTCTATTCAAGGCGGTTAAAACACACAAAAGCCTAGGGGCCAAAATCGGCCCATGCGCTCTAGCCCTAACAGTTTACGTAGAAAAAGAATAGTGTACTTTCATTTTATGAAGGTAGAGGTCTTCTGTTTCTGCGAAACGTTTCTGCCTATCTATCAAACTGCATGGCTTCACTTCCCTGAAAGCGGCAATCTTCATGAACATCACTGTGTACCTTAAATGTCAATAAGCCTGGAATATCTCTTAACTACCTGTACGTGTATATATGCGTGGGATAAAGGCAAATAGTCTGCTGATTTGACAAAAGAACAATAAATAAACGATGAGCTATCTTGAGGTGCAATTATATTGGTTTATTTACAATCAATTTCAGAACACCCTTAGCTTTGAGTGCTGAAATAGAACGATATTGAAGGAATTGGTCCTATTCGGAAGGTCATGGATTCAATTCTTGGCTCTGAAGCTGGGCTAGAATGAGGTGTTCATGGTTTCCTTTAGCTCCTCCTGGATACGCGATGATGAATCACACCGGAACCAAAACCGCTCCCTTTCATTCGTCTCCCAAACGATCATTTACTAATTGTCACATAATTGGTTGCTTTATTCTATAATATGAGCTGTTGGTTGAAAACCTCGTTAAATATAAAATAACCTTAATAAGACATACACGTCCATTGGTTCTAGTATGCGGGGCGGAAGCTAACCATTCAGATCGGGTCAGAAACGTAGACGTTGTGACGTTGTAGCAGGATTTTGTGCTGTGTGAATTTACACACACACACACACACAAGCACAAAAGAGAGAGAGAGGACATAGGTCGCTGTTTTTATCTGGGATATAAGTTAATTGCATGCCAGTTCCACAATGTTTAGTATCTAAACCTTTGAAGAAGGAAGGACACATTTAAAAATTGCGTTCTACTCCTATAAATAAAAACATTGGTACTAGTACGCGAAACGAATCTGTTACTTTTACAACTAGACTTGAGCACGTCTTCAGCAGCCTAGCTGATATAGGGTGTATTTAACCCTTTTACGCCTAACGACCCCTATAGGGGTCTACCGCACCGCTAACCTCTAAACGTTGCATTTTATATATTTACTCAACAAATATAGGTACTGAATATTTTAAACACGGTATATACTCACCGTTTTTTCCTCTTAAAATGCAGTTTGTTTCATAATTCTTATATATTTGGTTCCAGTAATATTCACATTTTACGAGTATATACAGGATGTGCTAAAATTAAAAAAAAATAATTGTGGCGCCAAAGGGTTACTACTTGGACAAGCTTCAAGAGCGTGTTCTTCAAATAAAGCCAATAAAAGGGTTTCATATATATATTTCATATATCCGGAACTGCATGGTTTTGAGTTTAATTGAAAGACTTCATTCGGCAATAAATATCTTCACTATGTAATATTTTACTGACCAGTGATGTAATACATTTACAATACGCATACACAGGGTTATTCGAATTGATTGTCGGGGTTTTAACAACTTGTCATACACAATGCACTTGAGATAGGAGTGTATGTATTTTTTTATTCAATAGAACAACAATCCAAGTTTTTGTTACATAACGTACAGGTGCTCTATATATAAACCTTTTGTGATTCTACAAACATCAACACGATAATCGAGTTCATTCCAAACTGTTTGTAGCATGTCAGCGGTGATGGTTTCAATGGCGGTTCTGATTCGTATTTTCAGTTCCGGGATACTTGTGGGAAGAGGAGGAACATAAACCTGATCCTTGACGTAACCCCATAGAAATAAATCACATGGGGTTGCATTTGGAGCGTATTGTGTATGGCCCCGACAATCATTTTTAATAACTCTGTATAATTTAATAACTGTTGATTTCTTATTCAAAGAAGTACTCAAAATGTCCTCCACCTGAATCAGTGCACGCATGGACAAATCTGATCACCGTCTCTCATACATTTTCAAAGTTCCCGGGGCAGCTTCGAATGGTTGGCAGACTTAAAATGTGCGGTGCTAAAGAATCTCCAGGTTTTAAATTGTAGCCGAATAGACTAAAGGATTTTAAGTGTTCTTACAGAAAAAAATCTAAAAGATTGATATCAACGTGTTTTGAGGCTCTACCTTGAGGACTGTTTTGTGACAATATATTGACGTGGGGAAACTATTGTTGAAGTACGTCTTCGTATATAAATACACCCCGTATGCATATTGATAAGAGTACGCAGCAAGTCTGATTGGATTTTTCGGTACTTGTAGTTTTTCCGCAATGCGAAACGAGACAGAGAACAGTTAAATTTTTAGATTAATTCGATTCGTAAACAGAAAATTAGTGACGATTGAGACAAACGTGTTGCGCGTGTTTTAGTGAGTGTGTGTTTGTGTTTATATATATATATATATATATATAGAGAGAGAGAGAGAGAGAGAGGGTGAAAATAAATTCGCTGACAGGTTGTCAATAATGTGATGCCTTGTTAAAGAATAAGTTAAAACACTTTGGAACGTACTCTCTGAAAGATTTAGTTTTCGACAGACAAGTCACTGTGAAATTGTGCAAGCTATCAAATGATAAAATCATGGGCGTCTTGTAGCTACACGTAGAACAGGTGTAAAGGACAGCTTTCAGGGGAACAGATGTGTGTTTCGCGAGTACCGGTATAGATCTAGCCGGTCGTTAATTCGAATATTCTTGGTTGAGATGGCACCAATTATCTTGCGGTATCGCGTGAACTTCTCTGGATCTGCCGTGCCACAGCTACAGTTATGACATATATTGGGGAAAGTCGCCTATTATGGGGAAGCTTTTTAGAAATTGCTGTTAAGCTTAGGAAAAAGTCGTAAAAAGTTTCAAAACACAAGCATAACTTTATTTGTTTAATGAAGAGACAGTTGTTACATAAAAGTCGTAAATTAGGAAAAGAAAAACGCATGTAAAGTTCATTTCCTTAAACCCTCCATATCCCCTAATTAGGCGCAATGTGTTTCTAATTTGGGGAGGTGAATAATTTGCACAGAAATCACAAAGAATAGTCTTTTCAGTTCTCTTGCAAAATTGGTTTTTAATTCCGGTTCTTACAAGAAGTTGAAAAGCGATGTGAACGACGTCTGCCGTTGTCAAGCCCAAAAACTTTCTTTGCATCAAAAGACAGTGTTCAGCCAGCTCATTGTCTACTTCACAAGGAAGAAGTTGCTTCCTACACAGTTTTGTTTTATTGCTTCACTTGAGTTGTTCTGCCTGCTTTAACATAACGCTCTAGTGTTGTGTGTGGTCAGTAGAAAACACTGGACGCTTTGTAGCTGCCCATTTTCTTGTTCCTCATAGCCTCAATAAATTCCTTCGTCCTTTCGGGGTCCCATTTTTTCTTCGAGTCATCTGTAATTTTATATAACCCAGAAGGAATAATTCACAAGGTACTGACTTCCTAATATAGGGAGCCCCATATTGGGCGCTTCAGACCTCCCCATAATAGGCGAAAACAGGTGCTCGAGAAAATGGGTGAGTAAAATAGAAGGATCTAAAACTGTATCTACGAAACACAGCAAGGGTTTAAGATTACACTTAACAGAGAACTGAGCACTAAACTGATTTAGAAAAATAGCTTACCTTCAATGGCTAACGAGTCACAGTTTAGGGATAAGCAAAAATTTCACAGCGCACCAAAACAAGGACACCCAGTCAGTACCGAAGTCTTGAGCAACTGACGGTTTATAATATGATTACAATTAATAACCTAATCTGCTTAATGATTTACATTCCTAAGTTCAGAGAGCAGAATCTCCTGGTAGGAAATAATGCACTTCCCCATATTAGGAAAACTCCCCATAATAGGCGACTTTCCCCTATTGGTTAGTGTACATGGGCGACCCATACATATTCACAACTGTCTGAAGGTGTTACATCTCGTGTGTCACGGAGACACTGCTACAGTCGACGAAACACATTTTGGAGTGGATAACGTCGAGTAGGGTAATGTATTGCGAATTATCATGCCAACAGTAGGTCTGCTGGTACTGGAACCGAAGATGAATGTCACGTTGTCGTAATCGTTTTGTGTGTATTCCGTGACAATTCGAATATATCCCATTTGACGTTTACGTGTATTTCGAAAAGTAAAGATCTTGGGATTTCTAAATGTCCTATAAAAATTTAATTAATCTTGTGACGGAGAAGGCTTATTCTCGAAATGGTTTTCATTCTATTTATAGGTATATGTTCTCATTTTAACTTTTAAACCCGTAGATATTTTTCGATTTTTTTTTTTTTTTTTATTTTTTTCATTTGCTCCCCCCCTTTTTTCTTTTTTTTTTTTTTCTTTTAAAACCTATAATTTTTTTTGTTTTTTTTTTTTTTTTAATTTTGGCATTGGCGCACCCCATATTGCCTTACTTTTGATTTGCTGTACTTCGAAATAACAACATGGAGGATGCACATTCTCGTGATTCAGGAGTGTCATTAACGACAGCTACTTTTAGGACCTGAAAGCACGTAAATAACACACTTGGAGAAAATATGAAACTTCTTACGGCAGTATTTTTGCATCATGTAAAGTAGAAAGATGGTGGCCATGGAAAAATTTTTCTTACCTACTTCTTTGTGGCGAATTCTTTTGATCCACTAGACCTACGAAAGTGAAATTTGATAGGAGTAAATAATGAAAACTGTAGCTTACACTTCATATATGGTGTACGATTTTCAAGTGAATGAGAAGAAACATAGAGACTGTTGTGTAGTTTGAGGGTATATTTGGCAAATCTTATTGAAACATGTACCGAATTATTCGCAAAATTCAAATAAAGTAGCAAATAGAGTATAATATTAGACTAATAGATAAGCATGGTCAAAATTTTATGAAGTAAGATAGTTGTCATTGTAAATTTGCTCTGAACTCCTTGTTATGTGCAAATATATTAGACGATCTGTGTAATAAAAACCAACTTGATGTACTATTTATCCTTAATTTATTTCTTCATTCAACCTCTACATGTTTCAGGCATATTTGCAGTCCATCATCAGGAAGTGTACTGTATATACACAGTACACCTCCTGATGATGGGCTACAAATATGACCGAAACATCAAGAGTTAAAGAATTAAACGTTAAAGAGTGCATCACGTTGGTTTTCATTACACGGATGTATTGAGATGCACGGCCAACAAAACATAAAACATTAGACGACTTCTAGTTATTGTGCATGTTTGTGATTTCATGCTGTTGTTTTATTCCACCCTATAAAGATACCGCAGTGTTCTTTGTAATCTGTAGCCGTTTTATGCCCTACTTTGTGGGAGAGTGTGAACAACAGGATCACATGCATTTGCATACTACAGCACGAATTGCATATTAGTGCATAGCCATAAGTGTTCTTTCAGTGTTTCAGCTTAGCTCACAACTTGGAATAAAACGACCTACAATTTAGAGTATTGCGTGGAACAAACCACTAAAGAGTCTTAATTCCTACGTTCTCTGAAACTCTCCAACGGACAAATTCTAACTTTCATGAATTAGCTGCTGGGACCACATGTGGGATGTACGCTAAGTTTCTCATGGTATTTAGCGTTAAAGTTTGTTCTTTCGGTTGTGATGGATGGCAGTTTGGTAGGTAGATTTAAGCGCCTCACGGACGTGTTTATTAAAATAGGTTATTTTTGGATTGATATAATGTAGTTTGATAGATATCTAGGCTTTCTTGTGTTTAAATTCTCACGGCATTTTCTGTTACTACTGTAATATAGTGCTATACGTCACCGCAGTGTAGTCTGGTAGATTGGTACTTAGGTGTAAGGTTGTGACGAGAGTGAGTAAAGAAATTAATTTCTGCTGGTATATGATACCACGTAGTAGAACAGATAGGTTACAGAATTTCTGAGGGAAGTGCATCCTTCATCTTCAATGCTGACCTTGCATAGAACAATTTTCTGTTTCATGATTTCTGTGGAGAGGCCTTTCAATGTCGTCCTTCAGATTAGGAAAACAACACCGTTCATTAGTCAAAGTGTGTTAGCCTGAACTGTCCTCTTCATTTCAGCGTGGTTAAAAACACTGGAGCCCCGTAATGTTTGTTTGCAGGTGGTCTGTGCGTGTGAGAAATGTATTCAGGTGAACAAAGTGTGTTTAATTGCAATGATTTTCGAAGTATGTTGTATGGAAAATCGTCAATGAAAAGTCTGCAGGAAATATCCCTCGGCGAAAGTATCGTGGAAGGGAATAATGGTTAGAATAAACTGGAAAATTTTCGAATTTCAGTTTCAGTGTTGGGCAAAAAGAAGACCTGGAAACTGTAACTGAAGAGAAATTGGAAGATTTTGGCTCCCGAAATTAAATATTTCCTAAACAATTTTCGCTGGCTAGCTCTTCCAGTGTGTTATCGCAAGCCTCAGCCCTCACGTAAACAAAATGTTTAAAACTACTCCCTCATTAAACAGACCTCCAAAACATGCCGTTCTTACAGGACAGTAACACGTAACATCTATTGATAATTGGTTTTGAACGTTCATTTGAACCCAACGATGTCTCAATAGGCGTTAGAATTAGGAGCTGAAAATAAAAATATCCTAATTAATAACTTTATCGGAATATGATACTGAAACAATTTGTTGCGTCTTCTGTCTTGACTGAGAGTTAAGAAGAAGTCGGTATTACTGGTGGCTACATGAATCGGTAGATTTTTTGATCCGGAACTCTTGTTTTTCAGGGTGAAGCTTGGTTTGCTCTGAATGTGAATGCAAGCAGCCATTGAAACAAATGTTGATATTCCGCAAATAGTCTTTTAGTTCGTGGCATCAAAGTCAGAATATGGTTAGTGCTGAGTGAGCACAACACAGAGGACCTGTGGTTGTATTGGAAACAATAAATAACTCTCGAACTGTGGCATGACAAATGTTCAGTTCTGGGTCCCTGAAATTAACCTCTGTGTGGGCACTGAAAGATTGAGTTATGTGAACAATCAACATTCTTCGAAAGAAAAGGAAAATTGAAAGGTAAATTTCTAACATTTTAAAATAAGACTCCATTTTATGTAGAGATATTCCCCCTGCCCTGTCCTTAGAAACTGCAAGCCAACATTTCGAGAATTGCCTGTGGAATAAGACCAGCTGAACTATACGAGGAAAACTTATGCGACAAAGTCCTGTCACAACCGCAAAGCTCAGGGACATGATACAAGGATCTCTGTGTCCATGATACTGCATCACATTGCTTTGTTTTGTGATGTCAAATTTTACTATTAAAGTAATACATATGTACGGAAAAAAACTGGAAAAAGAGATCTGTCTTATAGCGTGTGGCATTATGTAGGTACCAGTCGACATGTCATTTTCATTACCATTGTAGACGATGGAAAATGACAAACTTGAAACATGATGTTTGTTGTTTAACTATTACATAGCTTTGGCGATTCATGAATAAAATAATGAGTGTGTAATATTAATGGAATATTGCTACCAGGAGGAAACCAATATTCTTGGAATAAAACTGTCACAGTGCCAATTCGTCCTCCACAAATCCCACATTGACTGGCTTCGGATTGAAAAAGGACTTCCGCAACTAAATCCCGGCGACTCAACACGTGAATAGTGGCAGGCCTAAGTTGAAAGCCTAAAAAAAAGTCGTTGTTAGGAGGACTGAACAAGTACAATCATCATCATCATAATCATCAGTCACGAGTTAGGCCTTGATAGACCTGCTCCGGCCTCCAAGCGTATAAAAAGACTATAGAAAGTAGCATTTTGCTAGCATACTTGAAGGAAGAGAAGCCGTTCCTAAGACGGCAGCAGTATGTCCTTCATGTGGGCTGATGTGAATTAAACAAACTGGTTTCTTTGTTTGATTACTGCTGTCTTGTCTGCTGTTTCGTGTAGCTCGGAAGATGGCTTCAGCGTTTTGGAGGAACATGTTTCTGCCTCTCTCTTTGTTTCTCCTCTTAAATATTGGTAACCATATACCAAACGACACGGCAGCACAGCCCATAAATCTGAAATCCTAATTTCGACTACCACGCGTACTTCAAAAATGAAGAGCCATACGAGCTCAACGAGCAAAACATTCAATATAAATAACATGTAAATTGAGTTAGGTGTCATGAACAAACATCTTGTGGCTTCAAGTCCTTAATTTGAAAACCTCTGACTTCTATATGAGCACCGCTTATGGCCCGTCCGTCCTTCTGTAAATGAGAGGCAAGCTAGAAACATTTGCCGCCACTTCAACTTGTGTGTCGCTTGTTCCCGCACTAAATTGCTGGCTGGCTAAAACCCAGCCTGTGTCGTCAGTAACCGTGGAGAACTTTATGCCTGTAGAAATGTAAATCCCGCAATGTGGGATCAGTACTGATTAGCTCGGGGTGTTTCACACATCCAGCTTATCTTATGAGTTCAGCCGCTGAAATATGAAGTGTATTTTCCATATAAATGTATTGTTGGTGTGTGAACGGATTAGGATATGTTTCGGTTGTATTGTTATGTTTCAGCTTGGTCTGTTCATAGCGCGAAGGAGACATACAGAATATTATTACGTCAAGTTTGAATATGATGTCAGAATCTGACAAAATGATCAAAAACAAATAACACATTAAATCTCCAAGGCGGTTGGGATTCGTAATTTTTGTTATGAGTTGTGTCAAGTATTCTGATAGGCGGTTACCAAAGTTATGACTTCATGTAATACGACAGGTGGTTACCAAAGAATGACGTTATGTATTTTGCTGCGTGGCCACGTAGCAAATAAACATGCGTGTTTACCAAACTTAAGGCTATAAAAATTATGACGTCATGCTTTTTGATATGTGGTTACCAAAGATATGGCGTCTTGTAGCCATGTGGTTACCGAAGTTATTACGTCATGTATTCTAGAAACGGTTAACAAAGGGCATGGCGTCATGTATTCTGAGAAGTGTTTACCAAAGTTATGAGTTCTTGTACTCTGGTAAGTGATTTCCAAAGTTTCGAAAGTGTACAATTCCTACTTATTCAAAGCAGAAAGTAGAGGAAGCATATTACTGAGAAACGTTGATAACAACCAACTAGATTAAACGACGTCATAACTAGATGAAATTAGTAATATTATTGTATTTTAGACACTAAAACATTTGTAAAGAAATATATTTGTACATGGCGAGTAAAGAACATATCTTCAGAAAAATTTGGAGATTTATTACATTTTATTTTTTGTTATCTTTTGGTTTGTATGCATCTATATCTATATTTTATATGAAAATTTTATTTTTGTCTGTAATTTAAAATAAATTCGGCGTGTGTAAAGACTTAGTTGTCCCCGTGCTTAATTACGTGTCGTGAAATGAACACATATGGAGAAGTGTAGGTACAAACCCACGTATTCTTAACGCTGACATTAAATATAATAGTGATCGTATTCACGCTACGGCCACCTTACCTCCAGGAAAGGGACCTCGATACTAGACAAAATACAGGGCTGATTTTGATACACCAGTAAAAAAGTATTCTGTAGCCTCTCCTGGGAATCGAGATTAGTACCTCTGTCATGCAGTTCACAGCCTAGATACTCTACTAATTGGTCTATCCTAGCTAACGTCTCTCCAAGTACCAACACACCATGAATACCTAAATGGAGTGGAGGTAAATATCCACATGTTACTGAATTCTGCACTAAGTAGAAGTGAATAAGTACGTCACCACATTTCCACAGTGCGGGCTTCACCTTCCACTCTTCTCCACGAAAGACAGAAGTATAAGGTAAATTAATATATATATATATATGTGTGTGTGTGTGTGTGTGTGCCCTTAAACGTCTTTCATAATGGAAAGGAACTTTGTAATTTTCGATTGTTTTACATAATACTGGGTAAAAAAGTATAAAATTTGAGCCATGCGCTACGAATGTAGCACGGACATCGAGATGAATCTGCCTGTGTCACCAGTTACGGCCGGTAAGAACCCAAGGCCGTAGCAGTTTCACACGGTGTGTATACGTTGAGCCGCTGAGTTCACGAACGCAGAGATATTATTATTATTATTATCATCATCATCATCATCATCATCCTTCCCCTCTGATGGTGATATTAGTTTCATTTCGTGTGGCTACTTACAGTTTTCTGTTTTTCTTCACCCGAAAATAAGTTCACTGACACCATCACAGTTCCAGAAACCCATAGTCACATGTAGGATAACTCTTAGTTACATACAGTAAGTGTAAGGGTGCTGGTCTAATCTTATAAATGTAATAAATGATTACAACCGCTTTGTTAGCGACAAAAGGAAACATTAATAAATTAAGTGAATAAGTAACGTTGTACTTTACCAAGTTTTTATTTGTTACTAAATGCTTCACCATAGGACGTCTGAAGTTTGAAGTTGCTCAAAGTACCCTCTGTTACTATGATAACCAAACTGACTTCGCTGCTGCCAAGAACTCTAGGTACGCTAAACAATTCTGGGTATAATATACAGGCTACTGAATTTGCACTGTTGGCTCAATCGGACGACAGATGGCGTTCCAGCATTTTGACTCATTTGGAGCACATTGTGATCTTCAAATAACCCCAAGCAAGTTGTCTCTCGTCCTCTGCATAGACCGGCGTAGTAGGATTCAGAGAAATGTTGTACATAAATCCGACAGCGTGTGGCGTAACCACTGGTGCTTCCCGCACTAAATGAGGCAACTCTTCGGTAGCCACAAGGTGCTGGCAAAGCCTTCGAGATCATTTATTTGTAGGAACTATCTGCTTTTCTCAGTTGAGGAAGATTCACCTACTTTCTGCTATAGATCAACAGCCCCGGTTTCATCTAGGCCGTCTGACTGTCTAGATCACACGCAATTAGACACATACGCAGTAAGAATCCTCTGAATGAGTGATCAACTCGTCACAGAGGCTGCTAAATACACAGTACAAAATACAACAGACGAACATCCAAATGATAAATACGTGTGTGGTTATTCTATGCGCGGAGCAACAAGTTTAAATAAGTTCCCAATTTTCTTTTCTAAATTGACCTCCTTTTCCCTCCCATTAGTTTATCGTAGTTTCCGAGGCACAGAAGGTTACAGATGCTCGAATTTCTGCTCTCTGTTCAGGATTTCGTCATATGTGAAACGGATTAGTCATTTCCTTAAGCATTATCATCCCTTGTGATCTTTAGAATTTAATAAAGCTAATCAGCCGTTACCTTCTGCTTGCACTGAGCCAGGGTAACTTAGATCATCTGTTGACTGTCGTACGGAAGACATTTCGATTTCAGGCATGGTTAAGAGACTTTATCCTCTCCAGTGCATTAAGAAAAAATATGGGGCCCAGTGGTTACCGTTAGTGGTTTCCTGGAACTTCAGACTACCGTGGACCGAACTACGAACGTAACTCAGTCCAGCGTGCATGCTCGCATGACCCTAGACTCCCGCGCTCCGATGTACATTAGGCATAAAGCAGTACAATCAAAACATTAATTTTCTAGCCTTAATTTTAGCATCGTTGTGTTCCTGAAGTTTTTATTGCTTATTTTATGTTATCTCCTGACTGACGAACCTACGTGCATATTTAGTGGCAAGTGTAGTAACAGATATTGCCTTTTGATTAGCAATATATTTTTCTTTGGAGAGAAACTCAAAAGGTGGCTTTTGACCCTTCACTTAGAGGCCGAAAACAGATTAGTTACCGTTTGTTTTCCGTATAAATACTGGACGATGAACAGAGATCGGAAGCCCAGTGCACCTAATACGAAGCGCAAAGTACAACTTTAAGAACTCACAGAATTTACATTTTACTTGTTAATCGATAGTTCGAATCATAATTAAAACCTTTGATTAATGACCTCAAATAATGCAGGAAGAACAGCGTAAAGCATACAATCAGTTAACTAATTAGTACGTTAAGTGAAAACGCATAGAGTTTGCTGAACATTATTCTACAGTCCAATTATTCTCAATTCATCCTCCTTTGACAGTGTTTGTGTTGCCAGAGTAGTTTATTTGAACATATCGCTTCGAGTTTAGTTTCGGCTACGTTAGTTCTGTGTGTGAGGAACATCGAAAATGATGCTTGCTCCTATAAATATTACAGAGAGTTTAAAAGTTGTTATAGACAAGAAAGTGCCTCATAGTATGTCATAACCAATCGTTTATACAACATTTGCTATCATTTATTCATTAATCACCCCCTCATTCAACCATCTCTGTATAACTGGAGATATTAACGCCATGGTTAGATAAATTCTGAATGAATTACTAAAATTGTCTTCAAATACGTATAGTTCTTACGATGATATTAGATTCTTCTTTGAAATGAAGTAACGCATGCGGTTATTCAACTTCTTGGCTTGCTTCAGTGAGTCTCATAACGTCGACAATAATGCAGAACGAACCATTTCCTGCTTGACCGATAAGAGCCGGCCCGAAGCCCCGCCAGAGTTCCGTCGTAAGCGGAGTCTCTGGAAGCTTGATAGTTGATGAAGTGAGATAGACAAACGATCTCAGTAAAGATAACCTTCAGAGAGTCTAATAAAAACTCACCAGTGCTCCAGCAGATGTGGAAATTTTTGCTCTCCTGCCCGAATGGACTTAGTATGCCTCCGAACTACGTTGTTGGTAACTCTCTGTAGTTTTCCCTGGCAATTGTCAAAATCTCACAGGGTACGATGTTTCTTAATTCCTCCAGAGCGTGGGGATTTGTTGTACACGCTTCCTCTGTTACACTTCTCCACAAGTTATCTAACGTGGAGTGTAGCGAAGTGCAATAAAGTGAAGTGAAGTGAACGAAGCAAAGTGAAGTGGAATGAGGTGAAGTGCAGTATAGGGAAGGGGAGGGGGGGGGAGACGAGTCT
>Ga0123357_10004908_pt1 | contig 15867 bp, 14 predicted proteins | sample TergutEmb28metaG_FD_89873 | JGI IMG/M metagenome (GOLD analysis project Ga0123357, IMG submission 89873) | Embiratermes neotenicus P4 segment gut microbial communities from Petit-Saut dam, French Guiana - Emb289 P4 | ecosystem: Host-associated > Arthropoda: Insects > Digestive system > Gut ... | reverse complement strand
TTCTCCTCATCCTCCTTCTCCTCCTTCTCCTCCTCCTTCTCCTCCTCCTTCTCCTCCTCCTTCTCCTCTTCCTCCTTCTCCTCCTCCTCCTCCTCCTCCTCCTTCTCCTCCTCCTCCTCCTCCTTCTCCTCCTCCTCCTCCTCCTTCTCCTCCTTCTCCTCCTTCTTCTTCTTCTTCTTCTTCTTCATGAATTTACAATATTTTATTATATTCTGTTATTCCAAATTTTCTTGTGTTTGAGAACTGAACACATTTTTCTTTTGGTTTTTGTTCCTTCTTTCCTCTAATGCTATCCAAAAGGAAGCAGCTTTTTTATGAAGACTTGTTGTAAGACAGAAATGGAATAATTGAAATTTTTTGAGTATGTAGAAATGCAATAATTGAAAATTTTTCATTTTTTTAATTGTCAGCATGCTGTACAAAGTTATTCAGTGTTCCAATGGGAATTCTCTATGTTCATATGTTGTGTAAAAACCGTTTACATGAAAACTTCAATGGGGCTAATTTTCCTTCTACTAAGGCCAATCCGTGGTGGTGGAACTGAATCAGAGCAAGCAACCGCGAGTGCATCTGTGGAGCTGAGGTTTGCCTACAGCCTGCTGGAGAAACTTATTCAGTACTTGGACACAGCTTCCATCAACATGAAGCTTCTTAAACCGTCCAGCATTTTCAGTAGAAGGAACAGCTTCAAAACATCCACAAGAGACATCAAATTTTTCTCAAAGGTATCATTTGCATATTTGAAAATATTCAGGAAGATAGATAATAAATAAGGTACAACTGCATGAGTTGGATAATTAAAGAATGGAGTTCCATTTGCCAGAAACACGAGTAGAACACTAAATTGTGAACTTCAGAAGTAGCAAAGTTTGAAGAACATCTGAGTACCTTCTGATAAGTGTTCTGCCTATCTCTAGTACAAATTCATTTCTGTTTTTATGATTATGGGCTATAAAATTTGTCAGGGCTGATAGTATTATTTACTCTTCATCCTTACACCTACTGCTCAGATCCATTAATTTCATACCTCTTCTTATGACAGATCCATTAGCCTCTTCCAAAGTGATTTCACCACAGAATGCGATCTAGTACTTGATCTTTCAATTTACAATAGACCCTAAGAAGATTCAAGCTGTAATATGTGTAATAAATTGAACTTGTTCTGTTTATTACATTTACAGGTAGTGTTGCCTTTGATGGAAAAATATTTTAGCACTCACAGAAATTACTTTATTGCTGTAGCAACTGCCACCAACAATGTAGGAGCAGCATCTCTAAAGGAGAAAGAAATGGTGGCCAGGTATGTAAATAAGTGCACTAGGGGCAAAGTCATATTATAATCTGGCAGTCTTATATTTGTTATGTGAACCCATTATAACCTACATGTAAACCCCATATTTCATGTACATAATTGAAATCCAGTTGTGTTCATATCAATATTTTATGAGGTACATACACCTGAAACTCATGCAAGGATCCATATGAGTGAAGGTAATGTAACCAAAAAATTCATCATAGGCATCTAGACAGGAGTCCCATTGATACAAAGGATCCCACTGGCAAAGAATAATTATGTTACTGTCTTAACCTCTGTACCACAGCCTCTTCATATCATCATCTAACATGAACATATAGCCTTTGAGGGCTTTCTGTAACAATCCAAAATGTTAATGTCATGTAGCAATATGTTTGGGCTATATGAAGGCCTTTTTGAGCACCTGCCATTGTATGGCATTGTGGGCCACATGGGAATAAGCATTGTCATGTTCCAGCATGATGCTGTCACTGAATTTACCATGATGTGTTTTTATAGATTTTGCACATTGCACTCACTATGTTACCATTGCAAATGTTCCATTGATACTGACATACAGTGTTCCTTGTGTGTGTGTGTGTGTGTAATAAGAGACATGAGACCCTCAGGGAAGATACTTTGTGTGATATACAGGATACCATATGATTGCATGCACATGCCAGTGTACATATTTAGTGCTTCTGACAGGAGAAGGACAGTTTGATGTCTGTCCTCATGCACAAAATTTTTAACTTATGCAGTGTGCTTCTGATTAGTGACAGTGTGAGCTTGTTCTAGTCTTGGCATGTTTGTCATTCACTGCCTTCCTGTTCAAAACATATGAAGCCAACTGACACACAACAGCACTTTAACAGCACACATCCACTTATGAATTGCAGCCATCCGGTATATATCTTCAAACTTCACTATTCTGTAATCCATGTTAGCTACTCATTCAATCAACTGTAGTGTTCTACACAAGTGTCTGCCACTGTGTTTACTGTGTCAAACACACTGCTGTACTGTCTACACTGCTACAGCAATGTTGCAAACAGGTTTCACTTGTACATGCTTCATAAAACCACATATGTACAGTTTATCAAAATAAGTTAAAAAAATAAAGCAAAGTTTTCATATAAGGGTCATGTGTGCCTTGAAAGGTGAGATGTACTTAAGTCCTATGTTTGTCGGTTGTACATTCTGTGTGTGTGGGTCAAATTTACATTTCATAGTTCAAGCTCAGTGTAGGGTTTTCTGTTATGGACTAGGCCTCACATACCTTCACTGCAGTGTCTTTAGCCTTTATTAGTTCTAAACAGGATCTCAAAATTCACATTTCATTATGACCAGTTAGATATGGCGATTAAGGTATGTTACTGAAAATATGGGTGTGAAGGTGAAAGATACTTGACCCAATTTATGGCAAGCAAAAGAAGGATTTTAGTTTTACCTAAATTTATATCTAGCACCATTATAAATCTCCTGATATAAAGTTTTAATAAAAGAAGTATAAATGGTCTGCATAGAAGGCCAGTAACAACCCTGGATTGTGTCCTGTTAAAGGACAGTAGTCTGGTCTTAACAGTCGGACTAAGGCCTGAAATCAGTTTTCAAGCCTGTCTCTGGGTGCTGTTAAGACCTAGCTTTTGGAGTTCCCAGTAAAGGAGCCCTCCCTCCGTGTTCCCCTCACAGACCTCCCATAGAGAGAAATGCTACGTTTATCAAGCATTCCTTTACTCTCTCTCAAAGTCCCCAATAAATGAACTCTCCTTCAGGTTCCCCAGTGGTGCCCCTATGGAGATAGATGCCCATTCCCAGAGCTTTTTTTTCCCCCACATCTCTTGTCCCTGCAGAGCAGCGTCCCCTCCCTGGTCCCCCCAATGTGGCCCCTATGGAGAAAGACGCTTGTTTCCAGGGCCTTTCTTTACATATCCTTCAGGATTCCCAGTAAAGGAGCCCTCCCTCCAGGTTTCTCTCACAGAGCCCCCATAGAGAGAGACACTGTTTTCAGTGCCCTGTTTTACTCTCTTTTGAAGTCCCCGGGTAAAAGAACCTCCCCTCCAGGTCCCCCAACGAGGCCCCTATGGAGAGATGCCCCTTTCCAGAGCCTTCTTTTACACATTGCTTCGAGCCCTGACAAAAAAGGTCTCCTGATAAAACAAAATCTCACCTTTCTCTCAAACTCCCCGGTAAAGGAGCCCTTCTCACTGTTCTACCAAGGGGGCCCCTATGGAGAGAGATACCATTGGTTTATTCATTCATTCATATCTCTCAGAGTCCCCAGTTAAGGAGCTCTCCCACGAAATGGGTGAAAACGTATGGTCACAACTGTCCCTGGAGCCCCACACAGCTGGAGGGCCTATATACACTGGGGTGTGGCCTGGTTCCCCAAGGGGATTGTTTACAACACTGCTGTTACTCCCCAATGCCAAGCAGCCTTCAGCACAATACGTTCTACTTGGCTTGGGTAGACCAGAGCCCTGTTAGCCAGTGTGTGTTGTTGTAACCCTCTACAGGGTGTCCTCTCCACACCTGTTACCTCCTCCCACTTGACCCAGGGTACAGATCCACATAACCCAGAGGTACAGATGAGGGGTTGGATTTATGGGAGGCAGGGGTGTGGTGAGTGATTGTACAAAATTTCTTTCAATTTCTCTTTTCTAGTTTGTTTTGCAAACTTGCCAACCTGCTACGTTCCCGCCTGGCAGCATTTGGAGCTGATGTGCGCATTACTGTTAGATGTTTACAAGTACTAGTGAAGGGAATTGACGCCAAGTAAGTGTTTTATTTATTCTTGTTTTCAGTTCCACATTTAATTCTGACTCTTGCTTTTTACGAGGAATAACCACAGAAGTATACAGATTTATATATTGTTTTTATTCCAACACCAATTAAAAAAAGCACAAGGTACATACATTATTCATATGTACCCTGTGTCATTAGGGTTATTAGTCCAGCTATGGCTACCCATTTCATAATTAAGCACAAGTTGGACCAAAGCCCAAAAGTTTTGTACCTGTAGTCTTCTAAATGGAGTCATAGTTTGAAGATATCTTGTAAGAGTTAGGGCTGTTTGCCCCTCATTACAGTGAACACAAATTTCTGAATGTGATTCAAAAACATGTTAATGGGAGTTCTACTTACATTGCCCAATATTTTTTTGTGATACCTGATGGACAACGGTTAGTTTTAGTAAACAATTTTCATTGCAGGTCACTGGTGAAGAACTGTCCCGAATTTATTCGAACCTCAATGTTGACATTTTTCAACAACACTGCAGAAGACCTTGGCCACACTATTCAAAATCTACAAGATGTAAGTTTAACTGAAGACAGTTATCATGCTGCTTCTAGTATGAATTGAAAATTGTTTGTTAGTGTTAACTGACACGAAACATTTGGACTGTCTAGGGCCGTTACAGCCATCTGAGGGGAACCCACTTGAAAACGTCTACATCCCTTTTTTACATAAATGGTGTTGTTCTACCAGTCCTCACCTCCATGTTTGATCATCTAGCAGCTTGCGAGTATGGAAGTGACCTCTTATGTAAGCATTTCGGAAGATATGTTCATAAAACTGAGAAATGTATAGAGAAAATTCTGAATTTCCCAAACAAATTGAGCTGATTAGTTACCAGAAAATTTGACAGTGTATGAGAAAAGATTTTTAAGTCTGTCCAACTTCATGCAAAGTTGATATCCTGAGAAGGAATTTATTTTATGGAATTAAAATTGGATAGTGTTTACTTTTTTTCTGCAGTTGAATTTGCAAGTGCTGTGGACAGATTACATTCTGAGGTTAATATTCTCATTAGATAATCACATTCCTACATTTTACCTTTGTCTCCAGTGGATGAAATCCAAGTGGCTTCTTACAAGATGCTGGGCAGTTTATTCACACTGGGGACTGATGGATCTTTGACAGGAGACAGGTAATTCATTTTTGCTTATAGCATCAAAGGGTATGTAATTATTGTAGTTTAAATTGACACATATACATCATAATGTCTGATTGCTTTCAGGAAATATTTGAAGACTGAAATGGAGAGACATCGCCCTGCTCTAGGAAGTTGCCTAGGAGCATTCTCTTCAACATTCCCAGTTGCTTTCTTGGAGCCTCATCTCAACAAGCATAACCAGTTCTCCCTTCTCAACCGCATTGCGGATCATTCCCTGGAGGCACAGGGTTAGTGGCACTTAAATAATTAGGAACAACTCTTTTACCTATGAGAGATAGAACCAAATCCTTTATGAATGATCCTTTTTGTCTTGGTACTTACTGTGTTCAGCAGTGATTTCATACTGCCCCCTTGAGAGTGACTCTCTTGTAGCCTGGCAGAGTAATGTGCGGGATTCTACCATTGTTTGAAATATCCATGGAAATCCTATTTTGAACCTCTGAAGTTTACTTTGTTTTCTTTCTTTGTTTTATGTAACATGTAACATGTCACATCTCTTCCTTGAAGTTCTAAGGTGAGTCTTGGGAAAGGAAGTGTCACATGGCATTAGGTCTGGTCATTATGAAGGGTGAGGAATAATGCGTTGAGAATTTGTGGCTGGAAATGTCCAAACTGATATTTTTGAATGGGCAGGATTATTATGAGAAATAAGAGTCCAGTGCATAGCTTCTCTTTAGACTACACACCTATCCATAGACACTACAGAAGGTCTGTGTAAAAATACTGAATGAGAATATTACTGCTTTTATCACTGTACTGTTATTTTTGGAAGCCTGCATATCTAACAGTGGTGACTGTGTTGTGAGTTCAGTAGTAACTTGTAGTGAGAGGTAATCTCAGTTTCTGAGTCAGAAAGCCTAGAAAGTGAGAAGGAGCACAGGAAAGTACAGGGTAAATGTAAACTTAACAAATTCAAGAATTAGCACCCAAGAGTTTATTGAAGGAATGGTTGTAAAGCGTGTACCAAATCAAGGAGTACATCCTGAAGTTTTTTATAACATGTCATATGTTCTAACATAATCCAGTCCTGCCCAGATTTAGTTTTGTGTGGCATCTCTAACTGACTTCCAGGAAGAGCCCCTGGTGCACATTAGACACGAGGCAGGATTAGTCACTACCAATGGAGAAGAGAACACTCTCACCCAAGCCAGGAGTTGAACCCCATTTCCTTGGTCATCCAGACTGTAGCTTGGTTACTGTCCCAACTGAATGCTTCTGGCTCATGGAATAGAGTACCTTACAGGCCATGACCATTTCCTTGCATGCCTGTCCCAATTAATTGGTCATTAGTCATGATGTATAATATTATACAGTTATCTGTGCAATTGATAAAACAGTTCATCTGCAAGTACTAGAATTTAGTAAAATTTAGTTTAAGTGGTTGATAATACATGCTATTGGAAGTACTTACATAGTTTGTAACATTGTGACTTAGGATCTGACTTAGGTATGAGTATCTGTTACTGATGTGACAGCACTGATTTATGGATATTTGTTTCTGTGAAACGTGAAACAGAGGAGGTAACCTGTATGGTTCAGGTTCCTTATAAAACAGTAAACCTTCCACTTCAGCAGTCAGTAACTATAATGAAATCAAGGCATGAGAGAAAAATTATACTATTATGACAATAAGTGAGACATAAGATGACTTACTGTTACATGCTACTACCTGGACATAGGTACAATGTGTATTTACCTTTTCACACAATCCCTTGTTGCAGATGTGATGGCTAAGATGGAAGCTAGTATGCCAACGCTAGAAGCTGTTGTTGCAGAGGTGGACCAGTTTACTGAATCAGAGAAGACTTACGCAGATGCTCCTCATGTCATAGATGTCATCCTACCTTTACTGTGTTCATACCTACCTTTTTGGTGGTCACAAGGACCAGACAATGTCAGTCCCACAGGAGGGTGAGTCCTATGATTTGCGGCTGACTTCTGTAATGCACTTGTTTACAAACACATTGTAAGCCTTCCATGTCCCAGGTATCTAATCAGGAACACAGTTTTTCAAAAACAAATTGCTACTGTTTATTATACATTTTTAATTATATATAACTCATAGTATTAGCAAAAATGTAGATAATTTGTAGATTTTTATTTTTTTATTGAAGGTTTATTCAGTAATCCTGTCATTGTTTCACGTTGTATGATTGATTGCTGGATAATGAATTAGACAAGATGTGAAAGAAAGCAGTTGTGGCCTAATTTGCGGTATTATCCTGGCATTTGCTTCAGAGGGCTGAAGAAAACCATACAAAGAGCTCAGGATACATTTTGGAGTCCAACCAAATCCCAAAGGGCTCACTCTTGTTTGAAAAAACCAAGAGACATCCAATTAGGATTTCACAACATTAATTTTTCTGGGAAGTGTCTTAGTGCCCTTTTTGTTCAGTCAAATCTAGATATATGTGATTGAGTGTAGTACATCTTATGGGTTTTTGAGATTTTCACATTGGTGTGGTAAAGGAATCTGTTCTGCTGGGATGTTAACCTGCATCAGTGGGTGAGATATTTCTGACATTTCAAAGGATCATAGTTCCTTCATCTTCAGGGGTCTAAATATCCAGGAAGAATGGATTCCTCATGTCACTGCCTGGCAGATTTGACATTTTCTTGTACTGATGTAATGCCATATAGTCTGGTAGAAAATTAGCAACTTTTCAGACAAGCTTACAGCCTGTATCCTTATGTAGAAGACTTTGAAGATGAAGGCAATAGGTTTTTAAAAGCAGCATTGAATTTTCACTGTTCCAAGTGGTGTCTCCGTTTAGAAGATGGTATAACTTTTCTCAAGGTCAATAATGTTCATGGCCAGTATATACAACCTATGTCTGGAAAGTTCCAAAACTGACAACATAAAAATGAGTATGGTGTACTTACACTCTGGTGCTAAGGCTTTCCTTCAAAATAGCTTTCTTGTGTATTAGTATATTGCTTCCAGCGTTTCCGGAGATCTTTGAAGTAGTTTTGGAAAGCAATTTTTGGAACACAGCACAGCTATTTTGTCACGAATGTCTGAATGGCCTGCATATCAGCATAACAGTGGCCTGTCAGTGCTAGTTACAGTCGTACAGTCATGAGAATAAGACAAAATCACAAGGTACAAATTGATGAGAATCTGGTGCATATAACAATACAACGATTTGATGTACTGACAAAAATTGGACAGATAATGCCATATGCGGCCACACATTGTCATATAGGAGAAACCACTTCCCTGTTGCCTACAACTCAGGGTGACAATATAGAATGTTCTTGCATGAACGTTGCAGTACACCTATGTAGACATATTGGTTTACAGTTTGACCATTTGAACAAATTCCTTACCTCTGCAGTCGAAAAACACAGTCAACCGTTTTTCTTTAAAAAAAAAAAAAAGGCTGAGCAGAGGGTTTCTTTGAGGCAGGTGGGCTTGTGCTTCTCCACTCTGAATTTTCTGTTTTTGTTTGTGGGTCTTACTGTAGGCACCATGTTTCATAACCAGTGATGATGGAAGAGCAGAATGTGTCATTTTTTGCTTGCAGTTTCTGAAAGGTTGGCACAAATTGCAGAACAAATCTCCTCTTGCTCCTCCGTGAGTCTGCATTCAGTTTTCTATTGCCAAGATCCTTGCACAAAATTTCATGGCAGGCCATCTGGCTGATGTTCAGCTAATCTGACATTTGGATGGTAATCTGACGATTTTTTTGCAAGAAGAATCTGGACTCACCTAAATTTTCTCAGGAATACATGGCCAGATCTCCCATCATCTTCTGTTTTCTCCCATCCTTCATGAAAACGCTTGCCATTCAAACACACATGCACATGATAACACTTCATCACCATACACTGGCTGTAAGTTTCAGTGGCACTTTTCCCAAGCTTCACACAAAACTTAATGTTCACTCTTTACTCACCCATTGGTGTGAATAAACTGCCCATGGAAATGTTGCACGTGGCATAATTGAGAAACATTTCAGCACATAGTGGTGCAGGTCAGAACATGTCAAAACTTGTGCAGCAGTACAGGAATAATCCTACTTACTCCCATGGAAATAGAACTGGCCAGATATACGTTCAGTCTTGGAACTTTCAAGATACAGGTTGTATATGGAATGAAACTAAGACTGCACTGTAAATATAAGTGGAATATAATTTATTTTTTTCTTACTACTCAGAACTCATGTATCGATGGTGACAAGTGAACATATGAACCAGTTATTGAAGAACGTTCTGAATCTCATCAAGAAGAATATTGGTAATGAAAATGCTCCTTGGATGACAAGGATTGCAGGTAAGCCCCTATAAGCTAATGATTTGCTTGTCATTATCAATATTGCCATGTATTGAGTAATTTATTTGGATGTTTACACATCTGTACACTTTCCTGTTGAGAAGCTGATATTTAAAACTTCTTTAGTGTTGTACCATTTAGAATAAAATGTACACCTTTCAAACTTCATATAGCATACACGCAGCAGATTATCATTAATTCATCTGAAGAGCTGCTGAAAGAACCATTCCTGCCTTTGGCTGAACGTGTAAAGAAACGAACAGACAATATGTTCCACAAAGAAGAGTCTCTGAGAGGTTTCATCAAGTCAGCCTCTGATGACACTTCCCAGGTAAGGAACTGATGATCCTTGCATCGAGTTATGTGTAAGAGTGGAACTAGCCTTTTTGCCTCCTAAGGCTTCAGATACATGTTCTTATACTGTATATCATTGTAACTTCCAGTAGCGTTGCAGGAGGTGGCTGACTGTGGGTTAGGGAGGCACCAAGTTGTGCAGAATGCTAAAACTTGTGAGTTCTCTCAGCCTGGATTCCATTCTTGACCATTTCATTGTGAAATTCATACTGCAATGCTGTTATGAAATCTGGTTGAACATTTTCTAAGAAGTATGTGGGGCTCCTGATTGTAGAGGTACAAGGAGCCCCCTATCTGGTTATCTGTACCACTGTTAACCTCTTTAAATGGCCTGCTGCTGTGGCTGGAATGAATTTGAATTCTTTACTGTGTTTTGGCCTACTATGTTTTACAAGGTGAAGGATAGAAACACAAAGAAACAGTGTGTGAATAGCAGACAGGCTTCCTCAAGCTATGAGAGGGTGCTGATAAGTCCTTAGCCTGACCTACTTCCTGATGTTGGATGGAATCAATAGGGTCGTTGGAAAGGGGTCTGTTCATGTGCGGAATTGCAAGTCTTTTCTTGTTACAGAGACTGAAAGGAAGCATGTCAGGTGACGTGCATGATTCCAACAATGTGGAGACATGAGCTGTCATCAAGTTTTTTTTCCTGCAAGGCAAGGCACCGAAGGAAATTCACGACATTCTGACAGAAACATTAGGGGAACATGCACCATCGTATGCCACCATCAAAAACTGGGTGGCCTAGTTTAAACGTGGTGATTTTTCCACCTGTGAAGCGCCTCGTTTTGGATGACCCAAAACAGTGACCACCCCGAAGATTATTGATCAAATTAACAAGCTAATCTTGGAAGACTGCCGGATTTCAGCTAAATCAATAGCTGAGCAACTGGGCATCTCACGTGAGCGGGTTGGGTCCATCATTCAATAAGATTTGGACATGTGGAAGCTCTCCGCGAAGTGGGTTCCGAAATGCCTGAACACGGATCAAAAACGTCAATGGTGCCAGTCATCTGAGCAGCTTTTGGAATTTTTTCAGCGTGATCCAAATGATTTTCTGTCGCGATTGGTGACCGTGGATGAAACCTGGTTATATCACTATGATCCATAGACAAAGCAATAATGAATGGAGTGGATGCATAACGGCTCATCCTGCCCCAAAATATTCTGAGTGCAAAAATCCGCTGGAAAATTTCTTACCTCAATTTTTTGGGATCGAGATGGCATCCTCCTCATTGATTATCTTCCAAAGGGCCAAACTATCAACGCAGAGTATTACTGATCTCTGCTGGTGCAATTGAAGGACATTTTGAAGGAAAAACACCGTGGGAAGGTCACCAAGGGGGTCTTGTTCTTGCATGACAATGCCCTAGCTCACCAGGCACTTGCAACCCAGAAGAAACTGGCCTACCTGGGCTTCTGATGTCTTGATCACCCACCCTTTCTCCAGATCTGGTCCTGTCAGACTACCACCTGTTCTCTGGACTGAAAAAACAATTGAAAGTTCGTGATTTTTCATCTGACACAGAGGTCTTTGCTGCTTTGGAGACCTGGTTGGATGGACAACTTTCTGAATTTTTTTTGAGTAGCTTGCAAAAGTTAGAGCAATGGGCTAAGAAGTGTATTGAGCTTCGTGGGGAATATGTTGAATAAATCCAGAGTTTGGTCGCTGTAGCTTGTTTCCTTCCTGGTCAGGCTAAGGACTTATCAGCACCCCCTCGTATGTACATGATGGAGAAGGGTTACCTTCCTGCCACATGTGAATGACAAGTGAAAATGTTACATCAGACACATACTTGGAAGACCAATGGGTGATACATTTTATTACCAAGTATGGGTTGCTATACCTGTCAGACTTCAAAATGGTATTCCCACATAATGGGTTACTCAGAGCAGTATACCTGCATTAACTCAGAGTGTGCTTATAGAGGCAAACTACAGAAAATAAAATCATAGCTGTCTTATAAAGTCTGTTGAGGAAAATAAGGAAATATATGCAAGCACTAGTATTGTGTTCTTTTTTCTTTTCTAAGTGTGTCTCTTGTTTGTTAAATTATCACATCTAATTTTTTATGTTGATTCACACACTGGACACATTTCTGTCACATCTCAGTGAAACTGATCACCTTTTTTTGTTTACTGTAAAATATTTTTTCTTCTTCCTTCATGATGTTTGTGCAACTTACCATTTTTATAAGACAAAAGATTTTCTTACCATCTTTTAATATAAATTTTAGGTTGAGTCCCAAATTCAAGAAGACTGGCACCTGCTTGTAAGAGACATCTATGCCTTCTATCCACTTCTTATCAAGTACGTTGATCAGCAGCGTAACCACTGGTTGAAGAATAATGTTGTAGAAGCTGAAGATCTGTACAACAATGTTGCAGACATCTTCAATATATGGTCCAAGTCACAGGTACGGAGTTTTTGTAGCAGTGTAATAATGTCCCTCCTGCCATTATGACTTACATGTAAGAAAAGTGGTATTTTAACATGGGGCTGTTTCACTTCATGGTCTTTTACCATAAAACCAAACAAAGTTCTTATTTCTTATATATCCCTAATTCCTTCCCTAATATTCTTCTGGTACCTCTGTTTGATGGTATGTCTTATTATATGTACTGAAATAATTGTCCAAAAATATTATCCTAAATCAATGAGAAAGCCAGATGATTTAGAAACATATTTATTTGTTGTAGTATTTCATGCGTGAGGAGCAGAATTTTATATCTGCCAATGAGATTGACAACATGGTGCTCATCATGCCTACAGCAACTCGCAGATCAGCTGTTGTTTCTGAAGGTGGACCAATTGGTGGAGGCAGTAAGGTAGGCGGATGTGACATGTAATGAAATTTCATATTCTTGACGTTTTAACTTCCTTGTTCATGGATAGTATCATCGCTTCTTTTGTGCCAAAGGCAGAGTTTGTTCTTCCCCATTCTTCCCCATTCATGTCCTAGGTGTTCAAACGTGCTTTTTATGTATTTTAATGTGAAAACATGTGTGTGAAGAGTTTCATATAGCCAGAGTTAAACAATATGGAAAGACACTTAACTGTGTAGATATTTGTGAATTGTGGCAGGCATTTTTGGTGACAGTAATGATGCTTCAGTTTCCGTGGCAGTAGGAAATTTCCTGATCATGTGAATAACTATTAAGTGCTAATGGAAGACTGTTTCATTGAGTCACTGATAGATTGTTGCATTGAATGATTAGAGTTTTTAACTTAGTTGCTGCAACTGTTAAAGCATTGATGGGTCAGAAGAAACCTGTTAATACAGTAAAATGTTTAATGTGATGCTAGTTGATGTAAAGAATTGTACATTTCATAATATTCCTGACACTTGCAGAAAGCTAGACTTAACATAGTATTTCATGGAGTTTGTAACAAAGTTATATGTTGTGAAATTTAAAGTGTGTTTTTCTTTTAAGGCTGTTTTGTTAATCCATAAACCTTGATGTTTATTCTGTGTTACTTCAAAACCTTAAAACGACTATTTCTAGCATTATGGAGTGTTTCCCATACTTTTCTTTTTGTGGATACCTTTTGCTTTTGAAAGAAAATGATGGATTCCTAGGCAAATACAATGTGTTTAGTTCCTGTTGAAAATTAAATGTGGTAGAACATGTTGACATTAATCTAAACTCAGAAGTATAATCAAACGCACTGAAGCACAGGATAATAGACTGGTTTCAGAGCGTGAATTGAAAGTTGTTTGTGACTTGTTTGGTTTGCAAACAATGATCTCAGCACTTTCTCTTGGTTCTCTTCCTGTACCATACTCTCAAATGGGTTTTGCCAGTACAGTTTATTAGCAGCAGTGTTACATCACAATGTTACAGTTGAAACGGTATCCTGTGTCCAATAAGAACATCCTGTATATTTAAAATGTATCATTTGATGAGATACCCATGAAGTCCCTGAAAACAATTTATGTAGCCTTTGGTTTCCATGGAGTACAGTATGAGAACCACTGTAATAATGAAAGTAGGCAAAGAACTTAATCCTTGTACAGTGTTGCCTAGGTAAGCAGTTCCCAGATACAAAGTCAAATTTGGAAGCCACACAAAAACTCCCACAAGAATAGCATTCAAGTTTACAAACATTAAAAGCTGTCATGTAAAAAGTTTTCCTACTTTAGAAATTTATTTTTCAGATCTTTATACAAAAATTTACCATCTGATACATTTAAAAAACTTTACAACCATTATTCATTCCTTGATATTAACTGTACCATACCTCATAATCGACAGTGCACTACTTCACTGCATGCATGTGACCCATTGACTGTTCCACAGTTTTTATTACTCGTTTTTCACTACCTGCAGCATATCATAGGGATGTTGCAACAAGATCTGATCTTCAGTTATGGTCCTGAAGGCTTTGTTGCAGTAATGATAATGGACTATGACTTAAGGAACACTAATAATCTGTATAATGACAGCCCTGAATTGGAGAAAACAAGTATGGTAAATGAAGAAAATGCTTCTTTGCCAGCAACAAATGACTGTGGGCTTGTGTTGTTTGAATGGCCCATTATGACTTGTGGCTTATGAATTTGACTTTGACAATAAAGGTGCTGTGTATCCAGGTTGCACTGATAATACAGAAGTGGATGCAAAATATAAACCTAATATTTACATTTTCCTTACTTCTCTTACTAGAAATCTTCCCCTTAACTAAGTTCTTTTTTTCAATTACTGAACAGCTACTTATGAAGGAAACACTGCATATTCTTTGCAAAAAATATGTTAACCGAGGGTCATTTTAACATTAAACTATTTCCTTGAGACTGGGTAATGCACATAATGTGGAGAGTACCAACTGCAGAAAGATAAAATACAGGAGTATGCTTTGAAATATGATCCATTAAATGAATGATCCATAGTTAAATGATGATTATGGTGCTAGAATTATTTCATTGAACTGGTTACATTAGATGTTCATGAATTGCAAAAGAAAACTATACATTTTAAGCAGAACTTGTTGTATACTTCAGACATTTGAATTTTGAAGTTTTCCATGTTATGATGTACATAACACTTCAAAAAAATTCTAAATATGTCAGGTGTTACATTAACTAATACACAAAATACTGAGAAAATATGATGTAGCTTACAGACAAGAACTTTCTCTGAATAAACAGAAAAAGAAGAAACATCGTGACAAGAAACGTGACAAAGATAAGGAACTGCAAGCTAGTCTGATGGTTGCATGCCTCAAGAGACTGCTACCAGTTGGTCTCAACCTCTTTGCTGGCAGAGAACAGGAGTTGGTTCAGCACTGCAAGGATCGATTTCTCAGAGTAATTAGGCCTAAATTATACTAGTGTGTCTTATCTGTGTTGTCACTGTATCCTAACAAGGCACTGCAATTGAACCTGTAGATTTCCCTGATTGATAGGAAGTGGCTGAATGGATCATCCCTGTATTGTAGGAAAGACCACTAATTTGGGCTTTTCCAGAGCAAGATGTGTTCTCCATTCATGACAGGAATACCTAGGCATGCTTTCCTGAAGTGTGACAGACACTGTTTTTAATATAAGGGGTCAGTAAAATGATTTGGACTCAAATCCATGCATGCAACATAAAAATTTATATTGTTCCTAGGTTTGCTTCCAAAAACAAACAAACCTTTTTGTTCATACTTACTTCCTTCTTTATTATTGTCTGGGATGTGGGGCATGATTGTGAATTGTATACTATATTTACCTGAAGGGAAGATTGCCCACCATGTAAGACATTTCTATTCATGATCTTCAGTTCTAATCTGTTTGACTTTGTGTGTGATTACAAGGAGACATCCCATTCACAGTTTTAAGATGATAAGTTAGGGAAAGCATTGTTGTCTTATATGCAGGGAATATTCCCTGACAGATTAAAATATGCAGTAGTTAAGCCAATACTTAAAAATGGAGACAAAAGTGATGTTTCTAACTACAGACCCATATCCCTCTTACCAGCGTTCTCCAAGGTCTTTGA
>Ga0123357_10004907_pt1 | contig 15868 bp, 7 predicted proteins | sample TergutEmb28metaG_FD_89873 | JGI IMG/M metagenome (GOLD analysis project Ga0123357, IMG submission 89873) | Embiratermes neotenicus P4 segment gut microbial communities from Petit-Saut dam, French Guiana - Emb289 P4 | ecosystem: Host-associated > Arthropoda: Insects > Digestive system > Gut ... | reverse complement strand
TGCCAATACTGCAAAACACTGAGGTGTGTTCACATTCTGCCTCCTTGCCAATACTGCAAAACACTGAGGTGTGTTCACATTCTGCCTCCTTGCCAATACTGCAAAACACTTCTGCAGGGGCGCAAGAAATTCTATGGCGGCATTCTGATTGCATTCATAACTACATGCTGCATAACTGCTAAAAACAAACCTGAATAACATAAGCAGGTGAAGTTAACGGTGGACCGTTCTTCTGAGTTTAATGAAAAGCAGCCATTCGTTTAAAAAAAGTCATTTACACGTTATACATACATACATACACCCAGACTCATGGACCTTACGTAATTAAAGAAATGGTGTACTCTCTGCTGAAAGTTTCAGTTCTCAGTTTATCTTCATTTGTTGTATACACGAAAACAGACATAACATCCCACCACATGCCCATGACCTTCCAGACTTAAGCATAGTCTCTCAAGGAAAATCATTTCTTTGTTATCTTTAAGCTGCATCCATTTTCTTCCTTTCATTTATCTCCAACCTAGTCTTACATCCTTCCGTCTTTCCCTCCGCCTTACTTTCCCGTTGTCATGTGTCCATCCTAACTTCATTCCTCCACCGCTTCTTCTTCTCTTTCCTTTTGGTGCACATAGCAAGAGCTGCGCCATTTATTATGTAATTTCAGCCTCCCACCGTAGCCTTCATCCTGCGACAGCACAAGGAAGCTAGTGCAGACTAGCTTATTTCAGAACAGATGCGATAGTATGTACTGTACATTAGTTACCGGATGATGCGTCGAGGCCGTGTGATGAGTAACGACATCTGTCACACGAAGAGAATAACTGAGTTCTCTATGAAAAACGCCAGCCGTGCTCTGTTCTGTGCCATTTCCATCTTTTCCCCAACGTCCGCAGCGTGTGGGTGTAAACAATTAAATATAAATGAGAGGTGGGGGGGACCCCATTTCTCTTCCGCAAAAGGAAAGAATTAGGCTTCTGAAATAACCATGCTCTGCGTCTGTGTGAATATTGTGTCTGTCTGCCCTACATTTGAACAAGTTAACTTATTTTCGTGAAGCTCGATAGGCGTACGGACTTTATGGCTTTATATTGTAGCCGCAGCCACGTCATCCTCATTTTGCTGCAGCCTGCAATATCATCATGGGCAGCCGTAATTGTGTGCTGCGGGTGACAATAGCTTCAGTTTGGCGTCTGGAATCATGTCTGGTGACAAAAAAAGGCTGAATAAATGCGCATCATTTATTAGGGTAATTGTACTTTATTACATATATTAGCGTGAGAAGTTTTATTTGGCTTTCAGTTTTCAGACGGTAACTAACGACATACGGCAGACAAGGATGCGAAATCTGGTAGGGAGAAAGTGCCTGTTCATATTTACAATCTTTCTAAGTCCTGTTGCTTTTAAGCCAACAATTACAAATGTTTTTACATACTTTATTCTTTGTTACTTGTATTTCAAAGGGAAAAAAGCTACCACTGACATTATGTATTTATGGGTTTTACGAAAATACAAAATTTAATTTATAGGTACTTTGGGAAACCCCTGACATAAACACTTGCTTTTACAACTCAATTTTGTCAGTCTTTCACTTATGCGGAGAGCATCAAACATAAACACAGTAAAAAAGTAAGGTAAATTTCGTCTTGCAACAGTTTATGAAGGCCTATAGCGGGAGTAGATGTATAGTTCTACAGTATTTAATCTCGGTTCTAGATGGGGGTCAGTGGTCACAGCCACGCCCCTATCGCTTTACCCCCGGAAATGACCCAGTACCCACTGTACAGGAGGCTGGGTGGCCCCATGACTGGTCTGGATGGGTGCAGAAAAGCTTGCCCACACCGAGATTCGATCCCCGGACCGTCCAACCCGTAGCGAGTCGCGTCAAACAACTCAAGATACTTGGATTTTGTATGTTCAGGCAGCATTACAGTGCAGTCAGTAACACAGTAACAGAAAGCACATGTCGCAGCCAATCCAAACGTTTTTATTTTGTGTATGTGCGGTCAACATCACCACACCGGCCTATAGGTAGTAATATTGTAACAGCATGCACATGCGTTAGCAACTCAAAATTTGTAAAGTTAATGTATACGTGCGCAGCATCAATGCATGTAGTCTGTGATAAAGTAAGAGTAAACACGTCCCAACAACTCAAAGTTTGTCAGGTTTTCCTGGCAAACAAGAGAGAGAAAATACTTGCACAGCTCTGTTAAGATGACAAATTACGCTGTCAGAAGAACTAAACTATAACTAGGTGTACCAGACATCGCATCTATCACAGTACACAACTGCTTGCTTAGTTTTAAACTCTAACAGGGCGAGACACAATTATTTTCTTCTGTGTTTTTAAGAATGTCACTAGACAACGCGGAGACCTCAACTCCGTCGTGGGGCAGAGTCCTATATTACGTCTAATGGGCTGAAACTTTCGCTAACATTCATTAACATTTTAAAGCTTAGCGGTTTCCATACGTACCACCAGGTTTAACATTCAAAAATTCAACATGTTGCTCGCTTTGCGTTGAGTGTTTTGTACATATCTGAGAACAGACGGCGAAGTTTGCTGTATACATCATGAACCGATTGGTTTTTATAACCGTGGTGGAAAGCGTTTACTGAGCGGTACGGGTTGTTTCCTTATATAAAGCAGATTTACGTTTAGTCTTTAAAAGGTTAACATAGCCGTTTATTTTAAATATATGGGATACAGTATCCTTTATTCACAGATTTTGATTTTCAATTCTGTTCTCCTCCTTCCGCCATTTACAGTTCCTCGCATCCTGCTGAAAAACTACTGCACAATCATCATCGGAGTCATTCAAAGCACAATAGGAAATCGAATATGATGTGTTCATAAACATATGTATATCACTTGTATATTATTTCAAATTATGTCGCTCTATAGACAGCAATTCGTGGTAACCCACGGATATACGATTTTATACGAGACAGAATATTTCGACAGGTTCTTAATATATCAGCACTAAGGCAGGTATGTTTTTTTTAAGAACATATAAGAGAACGCAATTGTTTGCGGATAAAACATTTTGACATGTTTGTAACTCAACCGTCTACTAATGTGGGAATCTGTTTGACGAACTGTGTGGGTTATGACGTATTGCTTTTTATGAGTGACATTACACAAGATATACAACGTCTTGCATGGGAGAAACTCAATTTTACGTACGCCTAATACCACATACTGCTACTGGTCAAAACACTAAATTAGCGATATCTATCTGCACCATTTACTTTCCGACATAGTTCATAATTTTATCTTCCCATTTTTCTCGAGTAATTCCAACAGGGTTTTACGGTCCAAATTTTTGTAAATTCTTGTCTGTGATCCTAGCCAAATACACAAACTCCCTTAACCTCCTTTATTTGATTATCTTACTTATAACATTGAGAAAATCTGTAATTGTTTGCCGGGATATGACGCCTTGTACTTCGGAAGAGAGTTGTCAGCATTTCAGAGGAACGTGCTGACTCCATGTTCAGGCTCCACGTATTATTCTCTTTGCACGCAAATGGGGAGAGAACGTAGACATCTGAATATAAGTAATGAAGAACGTACTCAGTGTATAACAAAACTGGGACTTCCACATAATCTTGCTTCATTAACTCGACCACAAACGCCAGAGAAATGTGCATTTGAGAGACTGTGAGAAGGCTCGGTAGTCGAAACACGTGGCAGGTCGATGTATGGAGTGAAGTACAGACTACTGTGTGCTGCGCTACTCAACAACCAAGACAATAAACCAGCATCCCGCATTTTACGGGCTAGCGGGAGTGAAAATGTCGTCAGTTGTTACTTCTCAGTGCTCTGAACTGGAAACTGCCATCGGAAATCCAACGTAATAAAAAATTAAGGGAATCATGCTTTTGAATCACCTCAACATGAAATTAGCAACACGAAGGAAAAATTTAGTTTGTGCGGTTTTCACCCTTACAAGTACATTGACAGAACCCAAACAATGTGGTGACAACAGCATACAGATTATGAACATCGAATTGTCGTGGTTTACTCTCTGCTTGGTTCCTCGTATTGGTCTCAGACAAATGTCACCGTACACAATCCTGTGACAATGAAGACAGAAAATTTAACGTCGCTGATAGTAAAGCTCGCCTTTGGACACGATCTCGAGCCCATGAAACACACAAGACGAAAGTTTCTCTCATTAATCAGCTTCCATCACTTCTCAACCGTTGAAGTTCTCGTTTTGAAAGAGTGTTCTTTTAAAAAAAAGTGCTAAATAAACGCTCTGAAAATCGAGTTGAATGTCAAAAACGTCGTAAATTCCTTCATTTCAAATCCTAAAATATATATGGCGATTTACAAAAATAACAAAATGACGATCATTTATTGTCAGTTTCATTATGTCATTTTCACCATCAGCTTCTTATTCTACATTCGAGGCTGTATATCCTACTCATCCGACGTGGCGCCATTGTGCAAAACAAAACACCTTCTTACTAGGGCAGGTCAGAATAGGAAAGGCAACCAACAAAACGACATACTTGGTTAGAAAATGACCGGGCGCATTAGAAAGCTATCAATCATACCACAAAAATCCGAGTAAAAAATGACTGCCGAAGTATGAAGAGACTGGAGAGAGGATTTTATCGGAACATTTTATGCAGACAAACCAACAGGAAGAAGTTAATACTGGGCAGAACGGCACCCTTGTAGTCGGAAGAGTGGAAGAAGACAAATTTATAATGACGATTATAAATGATATATCCGACTAGAAGTATTTCAGTGTCAGATATACAGAAGTAACACATTTCCTACAGATAGGATTCTCTGCGGGAGGTTTCAGTGGGATATACTGCCAGCATAACAAATTAGCGTGTGAACCCGCACATATTCAGTCCTATAGTTTGTGTAACCCGCCACCCTCGGGACTATTATTTTTGTGGGTTGCACGTCTAGAGAGCGCTAGCGTCGAAATGAGTTTCCACTCCTTAGAAAGTCTACATTACGTTGAGTCCTAAAATCGGTTCTTGATGCCTGGTTTCCTATAGTGCTAGCAGGCGAAATTACCTTCACATAAATGAGGTGAGGATGAGTACGTGCAAAGACAGCGTCATGTGGAAACGCGAGATACACTCTATTTTAAACGAGAACGAACATTTCTTCGGTGAACGTTCACAGGTTTCTCCCCTCGTCATTACGAAAAGGGAAACGTAAAACTGAAGGCGTTAGGTTCGTTACAATTAAGCCTGGTGTTTTGAGAAAGTAACAGCGAAGCCTGATTCACTGATTGGTGCCGAAACACGTCGCTATGAAACAAAAGTAAGATTCGTTGGCAGTCTTTAGAGCACATAGGGTGAAATTTGATAAACTTAAACCAAACGAACACCATGGAAAGCATGAAGAAGTAACTCGGACTTGGGAACAACCTCAGAGGCAGAGCAAAGCGAAGAAAATGTGTCGATTTGAAAGATCCGGCGTGCCGATAGAAACAACTTTAAAAAAATGCCGTAGCATTCTCACGATATGAGTGACGTTGCTTTATACAGCCTAAAGTTTAATATTCAAAAATTTGTTACCTCCTAAGAAATACTTCATATATTTTTTGTAAGGCCAACGCTGATCAAAAGTTGGTACACATACCACTTATGACGTGCGATGGAGGGGGGTTGTTGTAGTTTGGTGTTACGCCGAAATTTCTGGGGTTTTCATAAATACATTTCAAAGATATTAATTGTTTTATTAAACTGTTCTAGAATTCCGAAACGGAAAGAAAATATAATGGTTGCAACAAAATAATATTTTGTTATCAGAATATAAATGGGGTTGTTTTCTGCCGTCTATTGTTACTGTGGATTGAATATTTTAACGTGTTTAAAAACGTCAAACAGCTGTCAGGCCAGAAGACCTGAGGGTGTTAAAACATCCTGATTATCCTTCTCCTTTCAAAAATTTTATCTGCAACTATGGTTACTACTGAAGCAAAACAAGTTATACACCCTTGCAGAATCACCAACATAAAATATGTGGTTTCAATGTTTTGAGGGTAAGAATGGAAACGGTGAGCATGAAATAAGTAAATAATTTGTGAGAAAAATAAAGAAAGTAATAACCCAAAATGACACAGAATGGAGACCGCAGTAAGCAGGGGAACATTTATCACTACAGCAGGAAACACATAAAAAACGTGAATGTCTCGCTGACACATGTTCAGTTATCTTATGCTGATTCTCTGCGTGTGTGTGACGAAATGTGAAACATCACGCACATTTGTTAAGGAGATTGTGCTGCCATCTACAATAGAAACTGCATCAATTAAGTTTAACGACAACGTTGTGTCGCAAATTACAGCAGTACGTTTTTCTAGCAGTGGTGCAAAGATGCTTTTAGAAATGACAATAGATGTTACTGGTCAATTTGTGGAAAGAATGGTGCAGTTGGATGAAATAACTTAATGAAATTTAATTGGCAGCGTTTGGGTGGTTGCAGATGAAGTGAAAATTGTAAGTTCCTAAAGGGAAATTGAAATAGAAGAGAAATTTGTTGTGTAAAAACAATTTTTGAATGAACAATGGTATGAAGCTGCACATACAGATCACAGGTATGCGATCAGGCTTGGTTTCACTGATGAAAACTGCAAACAATTCAGTTACTTTCAATCACTTTGCCATGCACAGGCAAGCTCTTGCTTCAGAGAAGGTGATCCTGTTATTACATTGAACTCTCGCCGGAGCATTCAAAGGAACACTTTTATCGAAAACCGATGGCTGAATACTATATTGTTTTGTCAACTCTGTTCATAAGAGGGTTCTGAACATGCAGCCATTCTCCCTCTTAGTGAAATTTGATGGCTTTCCAGTGGAATTGTACGTATCGAAACGGCTCTTTGAACTGCGACATGTACGTATGTCATCTATTTCTGAAGAATGTGTCTTCACTATCATCTCCCATAAAAGAGGACGCCTGGTTTTTCTTTATATATATATATATATATATATATATATATATATATATATATAGTAAAACGACTTAATTTACCTTTTAGACAGAAATAACACTTTTCAATGGAAGAAAAATGAGGCTGTCATATAAAATTGTCTCAATGCCAAAAATGAGTGAAAGCAGGAAATTTGGCAGCGCTTCCTATGTTGCTAGATACCCTTAACGAAAATGAAAATAACAAGGCTTGCGGAATATGTAGGAGCAATTGCTGGCATACTTCCTTTCCTTGACAGAAGGCTCAGGTGATGGCATTGAGTGAATAATGTCGTCATTAGTATCAAGGCTGTCCTTTTAAGGCTAAGTCACGAATGACATTCGAGACAGTTTAAGTGATCTAACAAGAGACAGTATAAACTTTATGTGCAACATCCCCGTTGGTGTAACAAGCATAATGGCATTTTAATGATTTTGATTAATATTATTAAGACTACTTCTTCCTGATTTCTCCCCCCGCGAACCCTAGGCATTACGAGAGTGCCTGTCACGGCTCGGAATCATTATAGGTCAGGCCGATCTCACACGACCTGATCCCTTTCTAAATTGTGGGTTGGTGGCAGCTACCCTTCTAGCGGGGTGACCTCCCGGATGATTTCACCCCGCTGTATGACAAAATGGTGACAGCGGCGAGATTATTTTATCCGCTTACGTAACCTTCAATTTGTAACGTGACAAAATATTATATGATATGGTACTATGATATAATGATACAATGACCACCGCCGGATTCAGGTGACTTCGGAAGGGATTCTGGTGTGAAGTCGGCAAGGATTAGTCCCTTGGGCGAAGTGTAGTGCCAACTCTGTTATCTTTAATGTAACACACTTGTGGGAAGAAGTTTTTCTGCCACGAAATCAAGGCAAGGGAAATTACCTGTAGCTGGAATCAGAGTACATTCTCTCCATCATTACTATTACACCTAAAATCCGATAGCTGTCTTCATCAAAACTAGCTGATGCTTCTACCGTTGTCATTAATTACTTTACCTAAATACTCTAGTATTACAGTCTCATATTTAACTTTAACTGTACAAAGCGTTACATCGTTAGAATGTATAAGAACGTATATTTTTAATATCTTCAACGCCTGTTGGTAAGCATTAATTCTTTGTGTGTGGCGGCGGGTAAAATGTAGGGGAAAAAGGGTTTGAAACATTGAAATAAATCATTCAATTTGAATTTTATTACATTCTCTGATTCGGCTGGAAATGAAAAAACCAACGAATACTTTGCTGTCTTAAAAAGGAGTTATTAGTTCTGTCGGTAGGTGCGCCGTTTATTGACTGCAGCAAGGTGAAGATACAAAGAGGGTCGCTACAGCGAATTTCCTCATACTTAATAATTCGCAACAAGTCACATTGCAACAGAGTTCGAGACCCGATACAGGTAAAACTGTACATGCCAGTGACACGAACCCTAAAACTTCACTTCAGTTACCCTCGGAGCAATGTACAGAACGTTCCGTATGTCCCGTGCCGTAGGTTAACATGTGAAGTTTATTGCAGCTAGGAGTATACTTTCTCTTGTATTGCACTTTACTCTAGGATGCACTTGTGGAGGCTGAATATGGAGAAAATTATTTAGAATATCGGGCATGTTGACAGCCGAGGTCAGAAGGAAGTTGCAGAAGAATTCTCTAGACTACACACCAACAGTTTGCCCATTACACAGAACTCCATCAGGAGACTGATGACCAAGAACAGGGGAAAAAGAACAAAGGAAGCCTCCACAACGCTACGCCGACCAATCTACATGTTGTAATGTTCCGTCCAGACTGACCCCAGCCTACGAAAATCACTTCGTTTGATGTCTACTGAGATTCAATCAACAACCACAGAATTCTGCAATTTTTGAAATACAAAAGTGACACCCGTACACACTGAATTTGCTGCAGTAAAAAAAAAACCCCCGAACAGAAGGTAACAAATTTGTGAATGGGCAGTGAATCAGTACCAGCAACATTCAGACCTTGTTTCTATTGTTTTTTCGGGGTAGACGACAAGATTATTTGTGTAGGGAAATGAAACTTCACGACGGCGTAACACGCGGCACTGCTGCCAGAAAATCTCACAAAGTTCTGATCCTTGCAATAGGCAATATTTCAAGAATTTGACGATGTTCTGTCAAATCTGAAAAGACCGCGTCTTAGGCCACTTATTCAATGATTCAGTCACGGAAGAAAACTTCCTGGAGATGCTATAAGCAGCGTTCCCCAGTTTCGTGAATCCGCAAGACGATCCAATAAGGTTCCTGCAAGACAGCGTTCCGGCGCATTAAGGCACATAGTAAGGAAATTGGTTGGATATTAAATTTCCTGAGCACTGGAAAGAAGGCCGTAGGGCCTTTGACTAAGGCCTAGAAACTCCGAACCCCACCCCTCAATATTTATCTGTAGTATTACCTTAGGGCAGTTACAGCAGGTGTGTACGTTGAGAACACATACAATGTTTTGCATCTCCAGCGGTGTTTCATCGAAACACGCGGTCCTGCAGTTCTTCAGCAGCTTCTTCCAGAAAGGAAATACCATTCCATTCACATTCTTTAAAATACGGTGGATAAATCGAGCTTTTGATATCGTATTATGGTTTCCTTGCAATGCAGGAATCAAAGAACATGCTGTGTCGGTTAGAATCCCTTTAACCCTTTGACGCCTAAAGACCGCTATAGTGGTCGTACCTCAACGCTAACCTCTAAACGTTGAATTTTATATATTTATTCAACAAATATAGGTACTGAATATTTTAAGCATGGTATATACTGTCCGTTTTTTCTCTTCAAAATGAAGTGTGTTTCATAATTCTAACGTATTTGGTTCCTGTTTTATTCACATCTTATATACAGGTGTGCTAAAATTTAAAAAATAATTTCGGCGCCAAAAGGTTAATCAGTAGTGCCTTCCAGAATTTCCCGAAACTCTCTGGTGTAATGTATAGGAATTGCTACTGTGAATGAAGAAATGTACATTAACATCCTTCGTCGCCTTAGCAATGTGGTCAAAAAGAAACGTCCCCAAAAATGGAGAAACAACAGTTGATTTCTCCTTGACGAAAAAGCCCCAGCACACCGGTTGGTTGTGGTAAAGGATTTCTCATCAAAGAACAATGTGACAAACCCGAAGTAACATAATAATCTCCTGACCTGCATCCAGCTAATTTGTACCCGTTCTGTGGACAGAAAGCAGCACTGAAGGGAGATATTATGAAGAATGCGACGGAGAAGCTGAAAAGTTTTCACAAAGCGGCTTTCAAGAATGTTTCAAACATCATTACAGTCGCTGGCAGAAGTATATGGATGCATAAGGGGACTATTCTGAAGGAAATGTAAGTTAAATAATTATAATATTTTATACTTCTCAGAAATAAAGTGTTTCCAGGAACTGTCTGAAACTACTGTGCATAAACGTCATATTGTGATAAGCCTGGGTGACGTAGTGCAGTGACTAGGTTACGGTTTGTACGGCAGAAGAGCAACAGTGATTTTCTTCTCCAAAGCAACAGAACTGCTTTAAAACCCACCCGATCTCCTATTCAATGGGAATCGGTGACTCTTTCGCCGACGAAAAATTTGCAGAACTGTGGCGCTTTTCATGTACTTCCGTCTAGTGCCGAGGTTAAGAAGGCGTAAAGCAACAACTTCGCCTCCCCCCTCCCCCCTCCTATGGCTTCATACCTTGATGTTTAATTCAGCGCAGTGCAAAATTTGTAAGTCTTCATCTATCTTCATGATGACACAAACCGAATTCCTTACACATTTCTTGTTTCTAACATAAGTTACTTGAGCCGCGTGTCCAGGGAATCATAATTTCCCGACTCACACCACTAAAATTACTGTCAAAAGAACATAGGCGTAAATAAAAAACTCCCGTTTTTATTACTTTCTGTAATTCCACTCAGTTCATTTCTATTGTCCCGTTGTATGCAAAGCTACAGTCCCTCTGCATGTATCTTTAATGTTGACACTGGATCGGTTGAGTGTTCAGCTTCACGTCCTCTCCGCTCTAATCCAGGGGAACAAAAGCTTGACAGTTACTGGTCGCCCATCTTTTGCCGCTAGAAATCGACCGACGATTCTTTTGTGATCCAACTCGTAGCTTTATCACTAAAATGACTGCATATTCTTTTACAAAGTTTAAAATCGATAGCGCTTTATATTTCTAGCAGATTGTGTCTCAAAATAACAATAAACAACCTAAAGTAGATTTGAGACCCTGATACGATTTCACTAAAAAGTAATGGAGGCGTGAAAATAACCTGAAAACACGAACTACAGAGAATAAATTGACAGAAATTTCTGAAATACAAAGATTCCCAGTGTGAAAAGGAATGGTTTGGGACAGATCTTAATGTAAGTTGCCGTTGTAACATTCCCGAGTAATGCCGCAACATCCTTTGTTGTGGCTTTTAAAGTTAAGTGGTTGCTAAAATACAAGACTCAGTAAGCGATAAACACTAAGTGTCTGCAAGAGTGATGATGCGGGCTGGGATCAGTGAGATTTCTTAAAGCCCTCCTCCGCCTTATTACCGTGCAGCTCCTTCGCATTACTTTCTCAAGACGGGTTATTTTAAAACAAGAAGTTCTGCAAACAAAAAGCACGGCCCCGAAATCTCCCACCCTAAATAAATTTTACTTAACAGCTTAATTGTATCGAAGCTGGCGGCGGCATAACAATATAATTTGGATTTATAAGGTGCTCCTTTGGTATCTATGTCTGTTTAGCGACAAAGTTGCACAGTCTCCCAGGCTGTCACTCCAATTTTCACTATATTACATTTTGGTTTATACGATAGTTATTTACCCTTCATGGTGCATTCAGTTCAGTATCCATTAATGGAGTGTCTGTGAACTTGGAATTACGCGAGAAAGACGCGGAAAGAAAAGCTAATGACCTCTTAGACAGAGAGATATTATTTAACTGAAACTACTGCTTGTCACCTCCTGTCGGCTCGTTTGACTTGGAACACCACCCTCGCTAAAAGTACGTTCCAGCCCCTGCATATCGCAGAATTTTCCAAGTCTTTACACGTTATATTCACTGGATATATGAATTTCAACTAAACTTCGCGTGTTTTTATGACGCGTAACCTAAATAAGGATTCTAAAAGCAATGTCTTTCATGGAGACGAATATTTCATGATGCGTCTATTCAAAACAAAACAACAAATGCAAAAACAGTATTATCAATAAAATAATTAATCATGAAACCTGGAAGAATATCAAGTCTGGCAGACTTACGCAATGTTTTGTAGCCTCATGGCTTTGCTTATATCAGGACCAGTGAAATAAAAAGAAAGACGCAACCAAAGTAAAAGGCGTTAAGGAAGTTTAGTGGGGTAGACCAAACCCAGGGCGAGTACTGGTATCAAGAAACTGAAATGGTTTTTAGTGCCCTCTGCAACTTTATCGGGTTCTACCAAGTTTGTGTCACCAAACAAAAGTTGAAAAAAGTAATAATAATAAATTTTGTCTTGTAATCGATTTTATTTCTGGAACCGTTATTATTGTTACTTCGCGGAACTCCTGGGCGCCCAGAAAAATCACCTGGGAAACACTTTTGTAACAGTGTGTGACTGCAGGCTCCCGCCGCGAAGTAGATGAGATCTACGCTCTTCTGGGCTATTCCGCAACATATAGAGGTAATTCCTTATCGACGTTCCGTAACAATCTATCTTCAAGGGTCAAAGATTCTTGACCCTTGAAGACGGAACCGATAGGTCGTTCCGAAACGTCGGTAATAAATTACCACTATACGCTGCATAGTAGCGCAGAAGAGCGTAGATCTCACTTTCGTAACCAAATTGCAGCTTTCAACTTGATGTGTCCTCTGGTAGTGACGTAAAGGTAAAAATTTAAAGTTCACCATATAACGGGCCACAAAGGCCCAGAGGGGGAGTAGAGGTATAGCTATATTGTTTCTTTAACCTCGGCGCTAGATGGGGTGGGTGGTCAACGCCACGCTCCGGCCGCTTTACTGCCGGGAAAGACACGGTACCCATTCTACAGAAGGCTGGGTGGACCTCAGATCCGTTTTGGACAGATGCGGAAAATCTCGCCTCCACCGGGATTCGATCCCCAGGCCGTCCAGAACGTAGCATCAGATAGTGATATAAATATATAAACATCTTAATAAACAAAATCGTATCTAGCATACAAATCTGACTTAGATGAGGAATTCCTATGGCGTAAACAATTTGTTCAATCCATATTCAGACAAAAGTTACGATAGTCTGGATGAGACACATAGCAGCGTACCAGAGCAGAACACCGAACATCCATATTACGGGCATATATTCGAAGCCGTGACCTCATCGTGTTGCCTGAGTTAAAGCTCGCACCTTCCCTCCGCTACACGTGATCTGCATTCGTTGCTGAGCACAGCACAGCACAGTTTCAGCTTTTGACGGAAGTTTTTTTACCTCTCTTCCCTGTCTCACACTTCCCAAACAATTTCTGTCATAATCATCCCTCATTTTTTTTTTTACTTTAAAGCAAACCTCCTTTCCGTATTCTTCAAGTCACCTCTCGTCATTTTCGTCACATGGCAATGTGTCATTTTATCTTCACGTCCTCTCTAAGCTTGTTGGCAAAACAGCTACGAAAAGCAACTGCAACTATGTCTTGTCTGTCCGTCTGTCCTTCTATATGAACAGAAAATATCCCACAGTCAGGATTTTCCTGAAATTTCGTAATTGATATATTTCCTAAAATCTGTTGACATACAAAAAATCAGACCATTTTAAGAGAAATTTTACATCAAGGCTTACATACGTTTAAAATCTGTCACCATGCAGATATTCACAACTGAAATGGTGTGCTCTGTGGAGTATGCGACGAGGCACAATCAGAAAATTTGTAACCTACAGAGTTTCCTCTCTGTGGAACGAGATTATTCTGAAGAAACAGTTGAACGTCAATCAGCTATCTCAATGCATTTAAAACATCGAGTGTCAGCGTTTAAAAACATCTATTGCAAATTTCCCCCCTTATGACATCTCGATTTTGATAAACTCTAAATCTGCTGCAAAGGTACGAAGAATTCCTATGATGTTATAACGGAACTTTATGGATAATATTCAGATAAAGCAACAGAATTAAGGCGCCAGAAATCTTAGGCACTACGGAATTACGTTTGTGTGTGTGTGTTTGTGTGTGTGTGTGTGTTTGTGTGTGTGTGTGTGTGTTTGTGTGTGTGTGTGTGGGGGGGTGTGTGGGGGTGTGTGTGTGTGTTTGTGTGTGTGTGGGTGTTTGTGTGTGTGTTTTGTGTGTGTATGTGTGTGTGTGTGTGTGTGTGTGTGGGGGTGTGTGTGTGTTTTGTGTGTTTGTGTGTGTGTGTGTGGGTGTGGGGGTGTGTGTGTTTTGTGTGTTTGTGTGTGTGTGTGGGTGTTTCTGTGTGTGTTTGTGTGTGTGGGTGGTTTTTTTTAATGTGTTTGTGTGTGTATGGGTTTGCGTGAGTTTGTGTGTGTGGGAGTCGGTGTGTTTGTGTGGGTGTGTTTTTGTGTGTTGTGTGTGTGTTTTTGTGTGTGTTTTTGTGTGTATTTGTGTGTGTTTGCGTGTGTGAGGGTGTGTTTTTGTGTGTGTTTGTGTGTGTGGGTGCGTTTTTTATGTGTTTGTGTGTGTATGGGTTTGCGTGTGTTTGTGTGTGTGTGTGTGTAGGTGTGGGTGTGTTTGTGGGGGGGTGTTTTTGTGTGTTGTGTATGTGGGGGTGTTTTTTGTTTGTGTTTGTGTGTGTGTTTGCATGTGTGGGGTGTGTTTTTGTGTGTGTTTTGTGTGTGTTTGTGTGTGTGTTTGTGTGTGTGGGTGGGTTTTTAATGTGTTTGTGTGTGTATGGGTTTGCGTGTGTTTGTGTGTGTGGGTGTGTTTGTGTGGGTGTGTTTTTGTGTGTTGTGTGTTTGTGTGTGTTTGCGTGTGTGGGGGTGTGTTTTCTTGTGTTTGTGTGTGTGGGTGAGTTTTTATGTGTTTGTGTGTATATGGGTTTGCGTGTATTTGTGTGTGTGGGTGTGGGTGTGTTTGTGTGGGTGTGGGTGTGTTTGTGTGGGTGTGTTTTTGTGTGTTGTGTATGTGGGGGTGTTTTTTGTGTGTGTTTGTGTGTGTTTGCGTGTGTGGGGGTGTGTTTTTGTGTGTGTTTGTGTGTGTGGGTGCGTGTTTTATGTGTTTGTGTGTGTATGGGTTTGCGTGTGTTTGTGTGTGTGGGTTTGGGTGTGTTTGTGTGGGTGTGTTTTTGTGTGTGTTTGTGTGTGGGTGTGTTTCTGTGTGTGTTTGTGTGTGGGTGCGTTTGCGTGTGTTTGTGTGTGGGTGTGTTTGTGTTTGTGTGTGTGGGGTGTGTTTGTGTGTGTGGGTGTGTTTTTGTGTGTGTGGGTGTGTTTGTGTGTGTGGGCGTGTTTGTGTGAGTGTGGGTGTGTTTTTGTGTGTGTTGGTGTGTTTGGGTGTGTTTGTGTATGGGTGTGTTTGTGTGTGTTTGTGTGTGGGGGCGTGTTTGTGTGTAGGGGTGTGTTTTTGTGTGTATTTGTGTGTGGGTGTGTTTTTGTGTGTTTTTGTGTGTGTTTGGGTGTGTTTGTGTGTGTTGTGTGTGGGTGTGTTTTTGTATGTGTGGATGTGTTTTTATATTTGTGTGTGTGGGTGTGTTTGTATGTGTGGGTGTGTTTTGTGTATGTGGGTGTGTTTGTGTGTGTGTGTTTGTGTGTGGGGGTGTGTTTTTGTGTGTGTGTGTGTTTGTGTGTTTGGGTGGTTGTGTTTTGGTGTGTGTGTGTGGGTGTGTGTGTGTGTGTGGGTGTGTTTTTGTGTGTGTGTGTTGGTGTGTGGTGTGTGTGTGGGTGTGTGTGTGTGGTGTGTGTGTGTGAGGTGTGTGTGTGTGGTGTGTGTGTGTGTGTGTGTGGTGTGTGGGTGTGTGTGTGTGGTGTGT
>Ga0123357_10004906_pt1 | contig 15868 bp, 14 predicted proteins | sample TergutEmb28metaG_FD_89873 | JGI IMG/M metagenome (GOLD analysis project Ga0123357, IMG submission 89873) | Embiratermes neotenicus P4 segment gut microbial communities from Petit-Saut dam, French Guiana - Emb289 P4 | ecosystem: Host-associated > Arthropoda: Insects > Digestive system > Gut ... | reverse complement strand
TTTCCCCCCCCCCCCCCCCCCCGCCTAAAATTCGTGCGATAATAGGCGGGACCAAAACAAAGATTTATTGAGAGTTATTGTCAAGCAACTGCATGTCAGAATGCGTCCTTGCAATGCCACTGACCATCAAAGTGGGTCTTACTGAGGTTGGAAATCAAGCAAAGCCACTGGATTATTCTGAAGAAAAGTTGTATTTCATACCAATTTAGAATAAATTTTCAAACATACAGCCACCAATCTCGATACGCAGCCAACAATGATGCAGCAGAGATTTATGTGTGACTCAAAAATGCCAGGTTGCTGCCTGATGTTTGCTGCTGCCATAACAAAACGGGCAATAGGATCCTCTTCAGAATCAACTGGTAATGTGAAAATCAAAGCTTTAATGTGGCCCTATAGGAAGAGTCCATTGGTGTGAGGTCCGGTGACCTGGAAGGCCAAGCCACAGGCCTGCCCCATCCTATTCAGCAGTCACTGTAAGTGGAAATGAGATGTTCTTGGACTTGATCTGCAAAGTGAGCAACAGCTCCATTGTGCTGGAATCACATGTTTCTCCTGAGTGCCAATAGCACTTCCTCCAGCATTTCTGGTTGTTTGCCCTCCAGAAATACACAGTAAAACTGCGCACTGAGCCATCAGGGTAACAAGTAAGGCCCAATTAAAGAGTCATGCACAATGCCTGCCCCAACTCTGACCACAAAGCATTGTTGGTGGTAGTGAACAGATGCAGCATGAGGGTTTGTTTCTGGCAAAATATGGCTGTTATGGCTGTTGAAAATCCTACGCACATGAAAAACTTGATTTATATATCGCCAGTTGATTCTGAAGAGAATCACTGGGGCAGCAGCAACCATTAGGCAGCAACTTGGCATTTTGGAGGGCACACGTCAATCTGCACTGCGTCAGCATCAGCGTTGATGTTGGTTTCGTATACAGGTGGGTGCCTGTACGTTTGAACATTTGGTCTCAATTACTAACAAATTACAACTATTTCTCAGAATACTTCAGTGGATTTACTAGATTTTCAACCTTAGTCAGGCCCATACTGATGGTCTATGGTACTGAAAGGATGCATGTCCAACATACATACAGTTGCTCAACAATAAATCTTTGTTTTGATCTCTCCTATCACCTCACGAATTTTGGGCATTGAGTATTTCCGCATTCTGTATATATAATTTTGTATGTGTGTGTGTGTGTGTGTGTGTGCACATGTGTGTATCCCTCTTTATAGAACAAACTTGCTTTTACATGCCAAGGTATCTGTGAATCATTTCTTCTCTATGCTTCACCTGAACTACAGTCACAGTTCTTAGTTTTCCCACTCTACAGCAGAACCTCACCTGTGGATCAATCATGAGTGGCCAACGGTCAGAACTGGACAGAATGGTAGCATTTTCTGTGGACATTCGGTCACTTGGCAGACCTTCATTGTTCCAGATAGCTATCTGGGTATCATCTGTTAGCAGAGACAGAGGGTCCAGTCCCTCTGTAATTGGTACTGGTGGCTGGAACAATTATGTATCAAATATGTCCTTTATATATTCTCTGCATTTGTGACAAGTGCAAGGTAAAGATAAAGTTGCCCCCCCTGCTTAATTAAGCATGCCATAAGACCTACTGGGGAGTGAAGGTACTGCTCCATGCATGCATAACTTCAGTTATAGAAGGATGTGAGTGGTAGGCTTCACAGTCTAGTCAGTTTGTTTTCATCGACACAGCCCGATTCTCAATATGAGAATAATCCCTCCCTGCCAGAAATTCAACCATGATTCCCCATAGTCCAACTTGGAAACTGGTCACTATACAGAATAAGCAACTACCAAATGCAATGGAAAAAAGATCATGTCTGTACTACGTGACATCATCAATGATTGAAATGTCATGACATTCAGTTTTAATGGCAACATGAAATGCCAAATTTAAGACAAAAATATACAATTCTTTTCATACTGAAATACTCAATATGTCTATGAAGACATTCTTCTACACAACACTGATACTTGGAAACATGGGACCGATATACCATCCCAAAATGGGTAACAAACTGGCAATTATTGCTGTGCAACATCCCATAAGAGTGAAGAAAACAAGAACTAAATTAAAATAAATTGGCAACTTGTTGGAAAGTTACCACTGGAAAACTGAGGACAAAGAGGGGCAGAAGACAATAATAAGGATAGGCCTGATCAGGTCTGCAATTTATGAGATGCATTTATATTAGCATGTTCTTCCATCATTAGAGCAGTCAGGTGGTTAGTTCTTGTAGCAAGCCTACATTAAGTCAAAGAAACCAAATTAGTGGTTGGGGTTTGTGCCTTTATAGAAACCAATGAACTGTACTGTAAGACAAAAGAAGGATAACAGAAAATCCTCGAAAACACCTTCACCATCATCAATTGATATACACAATATATGTTCATTTATTTATGGTTTATTAAAGGCAGAGGCAGTAACTCAGATTTTACAGCATTAAATGACAGGATGATAAGGGAACAGTGGATTGGAAATAATTTGGAAAAAAAGCAGCCATGGTCTAATTTGAGCTAATAGCCTGGAATATCCCTGCAGGAACTGAGGAAAACTATGATGAACTTCAGTCAGGATATCTGGTCTTTCAATCTATAACCTCCAAATATAAAGTATGGGTGTAAGCCACTCTATCACAAAATTCAGTGAGAATTGTTTTTATTAGTATTTTCAACTGATATGCTAAAACAGCATTAAATACTGCAAAGAGAAAAAGGTGTTACTTCAAGCAACCATGCTAAATAAATGCCATGGTGTTAAACTCACACACAATATGAAGTGCCTTATTTCAGCAAGCTGAAGATATATGTACTAATATTACCTCCAGATTTCTGAGATTGGGTAGCCACAGCTTGTTGAGCAAGTCCAGTCGAAAATGCTTGGTGAAACAACCCACATAAGAGATGAAAGCAGTTACTAACAGGACATCACCTGGTAACATGTTGCCTTGCTGCTTGAAACTGTGACATATATTGAGGAGTTAATATTGACCAAATTTAATACTGTTCATTGCAAACATTTACATATACCAACACATGCACATAAACTTATAAAAACTAATAACTTATAACTTTATAGAATTTATTTGCAAATGTTGGTGTATATAAATGACTCATATTGTGCAGTTTGCTATAACTTGCATATACTTCATTATTTTGCACTAAATGAAAGAAGGGACATACACAAAACAAAGAATGGCTAGTACAATGAAGTGTTCATGGGCAATCATCCACACCATTGCAGAATAAAATGTAATAAGGAACAAAAAAAAAGCATACTCCTTTGATCCTACAGGTATATATATTGGCCAATTTGTGTGATGCAGCGCATCAGTTCCTGATGGTGAAGACAAATAGAATATCAGAATACTGGAGTTCTAACCTGCACTGACAAGTTTACCATCTCTATCCCAACTAGAGATTTTATATGCTCTACTAGCTTTCAACTTTCACAACAGGAACTCAGCAAAAACTGAAGAAAGCAGAGAAAAGGAACAGAATTATAAGTTTCATCTTACTTCTTCTCTACAATTTTACTGTTAAGAAAACATCACATCCTAATTTTTTCTCATGTCAAAAAGGACCACTAGGAATAACAATTCCATTAATGTTGCAAAACAACTATGATTACAGGATACTGGCTTCTACTTGTGACATCTAACACCAAGTTGGACATACTTAGCAACAGACTCTGCCCATCGCACATTCTCTGATGCTAGACCTCCTACCAGACGGTTTGCTAACTGGATTGTTGCATTAGTTGCATCTGCCTCTTGTTGACAGCGCAGCTTTTCAGCAGTTGCTTGTTCAAAATCAGCTGTCAACTTGGCCAGCTGCTCCTCTAGAGACTGTAACATGGGATATAAAAATTGTCTTTATATAGTGAAAATAATCAAGCAGGTAAATTCTCTACCCATTGCAAATACTCATCTATAACCTCTGCAGTTCTTACAGAATTGTTAAAATACCTCAAAAATCGATGGTCTCAGCCATCAGGCATGACAAATTGAGGCCGAAAATTAATAGTCTGCTACAGATGGTAATAGATGATATTAAGAAAAAATCCTGAATTTGTGACAAGCCAAATTCAAGGTCAGATATGAAGTCTCCAAGTTAAAAACTAAGGATGGAATAACATGCTGTCAGATCAGGGTTAAGGAGCACCTCAGGAGGCCCTCATTAATGAATACAGAACAATGCAGAAATTACAATTGGCATGAGAAAACTGAAGGAAACTGGAGAAGAACTTGCTCCAGTGCCACTTTGTTACCATGAATCTGAAGCCACCCAGGACTGAACACGAGCCTATGTGGTGAGAAGCCAGTGTGTGCCTGCCTAAACTATTGCAGATCCCAGTGGATTTGTTTGTTACAAAATACAAAAGAAGAAGCAATTAAGTACAAAATACTTACTGAAACTTTTCGCTTGATTACGCTCAACTTTTCTTGTGCTGCAGCCAGTTCTGCATTTGCTTGATACAAAGCTTGGCGCTTAGGCTCCACATCACAGTAAACTTCATAAAACTTGATTATGTTAATTACCCATGCACAAAGACCTGGAAAAGTCACACAATGACAATAAAATATATATTGTACATTTCAATATAAGGTTCCCTGTCAAGGGCATGTGCAATAATATGATGAAGGATGAACAGTAAGGCTTTTGTCCCTGACAACATATACTGCAGAGTACTGAAACACTGTACAAATCTAAAATTGTATATTTCAGGTGACTGAGACACTTGACTATAACAGATGTCACTTACACCAGCCAACTCTTAATAGTGCTGGAATGAACACTTAAGTAAAACCCTTACTGGAAGACTGTATTTTTATGTAGTTATCAAATAAAGAGACACAGGATACATAATGCAGAGTATTTGAATGCAACAAAAAATTTAATTTAAAATCCTTACCTGCAGCAGCACCTGACTTGGTACGAACAAACTCAGGATCAAATTCTGAGTCTTTCAAATATGGCTGGATTGCTTTTATAACTTCAGGATGTATGTTTTCTTTGTCATATGTGATCAGGGAATCAAGGAAGGAGTCCACTTTAGCCATTGTTATCTGTAAACGATCAGAATCTATATTAAAATCAGACAGTAATCATTCACTTCTGAAGTAAGTCTTTAACCCTTTTACCAATTAAAGTATTGTCCATTTAAACTGCATAATTATGATTAAGGGACAAGGCTACAAATTTAAATCATCACCATACTAATTCTTTATTTTGGAACAGCATGCTTTACAATTTTAGTATCTTGCCCCTGTCAGGAAATAAACCATGATTCCTTTGTTGTCCAGCCCATAACCTAGACACTTTATTGACTAAGCTATCACTGAGAGAAAATAATAAAATAAAAAGGGATTCAATGGGGTGGAGAATAACAAATTAATGATATCATACTTAGAAAACAGATATCCGAGAATATCAATGAAAGATAGCAAACCTAATACAGGGCTCGGTATTGGGTTCATTACTGTTTCTTATATATATAAATGATCTTTCTTTAAGCATAAGCAAATTAGCTAACCCGATACTATTTGCTGATGATACAAACATTATTACATCAAACACTAATCCAGAGGAATTTAAGAATAATATTAATTCAGTAATGACCAAAATAACAAACTGGCTTCAGAGTAATCTTTTAACAATGAGCTGTAATAAAACACACTTTATGCAATTCTTGACTAAAATACAAAATGAAAGAAAAATTCAAATAACTGCTCCCAATTCAATAAAGACTAATATTAACAGCACTAAATTTTTAGGTTTGATCATCAATAATAGACTGTCATGGAAGGATCATATTGCTGCATTAACATCAAAATTGAATAAGACTTGTTATGCTATTAGGGTGACAAAACCTTTTATGTTTGTGGATTATTGAGAACGATCTATTTTTTTTAATGTACATTCAGTCATTTCATATGGTATTATTTTTTGGGGTAATTCACATCATAGTAAAAGCATTTTTAAAATTCAAAAAAGAATAATAAGAATCATTACAAATACTGGTAGTCGTGATTCATGACATCAACTATTTAAACAGTTACAAATACTTTCACTTTCATCTTAATATATTTTCTCATTATTTGTTTTGTTAACAAGAACAGAGGTCTATTTCTATCCAATTCTGAAATTCATGATTTGAGCACACGTTTCAACCACAACTTACATTTACCTTCTTCAAACTTAACATTAGCAGAGAAAGCAGTACTGTATTCTGGAAGTAAGATATATAATCATTTATAATCAAACATTAAAGTTCTGTCAAATGATGCTAAGTGTTTCAAACCCACACTAAAGAGTTACCTTTTAGAACATACATTCTATAGTCTAGATGAATTTTATCAATCAGTATCCCAATGATCATGGCTCTTCATTTCTACTTAGTTTGATTTGATAGCTATAAGATCTTATTTAGTGTGTAACTTAACTTATTCTTACTATTCAATACCTTCTTGCTTGTCTTATGTTTATTTTAATTGTTAATTGTGTTGTGACAATTGCACTGCACAGTTTTATGTATTATTGTAACTCATTCCATACCTGTAAAGATCTAATGGAAGGTAAATAAATATGAATATGAATAAAAAAACATACAGTCACTAAGCAAGACCTTTTACCAGCAACCAGTCATGGTCTATAATTTGTGGAAATACAACCCCACAGCAGGGCAGTACTAACAGAACTATGGCAATTCATGGTCAACAGAGTTTTGGGATCTCTAAGCAAGCCTGCCCTGGTGAATACAAAGCTAAAAACTCTGTAGTGTATGTGGAATGTACAATGTATACACCTGATTCCAAGGAAAATACTATTTTATTAAAAATAAGAAAATAAATAATTTTACTTATACACGTATTCCTGCAGCTTTAGTGGTATGGCAGAAAACTACTAGCAAGAACAGAGCATTTCCATTGTTTTGCATCCTAACTGAGTGGGCAGTGGTTTCACCTTAGCAGCTTTCCAGCTACGGTCCTTTGGAATCTTGCCATTTGGAGCTAGCAACACCATTACAGCAGCAGTAACATTTGTTACAACACCAGGAGGTGACCCAAATGACTTCAGTTCAGTAAGATTGGCCTGTGAATATGCATAAGAAGTAGGTCACTTGATTCACACCTTGTTCATCACTACCACAGAGTAACATGACTTACTGGCATACATGAAGTACATAATTAACCATCTGTTACATTTAAAAACACTACAGATTAATCCCTTGGTTTTTGTCAGTTCATACTTCATAGGTACTGAAATTCCCCCAAGAATAAAAATAAAAATGTCTCTGAACTTTACAGAACATTCTACAAGGTTCTAGAAGCTTTGTGTAGAAGTGATGCTGCTGATCATGTGACACCCACATGACTTGCCCCTCCCATCTATCTTGACCAGCAAAAGTGAACCAGTTGTAAAATAACGTTAAAAGTGAATAAAAAGTAAATTAAAATGCTTTTTATTTTAATTATTGTTTACTTAAATGACTAAAAGGGATTTAAGGATAAAAAAAATTATAAGTACATTATACAAAACTTAAAAATAAAACACATTTTTTATTTGGGGGGGGGGGGCAAACAATTTTTAACTGCTTCTCACTTTTTGCTAGGGTCTTGAAACCTACCTGCTGTCAAAATTGAGAGATGACTGTATATTGAGAGTATCAAATTAATTAATTTAGATTAACTTTACATAGTGTGTGAAAGTACATTAACTGTAACACATGATATATTTTATTCTTTTGCAGTATTCAACAGGATTAGGCACAGTAAATGGCAAAATCTGTACAAGTTGGCCTGTTGCAAGCAGTAAATTATATCTTCATAAAACATTACACAGTGATTTTCACATACATGAAATAGCTACAAATTGATGTAGATCATGCTCTAGAAGTATAAGCAATTTCAAATAATGAGAGTATTAAATGCTGTCTGCATAAATCACAGAAATTATGAGTAATTTGCCAGAATAAAGAATAGTACAAAATAAACAGTATATTATAAATACATGTGCTGTGGATATTGTATTAGAATATTAATGACTTTTCTGTATTTCTGTCAGCACATAATGTGAGCTTTGAGGTTCACACATAGATGACTAGGAAAATTACTCTCTTCTGGAATGTGATGTCATTTAGTTTAGTAGGTTGGTATCAGTGTTTTGGAGAACAATGTGACTCCATATTCAGAAGATAAGAAATCTATCCTACTAAATGTGCCACAATACAAAAGATAAAAACCTTCAGCACACATTCCAATTCACAGCTAATGCACATGAAAATGTGGTTAATTTAAAAACTGAGTTTCATTATTAGCAGATGATCTCAAAAACAATACATAATCTACCACAGTACTTGCATATGACTTTCTCAACTACAATAACACTTGCCAGTCAATGTCTTATCTGCCAAAATACTTGCTTATCATTGTCTTTATCTAATAAAATACTTGCACATCACCATCTTAACTACTGTAATATTGACATATTAGAGCCTTAATTACCAGACATTCCAGCAAGAATTTGGGATAAATTCATAGGACCTTTCAGGGCTGTCTAATAGGTCTATGGGAGAAAATTGGAAACAGAAAGACAGTGAAGACAGGAAATAGCAAATTTACATTTTATATATACTAGAACATAAATTAGGAGAGAAATGTGATTTGTTTAGTTTCTTAAACACAGTGATACACACATTTATTCTTTGTATGAAGATGAACAAACATTATTAAAGGCGAACATCATACTATTCACTGGGATATACTTTACTCCACCTTGTTTAGGGTGTTCAGAGCTTCCTGCGCAGCTGTGAGAGCAGGTTCTGCTTTTCTTAAGTCCTCCTCACAGTCTTTCTGTTTCTTGCTCACCTCCTCAGCTATAAGCCCAACTTTGCACTCCTCCTCATCGGCTGTAAGTGTAATGACTCAAGTAAACAACCTTATACAGTTGTAAGTGTGTGCATGTGTGTGAATGCATGCACCACATGTTGTATATGTTTACAATGTATCCATTCCACTTGGTTATCAAAATACAAGCAGGCACCATCTCACTTAATCTCATTTGCACCATTATTTCACTGAAAAGAAAGGGCTTGTTATTGCAATATGCTTCAATGGCATTCGGTACTTTTTAAAATTTTTAAAACTCCTTTTTGAAATCTAAGTTCACTTTTTATATCCTTCCACTTATGTGCAGCTTTCTTTCACGGTCTATTCCTTTAAGATTTTCTGACTAAAATGTATGCATTTTTATCCCACATTAAAATCTATATTTTATTAGCATGTCTTTCTACTTCTTTTTTAAGTGTTATGAACAAAGATTCCAGTACAATATACTCAACTCTTCCATAAATATATAATAATGTATTTTTGGTAATTTACATGTATATGAATTATATGCATTACTGATTTCACCACCCGTAACTGTTTAAGAACATATGCATGTGTTACGAAATATTTCACAAAGCCATGGATGTAAGGCAATGGACAAAGGAAACACTGTGACTGACTGAAAGGATATTCTATCTCAACACATGACTATGAGAAAATTCTCAAAACCGAATGTGTTAGAGCCAGATATAAGCCTTGAGATTTACAATTTCAGTGCTGTACCAGCCTTTACTTGACAATTAAAATGTGCCTTTATATCTTCACAACGACCATAGAAAAATAAGGCAAATATTAACACTGTATCTGAGGCATAACGTATATGTTGAATGCACCTTACCTATTGCCTTTTCTGCACACACTTTCTGTGTTTCAACTCGGACAATTTCAATAAGAGCATCTGCAGCGTCATTCTTCTGTTTCAGTTCCAATTCTTGAATTGCAAGTTTTGCTTTCAAATCATCAACCTGCAAAGATATGTTTTTCATTTAAAACTTTTCATAGAATTTATGATCACCTTCTTACTAATAACTGAAATGAACATTTCAATAAGTACATTTTCCACTGGAAAATGGTTACTGCATCATGATAATACAAGAAAATTCCACTAATCCAACTTGCATGAAAGTGGACAGGTGCTGAATCATTCAATATTCCAGATTACCAGACAGTACCTATACTGACCTACTTTCTTACAGGCAAATTTTTGTTACCACAATATTGATGAATTAATAAATTCTTAGATAAATAACATCAATAACAATTAATTTTAGTGAGCATCACATGGAGCAACAGGACCTGCTGCATCTCACATTATCAGGCTATATATTAGGATCAAGTTTCTGCCATTAAGATCTACAGAAGGAAGGTGTGTGTATTTTTGTTTTTAAAGACATGTATTTTAGCAAAATTAATATTTCACATAACTGTAAATAAAAGGATTTAGAAATCTGTGCTATTGAAGTACAGACTAAATCATCTAAATTAATTATATTAAGCTTAAACAGAGTGCCTACAGGAGATTTTAAACAATTTATAAAGAATTGGATGATGCTTTGAAATGTATGTACAAACCTAAGGTGGAACTTTTAATTTGTGGAGATATAAACAGAGATTATCTCATTGAAATCAAATAAAAAAAACAAACCTCTCTGTTAACAACAAAAAATCTGTTGCACACAGTAAAATTTGCGACAAGAATTCAAAATAACTCAAATACAGCCACTAATAATATATTTGTGGATAACAGTAGCATAAATTTGCCCATCTCAGTGGCCAAGCGGTCTAAAGCATGGGTCTACGGATGCTCACTTGCTGGGATTGTGGGTTCGAATCCCGCCGGGGGCATGGGTGTCTGTCTGTTGTGTGTTGTCAGGTAGAGGTCTCTGCGACGGGCTGATCACTCGTCCAGAGAAGTCATACCGACTGTGATGTGTCATTGTGGGTGATCTAGTAGCATAAATCTATCTTCTACAACTCCCATAATAAATTGCCTATCAGAACATGATGCTCAAATTATCACATTTAAAAATATATAAGCAGCAATAAACAAATTTCCTTTCAAGCAGAGAACCAGATACATAAAGAATGAAACATTCATGAACTTTCAGACTCTACTAAATAATAAACCTGGGAATATGTTTATATAGATAAAGATCCTAACCATATGTTTAACTCAATTCTATGCGTTTTCTTAGACATTTTCCAAGCTAGTTTTCCAGTTAAATACCAAAGTATGAAAGACAAAAATGATTGGATTACACAACAAATAAAAATATCTTCCAAACACAAAAGAAGTCAGTATGCCTTCACTAAGAACAGCAAAGACCCAAAAGCAAAAGCACATTATATTAAACACTGTAATATCCTAAAAAAGTTATAAAAGAAGATAACAAGCAACACTACAGCAGACTGATAACAACATAAAAACAGCATGGGACATTATAAAGAAAGAGACAGGAAATATACACTTAATGGAACAGGTTCCCACCTTAACTGGGAATGATGAATAATTAAAGGATCCAACAAATGTGGCCAATGCCTGCAATAATTTCTTTAAAATAATTGCTGAAAAATTAAACATTCAACAAATAGAGAAAGGAGATGACATATCAATTCTAAGAGATCCATTTCCTGGAAACTTCCCCAGTATAAAAATAATCCCAAACATTGAAGCTGAGATAAACAGTATAATAGTTTAGTTTAGTTTATTAGTCCAAAATATCATACATATGATTGTGGACTCGTCAATTTCTAGCAATATGCAAGAAGTGAGATAAGTCCAATAGCAACGAACACAGTACTCTACAAATGATTTCAGAACTGCTTGTATATAGTGTAATAAAGCTTAAATTAGATACACAGCTAGTGCAGTTACATGCAGTACTCAAGTTAACCTGTATATAGTTATAGTCATTGTTTATCACTCAATTGTTTGTACAATTGTAATATTATTCTAAGGACATGTTCTGCATCCTAAGGGCAAACTTAACCCTGCATGGATCTACAGAATGAAAATAAATGAAATGAAATGAAACAGTTACAAAGCTACAAATTCCTCCACTGAGTAAAAGGAATGCAGAAGAAGAAGTGATTTCAATTCCTTCTTAAAGGTCTTATAACTGTCTGTCTGTTTTGTGTACCGGGAAGTTTGTTATATAATGTAGTCCCCATATGTATTATACTTCTCTTATATAAATCAGTATACATTCCCTAGAACCAAAAAAATCATTGTGTTACAATGAAATAACAACTAAAATATTAAAATCATGTGCATCTCTCATTAGTCACCAATTAAGCTACATTTATAATCACTTGCTATACATAGACATATTTCCCAGCCATCTTAAAATTGCAGTAGTAAAACCAATTTACATGAAAGGTGACAAAACTACAATGACAAATTACAGACCTACCACATTATTAACGGTTTTTTCTAAGGTACTTGAGAAAGCCACGCACTGAGCCAACAACTGCATACAAACAATACAAACAATATACTAGTCACAGAACAGTATGGCTTTAGGAAAGGGATATCAACGGAAGATGCTCTCTTCTAACTACCAGATAGTGTATTCAAAGCTATTAACCAAAAAATGCATATTGGGGGTATGATCTGTGATTTGGCAAAGGCTTTTGTCTGTGTGAATTATAAAATTTTGTTAGTACTGAATATTTTAAACATGGTATATACTTTCCATTTCTTTCTCTTCAAAATGCAGTTTGTTTCATAAATCTAACATATTTGGTTCCTGTATTATTCACATTTTATATAGAGGGTGTGCTAAAATTAAAAAAATAATTCTGGCACCAAAAGGTTAAATTATATTTCTACGGAATTCAAGGAGTATATGAAGATTGGTTCAGGCTCTATTTAACTAACAGAAGGCAGAAAGTAAAACTGCCTTATTCAACTCAAAATTTTTTCTCTGACTGGCATATACTGAAACATGTAAGTAGCCAACGATCAATTCTATGGCTCATAATTTATAAAAATGACCTGCCACTGAGAATAAATTTTGTATCAGAACCCATATGATTTGCTCATGAAACTAGTGTCATAATTTCAAACAAAAATTTTGAAGATTTCTGTTCAGTGTCATGTTTAGTTCTCTCTTGTATGATTAAATGGTTTGCTGCTAATAATAGCACTGGTTATAAAGAAAAGTATATAGAAGAAACAGTGAATACAAAATTTCTTGGTTTACAAATTGATAACCACATAAACTGGAAGAACCAAATTAAGGAAACGATTCTTAAGTTAAGCAGAGCATGTTATGCCGAGTAACATTAACACACACAAATAAACTTACTATGCATACTTTTTTTCTATTAAAAATAAGGAAAATTTCTTTGAAAAAATCCTCCCAATGGTGGGAAAATTTTAACTTTAAAAAAAAAAAAAAAAAATTGCCAGAGAGCGAGCGAGCGAGTGAGCGTGCGTGCGTGTACGTGTGCATGCGCGAGTGCGTGCGTGTGTGTGTGTGTGTGTGTGTGTGCTTGTGTGTGTTGCATGAGCACGCACGCGCGCCACCTATGTGAGCTATACCAGAATATCTTATCCTTCAAAAATTCCTTGATTTAATTGCCCTGAGAATACTGTGTGGAAGGTATTACCTTTCATGACTTTCTCCATTCCCTGTTAAAGGTGCTATGAAGGACTCTTTCTGTGACTCATAGTAACAACAACAGACAGTAAGACTTGTCGGTATCAACTCATATACCTCTGGCTGCCAACACTTCGTGAAGCAACTCGAAAAAAATTCGAACTTGGAAATCTTTCTATAACTTATAAACCCTACTTTCTTACTGCAAACATTTCTAGCCCTGCTTGTTTATTCTTATTAGCATTATTGTTATTGCTTCATTTTAATTTTGTGAAGAACAAAAGAACTGCCACACTGTTTCTGCATATGGCAAATGCTTTGGATATAATCCCAGGGTTCTCCTTCATTGCTTTGTTTGTCATTGCTGACTTACAAAGTTTCATACATAGTTATTGCAAACAAATCAAATGCTAATGAAAATTTTCATATAGCTGCCAGCCCATTATTTTACATTCTATGACAACAAAACCTTGATAACTTTATATGATTTTTTAGATCTATCACCATACACTAAGTCAGGGCCCTTAAATAAGGGGAACTAACATTGATGCCACCTCAAAACATAGTATGTCTATCCTGTTGTCACATGCATATGCATACATGCACACACACTGCTTGGTGATCTTGAAAGATTATTTTTTCTTTGTACAATGGACGGCAGACAACACAAGTTTTGTAAGAATGTTACACATAGTGAAATAAAGTGAATGTACAAATTGCTGCTGTACAGGCAGAAGTGACTATGTAGCAATTCCTTTAAAATTTAAACCATAGAACATTTTGTACATACAGTTTGCATGTGGGGTTTTTGTGGTTATTAGAAGAAATGGTAACTCTTGCTCAAAATATCAGTAACTGCATGATTTCTGTACAGGAGAGATGTGATGTGTTTTGAATTAATCACTGATTTGAAAGTTGCTTGGTATAAATGACTGAGAAAATTCAAGAGCTGTATTTTACACAGTAAGTCACAGAAAGTCAAATGCTGTATTTTACCTGCTCTGCGGTGCTGCGAAGTTTATCTAGTCCATTTTCCAAACGCACCACCTTGCCTGTGAGTTCAGAACTCTTCTGAAGGAGCAATTTGGAATACAGGCTGATTTGTTCAAGAAATGACTTGGGTGTGGTGTAATTGTAACGTCGCTCATTTTGCAGGTACATCCGAGAGGTTGAGTTGACAGACATGTGAACAAATCCCATGAAACGTGCCACTGAATCATGGTAACATTCCTGCAAACAAATGAGACTGTTACTGTCATGTTAGACCAAGCATCACTTCACAGAATTACAGTTTTTACAATAAACAAGCCAAAGGCACACAACATATTAGCAGAACAAAAGAGTTTACTTCTGAAAAATAATAAATACCTTTTGCACACATTTATACAGAATGGTTAATCTATCATATCTTATCACAATTGTTAAGTTTTGGCAGGGGTGCAGATTGTGATCCATTTGGAGAGTACATGAATCTGAGACCACCTGACCCCTAACTCTGTACGGGTATTTAATGGTATTTATATGTCACTTGTACAATACTATTGGGATGTAATAAACAACTACCATTATGATTGTTTTACTCACAGGCAAGACATCCAACTCTTCCAGAAACCGCTTGGATACAGATACAAGTGCTTCTTGAGGCCATTCATGAAACCAGTTTATAGCTGTGCAGTTAATGATGGCAGGAAATTTCCGAGCACGTATTCGTAAGGTGGATCCAACGGGGGAAAAACACAGTACTACTTTAAGTTGACGACGGACACGGTCTATGAAAAACTTCCAGCAGTTCTCCCGAGTATCCAGCATACCGGCACCTTTCACCTATGATGGAGTAAGACAGTTGTTCAACTAGTTAACATGTACAGCAGGGATCTCCTGCTTCATTTATTTACATTATGCAATGTCACTAAGCAGATTCAGCCCACACCCCAGCATAACACCTATTTCTATGATACAGTTTGGCATCACCAGCAGTTAAGAATATGGTCCATTTGTTGACCCAGTCCAGTCTCATCCAACAGTCTCTTCAAAGCCTGTCCTTGACAATGTGATAACACATGCATTTCAAACAGGATCATGGAATAACCTATGACTCAGTCAGTTAATGACAGTCTCTTTGTATTCAGAGGACATTATGCACATGCTTGTCTTCATAATCTGGAACTTTGGTTAACAGTTATTTGGTGTTAGCTGTTGTAAATGTCTTGGTTAGCTTGGTAAGCTTGAATCTTATGGTATATCAGGCATTCCCAAGAAATTGATACAGTCTTATCTTGAAAATAGATTCCAAAGAGTTGTAATTTCAAATGACTTAAACATCAACTCAACTTCCCCATGGACA
>Ga0123357_10004904_pt1 | contig 15871 bp, 13 predicted proteins | sample TergutEmb28metaG_FD_89873 | JGI IMG/M metagenome (GOLD analysis project Ga0123357, IMG submission 89873) | Embiratermes neotenicus P4 segment gut microbial communities from Petit-Saut dam, French Guiana - Emb289 P4 | ecosystem: Host-associated > Arthropoda: Insects > Digestive system > Gut ... | reverse complement strand
CTTGTATCCGGTCTTTCCAAAATTACGGTATTGCATAACGTTTTTTTTTCTCCTACTCTACTATACATCAAATGAAAGTTTTGTTAATCGGCGGAACCGGTACCATAAGCACCGCCATATCAAAAAAAATTCTGGAACTTGGCTGGGATTTATGGATACTCAACCGCGGCACCCGCGGCCATACATTGCCTGCAGGAGTAAAAGAAATCCGGTGTGACATTAATAACGAAGCCGAAACAGCCGCCGCGCTGCACGGCCTCACTTTTGACGCCGCAGCGGATTTTGTCGTATTCAATAAACCGCAGGCCGAAGTTGTTTACAGGCTGCTCAAGGGTAAAACAGGGCAATTCATCTTTATAAGCTCGGCTTCCGTATACCAGAAACCGCCGGCCGATTATCTAATAACCGAGAGCACTCCGCATGTAAACCCGTTCTGGGAATACTCACAAAATAAAATTGCCTGCGAGGATTTTTTTATTTCCAAATACCGGGAAGAAGGTTTCCCCATTACGATAATACTGCCAAGCCATACCTATGACGAAAAAAGACTGCCTTTGGGTATACACGGCCTAAAGGGAAGCTGGCAGCCGGCCAATAGATTGCTGGAAGGCAAGCCTGTAATCATCCACGGCGACGGAACCAGTTTGTGGACCATGACCTCCAGCGTTGATTTCGCGGAAGCTTTTACCTGCCTGATGGGCAATGTTCATGCCATTGGACAGTCGGTTCAAATTACATCCGACGAAACATTGACCTGGAACCAAATCTATCAAACTGTCGCAAATGCTCTTGGTGTACCGTTAAAGGCTGTGCATGTCTCTTCTGAATTCCTGGGGAATGCCGGCCCCTATGATTTCCTGGGATCATTGATCGGGGACAAGGCAAACAGCGTTGTATTTGACAATTCCAAACTCAAACGCCTGGCGCCCGGTTTTACAGCGAAGATCCGTTTTGACCAGGGCATTAAAAAAACCGTAGATTATGTAATGTCCCATAAGGAATGCCGGATAGAAGATCCGGATTTCGATTTATGGTGCGACAGGATCATAAAAGTCCAGGAGAACGCGCTTGGAGAGTTCAGGAATTTTTATTCCTGAACATGATTGCGGCGATTAAAAACAGAACCGGGAAAACAATGCAGGCCAAAAGGCCGGCGTTAAGCGGCTGCAGTCTCGTTAAAAACGAGCTTGTTAAAAACGAGCCCGTCTGCAACCCGTTCATTTGATTACCGGCTGTTCCCGCATAACCGCTGACAAGACCCGCTATCCAGGGACCGCTGCCGCATCCCAAATCTCCCATCAGGGCCAGGATCGCAAAGAGGGCAGATCCTCCCAATGGGAAACGGGCGCTTGATAACGATAAAACAGCCGGCCACATAATGCTTACAGAAAAACCTGTGAGCGCGCAGGCTGCAAGCTGCGCCGGCGGATACGGCGCCAGGCCCAGACATAAATAGCAGGCCACGCACAGACCCGCGGAAAATATCATATACGGAAAAATTTTTATTTTTGCGCCCCAAAGGCCGTAAATAACTCTGCCTGTACCCATAAAAAGCGCGAACAGGGCCGGGCCGCAGATATCTCCTGCCACTTTGGGCAGGTTAAGGGCTTTTTCGGCAAACAGGGAAGCCCACTGGGCAACCGTTTGTTCGCTGGCCCCGGCGCACAGCATTAACAGCAGGCTAAGGTAAAAAACAGGCTGCCCGGCCATTTTCCTGATCCCGGTTGATTTTTCCGAAGGTAAAACCGCGACCATGGGCGCTTTGATAAAAAGAAACATATTGGCGAACGGAATAACAGCCCATAAAAACGGAAGTGCAAACCAGTTGCCCAAACCAAACCGGGACAGCAAAAAAGTGGTCAGCAGAATAACAGCCATCTGCCCCCAGCAATAAAATGAATGTAAAAAACTCATGGCTGCGGGCTTTTGTCCGGCATCGGCAGGGATACCGTCGATAACCGGACTTACCAGGACTTCCAGCAGTCCGCCTCCTATGGCATAAACAACGACGCTTATTGCCAGGGCGGTAAAAACCGGAGTGATCAGCAGAGGCAGAAGTCCCAGCAGAACAAGGCCCGCCGTACTTATTGCCTGGGCCGCTACAAGCAGAGGTTTATAACCGATTTTAGCAGCCAGCTTTATGCAGACAGCATCAACGCCAAGCTGGACCATAAAATTCAGCATCACAAGCGAACCGAGTCCCCTGTAGGAAACAGAATAGGTTTCAGAAAAAATTATAAAAAAAAGCGGCGCAAGGTTGTTGACAATGGCCTGGGTTATATAACCGGTATAGCAGGCGTACCGGGTATGGCGGTAAGTCAGGTTCATAACCAGTTAAAAATCATCGGAAGAAAAATCAGGTTTATTTTCTTTTTCCGCGGAACCGGCGGCTGTATTATTCTTTTTTTGATCCCTTATTCCCAAAAAAATTATGATTCCAAAAACTGCAACAAGCAGAACCAGGTAAACAATTAACTGGCTGACTCCCGAATTCGGTTTGGGCGCTGCACTCGCAGTTTCAAGCGGGAAAGCGTATGGATCTGCCTCATGCGAGGTACCGCCCAAAACAAGGACCGTGCCGCAGACTCCAAGGGTAAGCCCGCTCAGAATCAGCGCAATCAGCGCGGCAAGTTTTAAAATTTTTGAAGATTTTTTAGAAAAGAATATGTAAATAATTCCGCCGAGCGCCAGGACGGCAATGATTCCCAAAACAACCAGCATACCAAAATTATATATTATAAAAAAAAAATCAGGAAGAGGCATAAAAACTTGTATTACCTGCAGGAATAATGAACGCCAAAAGATTTTGTTTACTGTTCTTAATTAATCAGATATGATACTTTACTTTAAAGGCGTTACCTTGAAACGAAACAACAGCCTAAAAACAAAATTTATAACGGGTATTGTTCCGGCCGCGGTCCTGCTGGCTGCGGTTTTAATATTCATAATGTTCACCGCGATGAACAATCTCCGCGACAGCCTTCTGTTGGATAGTCTGCGATCCGCGGCGGATATAACCGCCATTGCGGTCAGTAAAAGCCTTGATTTAAACCAGTATCCTGTTAACGAAAATTCGATCCGCATTGCGGGCAATGTCCTGGATACGATTAAAATATCCGCGGGCAGTTCGGTTTATATAATGGACGGAGAAGGAAAAATAATCGCGCGCAGCAACGCGGATCCTCCCGCGGTAACTCCGTTCTTTGCGGATATTGCCGGGAAGCAGACGGCCTCGTTAATACGGGAAAAAATCAGCGGCGGGGAAAACGGTTCCGTACTTGCGGGATCAGGCTCCGCCAAAAACATCTACAGTTTTGCCGGAATCCGGGGAACAAGCTGGACCCTGATCGCGGAAGTTCCGGCCGATGATTTTGGGCAGGAAGTACTGGAAAATATTCCGGGCAATGCCGCGGCAATATTGATTCTGCTGGCTGTTTTTACCGTCACAGGAATTTTATTGTTTAATAAAAAAATCGCCGGGCCGATTGCGGTAATAACGGAAAATTCCAGCCGGACTATCCATGGAATTTTTAAACATGAAATTCCAGAGAAACTGATTAAAAGAAAGGATGAAATAGGTAATCTTGCCGGTACAATTGTCTCTGTCTCGCAGTCGATTGAAGACCTGATCTCCGCTGTCGAAAAAATTGCCGGGGCAGTCCACAGCGGAGGAATGCTTAACAAGAACCAGATACTCTCCGGGATTTCGGCGGAGGGCGGTTTTTATAAAATATTGGACATTGTCGGCGACGCCTTTGAAACCATCAGCACCAGACTGGACGATATACCGGTTGCGCTGGCCCTGTTCAACGAAGATAAAAAAATGCTTTACCGCAACAGGGCAATGACGGAATTTATGATTCTCCATGATCTGGAGGATCCGGAAATACGGCTCCTGGAGCATATAGCAGGCTCCGGCAATCCGTCCGCGCCGCATCCCCTGGATCCGCAGGCCGCGGCCATTTTTGATACCTCCATTGAAGACCCCCCGCCGTTTATCGCGGACATTGCCCTGCTCGGCCATGACGGCGGCAGCAATTTTACCCTGACCATCAAGAGAACCGCGGTGGACAGCATGGACAGTAATTCGATTTGCGCCATACTTCTGCTCAACGATGTGACCATGCTTACCAGGGCCAAAATCGACGCGGAAGCCGCAAGCATGGCAAAGAGCGATTTCCTTTCGCGCATGAGCCATGAGATAAGGACGCCGATGAACGCGGTAATCGGGATGACCCAGATTGCAAAAAATTCGACAGATTTGGAAAAAATCAGAAGCTGTCTTGAAAAACTTGAAAATTCATCAAATCATCTGCTGGGAGTTATCAATGACATTCTGGACTTCAGCAAGATCGAATCCGGCAAAATGAATCTGGACATTACAGGATTTTCGCTTACCGGGAATCTGGAGTTCGTAATTTCAATGATGCTGCCAAAGGCCAGACAGCGGAACATCAATCTGGAACTATCGATAGAATATATCGCCAACGACGGTGTTTACGCTGATTCACTAAGACTCAACCAGGTGCTTATAAACCTTATTTCCAACGCGATAAAATTTTCCGGCGAAGGAAACAATGTCCTGCTCAGCGTAAGGGAACTGGGTTCAGTAAACGGATATTCAATTTTTAATTTTACTGTGACAGACCACGGGATCGGCATAAGCGAATATAACGCTTCCCGGTTGTTCAGGCCATTTGAACAGGCCGACGGCAGCATTACCAGGAATTACGGCGGGACAGGTCTGGGGCTGGTAATAAGCAAGAACCTCGTGGAAATGATGGGCGGCAAAATCACCCTTAACAGCAAAGAGGGCGAAGGCAGTACTTTTTCGTTTACAATTAACTGCGCCGCAAGACCTGTAATCGACGAAAAACCTGCCGGCTTATCGGTAATAAAAAACGACACGGTTTATGATTTTAAGGGGAAACGCTGCCTGATAGTTGATGACATAGAAATTAACCGCGAAATAATAATGGAACTGCTTATGGGCACCAACCTGATTCTTGATACCGCGGGGAACGGCCGCGAAGCTGTTGATAAATTCAGGGCAGGCGGTGACGGCGGATACGATATAATACTGATGGATATGCAGATGCCGGAAATGGACGGCTGTACGGCTACCAGGGAAATCAGGCGTCAGGAAAAAGAATGGGCCGGCCAAAGCCTGCGGCATGAGATTCCCATTATAGCAATGACAGCCAATGTGATGCACGAAGATGTGCAAAAGGCTCTGGAATCCGGCATGAACGCGCACCTTGGAAAGCCGATAGAACTTGAAACAACACTAAGAACGATCAGGGAACAGCTTAATTCTATTGAAAGAAAAGCGAATAAATGATAATTCTTTAATCAGAGGTAATTATGGCTTACAAAATCAAAGATGAATGTGTTAACTGCGCAGCCTGCGACAGTGAATGCCCGGTGGAAGCGATTTCCGAGAAAGACGGCAAACGCTGGATCGATCCCGAAAAATGCACAGACTGCGGCGCCTGCGCGGCGGTTTGCGCTGTCGAAGCAATCACACCGCAGTAATCAAGGCTATTGCAGCAAAAGTTTGTGACCGGCAGGGGCAGGACCGGAACTATAAAGCCCGGTATCCTGCCTTGTTTGTTTTTTGTATTTATGACCGTACATACGGCCGCACAGGAAAATAATTTAAACCTGCCGGTTATTCAGCGGCTTGATAACCGCGATACCGCCTTTATTCAGTATATTTCCGATGTTGAAACAGCCAGAAGACAGATCTACCTTTCCGGCGCCGCAGGCAATGCATTAAAAAACATCGCAGAAACCCTGACGGTTTATTCTTATACCGTAAAAACAGACGAAAATATCCTCACACTCTCGGCAGCCTGCAATATGCCGTATTCAAGCATAGCTACCATTAACAGGATTTCCAATCAGGGAGATTTGGCAAAGGGAGATACAATCCTGCTTCCTTCGGTGCCGGGTCTTTTTATTCCGGTAAATCCAAATACCGAATTCGAATTCCTTTTAAACTCCTCCAGAAACAGCGATGACGGAATTTTACTTACAATAAATAACGATAAATCAAGAACTAGGTTTCTTTTTCTTCCCGGAGCGGATTTTAACCCGACCGAAAGAATATTTTTCCTTAACAGGGGATTTATCGCTCCGTTAAAAACTTACACGGTCTCCAGTACATTCGGCCCAAGGATAAATCCTGTAACCGGAATCCCGGGAAATCACGGCGGTCTGGATTTGGCAGCCCCGGAGGGAACACCGGTATATGCAACCAGGGAAGGAAAGGTAAGCGAACAGGGACAGGACCCGGTTCTGGGAAATTACATAATTATCAGCCACGGCTCTTCATGGAGCAGCGTTTACGGCCATCTTTCAGAAATTGATACAGTCTTGAATCAACAAGTCAATTCCGGTAGTCTGATCGGCAGGGTAGGATCAACCGGTCAGTCCACAGGGCCGCATCTCCATTTTGAACTCAGGCAGAACGGGACATCACTGGATCCTTCGGGGATCCTAAGGAATCCGGCGAAATAATGGCGCGCTTTTAGGGGTAATGATTTAAAAAAATGAAACTCCGGTATTGTTTTTTGTTGCTGTTTCTGTTCCTGCGCATACATCTGGAAGCCGAGAACCTAAGGGTATTGATAGCAGGTTCCGCCGATATCTACCCAGATCAAATCGAAGGAACCGCCGTATCCCTTAAATATGTTGATTGCGCCCTGTTAAATCTCAAGGGAGATTTACGGTTTTACCGCGGAATTCAGCTGGATCTGAGCGCTCCGGCAGCTTTCCTTGCATACAGGGGATACCTTGCCCTTGCAGTTTACAATAATCTTGTCCCAATCCCGGGCCAGACCATTCCGCCTGCAGGAGTTGCGGATCTTTCCGCAAATCAGCTGGATTTTGAAGTTCTGCCCAATAAAATATTAAATACCTGGCAAATTCCGCTGCGCGCCGCCCATGGTTTAAGAAACTCGCCGTATGTGACAATACTTACAGATACAGTCGATATGCAGACTTTTCCGATACTCTTCCGTTTAATGCCTGTAATAAAGGGAATAAGCGAAGAAATGGAAAATATGGTATTTACCCTGAATATAAGGCCGATTTTAAGCGATGAAGGGGTTATAAAATTAAATTTCAAATATCCGGAACAAATGCAGGGAAAACCGGTAACCGTTTTTTTAGATGATGTATTGATAGAAAACCCCGGCGATGAACAGCTTTTAAAGGAAGGCGAGCATCACCTGGTCATTCTTTCCGAAGATTACAGAAATCAAAGCCGCCGTTTTATGGTTGAAAGGGCAAAAATTCTGGATTTGCTTGTGGAACTAGAAGACCCCACTCCCCTTCTTGTCTTTGAATACCCGGAAGCGGTCAGGATTTTTATTGATAACCAGCCGGTAAATAACCCCCATTTACCGTATCCTGTTGATCCGGGTCCGCATGAAGTCCGGTTCCAGATGAGCAACTATTCAATTACCAGGCCGATTACCGTGCAAAAAGGCAAAACTTATAAAATTGCGCTTTCTGTTGATGTAAATATCAGCGAAAACGATTAATTCTTTACAATAAAAACCGGGCGTTAAGATTTTATCCGGTATATCCGATATTAAAGATGTCGGGTTTATAGTTCCCCTCCCAAATCACTATATATCCGATATGCCTCAAGGGCAGGGCCTGCCGCGGATTACGATTCCGGCAGGCTTTTTTTTCAACAATGTATGCCTATATAAATTTTATCTGGGGTCCTGTCAGAGGGTATCCATGCCGCTTGATCGCGGCCCGGCCTACTCCCTGACACCCCATGATAATTTCATTTATGCATACATTGTTGCAGAAATGAATATCCAAATGTGGATATTCATTTCTGTAAAAGTCAAGAATTGACAAATATTCACGATATATATAAATTATAAGCATGGCAAAATCTGGTCTTCCAATTATTGTTTCAATAGTCATTCGTCTTCTTGCAATCTTGACTGTTTGCGTTGCTGTCGTAATGGGCATAGCTCTGGGATGGACGCTGGCGGAAACTACCAATATAAAAAACCAGGAAAATTTTGAGGATTTTGCGCCTGCCCTGCCCACAAAAATTATGGATATGGACGGGAATGTGGTTACCGAGTTTTCCGCGGACGAAAAACGCGAACTGATATCCCTCAACGAGCTTCCGAAGCACCTTATTTATGCGGTATTGGCCCGCGAAGACCCGGATTTTTACAATCATAAGGGGTTCAGCATACGCGGAATTGCCAGGGCAGCCTTTGGTAAGCTTATTGGCAAGGATTTGGGCGGCGGCTCGACAATTACACAGCAGGTAGCCGGGACTTTGTATTCTGACCGGTCCGAAATTACGATTACCAGGAAGATCAAGGAACTTTGGTGGGCCATCCAGATGGAAAGGCGCTATACCAAGAACGAAATCCTGGAAATTTATCTCAATTATATGATTATGGGCCCAGGCACTTACGGGGTTGAAGCGGCCAGTAAATATTTCTTTGGGCACAGCGCCCGGGAAATTACCCTGGCCGAATCGGCAATTCTGGTGGTTCAGCTGTCCAGCCCCACCAAGTTCAACCCGCTTAACAATCCCAATCTGGCCAGAAGCAGGCAAATCGCCGTTCTTGATAAAATGGTCGAACTTGGCTATACGACACGCGAGGAAGCGGATCAGTCCTTTAACGATTACTGGGACAATTACGATTATACCAGGGTATCCACGGCGGCCTATTACTACCGCGACGACGCCGCTCCATGGTTCAGCGAGTACGTCAGACGGGAACTGGACGGCATGATGTACGGCACAATGGATTATTACAGGGACGGTTACGTTGTCCACACAACTCTTAACCTCAAGCACCAGGACGCCGCGGAAAAGTATATGCAGCAGGGTCTGGAAAGGGCAAATACTGAATATTCCAAATCCGCGGATACAAGCAATATCCAGGCCGAACGCACTTACGTCCCGATAGTCGAACTGCTCTCCCTGGCTTTTAACCTGGAAAGCGTAAACGCCACAGCCAGCTCGCAGAACGAACAAAAGGCCATGGCGAGGTATACCAAAGTCATCAATCCGGTAATCGATATAGCCGCCCTGATGTTCGGCGTCTCCGATCTCAAGCCTCTGACAAATACCGGTTTCGCGGCCCTCAAGACAAACACCGAACAGAATGTGGTGGAAGGCGCCCTGATTACCATAGAAAACGAGACCGGCTACATTACGGCGATCATTGGCGGCTCAAAATATGATGAATCCAACCAGCTAATCCGGGCGACCCAGGGCAACCTTCAGCCAGGCAGCGCCTTCAAACCGCTTTATTATTCGGCAGCCATGGATTCGCGCAAGCTTAATCCGGCGTCGCTTATAACCGATGTCCCAATAGTTTTTTACAATGAAGACGGAACTCCCTACCTGCCTCTGAATTTCCGCGGAGAATGGAAAGGCACTGTTTTGCTCTACGATGCCCTCGCCGAATCAATGAACGTACCCTCCCTAAAGGTACTTGATACCATAGGCTTTGACGCCGCAATCGACAGGGCAGCCGCGCTTCTTGGCTATACAAACCCGGACACCATCCGCAGAATTTTCCCCAGGGTGTATCCGCTTGGACTGGGAATTATTTCAACTTCACCCCTGCGTATGGCCAGGGCATTCGCGATTTTTGCCAACCAGGGCAGGGATGTAACTCCGATTGCAATCAGATCCGTGGAAGACCGCAACGGCAAGGTTGTGCTTTATCCGGAACAGGATTTAAGGCAGAACCAGCGCAAAATGGGCAGCGCAATCCAGGTAATAAGCCCGCAGAACGCCTATGTAATGACAAGCATGCTTAAAAAAACCGTAGAGATGGGAACCCTCTACAATCCATCGGGCTGGCTTTCGAAGTTCATGTTCTATGATGAAAACGGAAAACGTTTCCGTATGCCAATGGCCGGCAAAACCGGAACCCCGCAGAACTGGTCTGATGCCTGGACAATAGGGTATTCCCCCTACTACACCACCGCGGTCTGGTTTGGCTTTGACAAACCCGGGAACTCGCTGGGAACCGCCCTTACAGGTTCCACCCTGGCCGGACCGGTCTGGGCCGATTACATGCGGGAGATCCATCAGGGTCTGCCTTACAAGGATTTTGTCCGTCCGTCAACCGGACTTGTCGATGTGACCGTCTGCGCCAAATCCGGCCTGCTAAAGACTGCCGCCTGCAACGAGGGGGAAGTTACCCTGACTTTCCTGGAAGGAACCCAGCCTGTTCTTCCCTGCAATATCCACGGCAATACGGGATCTCTTGAATCGACTTTATCAACCCAGTTCTCTACAGATACGATAAATATCGATCAAAACAGTCTGCTCTGGGATATTCCCATGCCGAAACTGCCTGCAGAATTCTCGGACACCAGGCCCGCAAACACAAGGACTAACACAGGGTCCGCGAACTCCGGGTCCGTTATTTCAAGGCCCGGCAGCGCTCCGTCCGCGTCCAACGCGCCCAATACAGGAACTGCCGATACCACCACCGGTCCTGGTGTTCCGCCCGGCGCGCCTCCGACACTTGATATCCCGGACAATGGATCCGGAGATGAATCCAATCCATATTACGGTATTGAAGCTCCGGATTATAATCCGCTGCTGGATTAATACGCCATGCAAATCCCAATCGACGAAATCAAAATAAGGAAAAGAATCCGGAAAGATCTTGGGAACATACCGGCGCTTGCGGAAAGTTTAAAAAAATACGGACAGTTAAGTCCGGTAATAATTTCAAAAACGAATGTTTTAATCGCCGGCGAGCGGCGGCTGAACGCGGCCAAATCGCTGGGATGGAAAACGATTAACGCAGTTACAATTGATGCTCCCGGGAAACTCGCAAAACTGGAACTGGAAGTTGAAGAAAACATCCAGCGCCACGCTTTTACCCCGATTGAAGAAGCGGAAGCGTCAAACAAGCTTTACAACCTGCGCAACCCGGGATTTTTTCGCCGGATTATCAACGCCATAATAAATTTCTTTAAAAAATTATTCAGAATAGAAGATTAAAAAAAGAAGATAAAAATGATCAAACTTGAAACGGCGTCACCGGAAGAACTCGGCATCTCTTCAGAAAAACTCCTGGAATTCCTGCTTTATCTGGAAGACAGAAAACTCTGTATGCACAATATTTTGGTACTGCGGCACGGGAAAATTGTAATGGAAGCGAACTACCCTCCGTTTACCGGGAATACTCTGCACCGGATGTATTCGGTAACAAAGAGTTTTGTATCGATTGCGATTGGTTTTATGATAGCCGAAGGAAAACTTACCCTGCAAAGCAGAATGGCTGAATTTTTCCCGGAATATTTAACAGAGCCGGTTCACCAGTTTAAAAAAGAAATGACTGTCAGGGATCTATTAATGATGGCGACACCTTACGATCAAACAACCTATACCAGATACGACAGGAACTGGACTCAAACCTTTTACACAGCCGCGCCTTCCCACACGGCCGGAGCGGCTTTTAATTACGATACCTCCGGTACAGTCGCCCTGACAGCGCTTGTAGAAAAACTTAGCGGACTCAATTTAATCGAATACCTTAGGCCCAGGCTGTTTGAACCTCTGGGTTTTTCCCCCGGTGTCCGGTGTATAGAACGTCCGGAGGGCGGGGCCTGGGGCGGCTCAGGACTGATGTGTAGTTCCTGCGACCTTGCGCGCTTTGGCCTGTTCCTCCTTAACCGCGGGAAATGGGAAGGCAGGCAGCTGCTGCCGGCCTCTTACCTTACAGAAGCCTGTTCACCCCTTATAGATACAAGAGTCACAAACGCAAATACAGAAATGCAGTTTGGATACGGTTACCAGATTTGGCGTACCAGGAACAACGGTTTTTGTGCCTGGGGCATAGGTACCCAACTGGCTCTATGCCTGCCGGACAAGGATGTATTGCTTGTAACCACCGGGGACACCCAAAGCGTAGCCGCCGGACAGGATATAGTCCTGTACGCTTTTTTTAAGCTGGTCTACAATTTTATTCAAAATGAAACAACGCCGCAAAATTCAGATTCTTTACTTACTTTAAGAAATAAACTGACCCGCCTGGAATTCCCGGCGGTGGAAGGGAAAACCTCGTCGGCAAACCAGATAAACTACAGCGGTAAAAAATATTATTTTGAAAATAACGCAATGAAGTTAAAATGGGTTATTTTTGATTTTTTACAGGATGAAGCGGCAATGAAATACGAAAACGCCACAGGTATCCACGAGATTCGGTTCGGCCTGGGAAAATATACAGAAGGGACTTTCCCGGAAACCCATTATTTTGACAGCAGGATAGGCACACCCTGCAACAGAGGCTACCGGTGCAAAGCATCAGGCTCCTGGTTTAATCCGCAGTCGCTTACATTCTATGTGTATATAATTGATAATTATTTTGGTTTATTAAAGGTAAACTGCTGTTTTGAAAACAACAGGATGACCCTGTCGATGAGCAAAAACGCAGAGTGGTTCCTGGACGAATACACCGGAATGGCCACCGGGACCGCAGAGCCAAAACTCTGACATACTGCCAAAAATTACTACCGGATCCAAAAACGCGCTCCAAGGGCAAGCGGGAAAAACGGATTTGAGAGTCCAAGACTCGGCAGCAGGGAAGCCCCGAACGAAGGCGCGATATGGGTATAAATTTCAAAAACATTTTTTCCCAGGAAGAGACTAAGACCAAAAGGTACACGCAAACCGCCTGTAACATCAGGCTTTTCCAGGAACATAACATTCGCGAAGATGCCGACACCCAGGGTAAAATTTATGGAACCGGCCTTGAAATTAGCAAGCGGAAGGGTAAGCGGCTGAGCATCCAGCGTCATGCCGATCGTGTTAACATTTTTAAAATCCAGATACCAGTTGAACGCGAGATGAATTTGGTCGGCAGGACTTATTACCAAAGCGGCCCCGGGCGCAAAAATATTGCCTGCGCTGAAGTTAAGCTGGGCTCCCAGTCCGAATCCATGTACATTTGCCGCCGCCGCAAAACAGAATATTGTTACCGCGATTATTTTAGTCTTCATGATTGCCTCCGTGCAAAAATTAATACTTTAGTTCCAGTATCGCGTAGCCGTCAATCTCCGGTACGGTAACGGCTCCGTTTGTAAGCGCGAGCTCATTGGCCTGCGCCGATGCCGGCGGCTCCGATGCCGGCGGCACAGTAACAGGCTGCTCCGATGCCGGCGGGCAATCCGGGCCTGATGACACTAGCAATGCTTTTTTAACCGGTTTCGGCAGATTCAGCCTTAGGGTAATGCCGTACAATTTGGTCCGCTCTTCGATAATATCGATTGCGGCAGATTTTCTTACCGGGATGTACGACAGCAGATGCACCGTGTACCGCATTTTTTGGGGCTGATCCAGAATGGATACAGTCATGGTGGACGGGCCGTCGTGGCTGATCAATTTTTGCGGGAGCAGCGTTTTAATCGCATTGGAGATCAGGGTTTTACACCAGAGCGGGGCGTTGCTGCGGTATTGTCCAAATATGGGATGGCAGAAATAAATTACGCTGCCGTTTTTGATCACGGCCGGATACGCGGGGCCGCCGGCTGACGGCGTATAGCGGTGGGAACAAAAATGATCGCCTGACCTTGGGAAATACGGAGCCCGCGCCTGCAATACGGTTTTTCCGCCGCTGGTTTTAACGCGCAGTCCCTGTTTATAAATGACATATTCGCTGCCGGTTTCAAGGCCCGCGGCCAGACTGCCTTTTGCCAGAATAAAATCCGGGTAATCCTTGTTTTCGCTGATAAACTCCGTGCCGAAACATTGCGGGAACTTATTATCTGCGTCAAGCATTGCCTTACCGCAGGCAATAACGGCGCCGCCGGCCGCACAAAATTTTTCCAGTTTTTTGGCAAACTCCGGCGCGGGTTTAAAAGTTTCCGGCAGTATCACAAGCTTGTACCGATTGATATCCATGGTCTCGTCCAGTATATCAAACTGGAGCGCCAGTTCTTCCAGTAATTGCGCGGCGCCAAAAATTTCGTCAGGGATTCGGTGTTCAAACATGGGAGATTCCGATGTCATAAGCGCCGCTTCGGTTACCGGTACAGACGGGCGGGCCCATTCCTCGCGTTCGGCAAAAGGCCCGTAGACAGAACCTATAAGCCTGTAAGTCGCCGCGCCGAGAGCGCCGCGCGGCTCCATCTGATCCCCGATTGAAGCGGCAAAACCGTAGCTTAGCATTCTGAATACTTCAAACTCCAGGGCCGCCCTGTTCTTGAGCGAATGGAAATCACCCCACTGGGTATGGAATTTTCCGGTCATACCCATGCAGTCAGCCGCGCCGTTGCGGCCTGTTTTGAGTTTTCTTGCATACCTGGCTGTGACCGGGAAATGCTGGTAGCCCCAGCCGCCGGACGGCAGGCTCTCCAGTTCAAAGTGCGTATAGGCGTCAGAGCTGTCCGCCGTACATGGGCCTACATGGCCGGCATTGTAAAAAATCGTCGCATCCGCTTTATAGCCGCGGACCAGGTCGCTCATGGTTTTTTTAAACCGGGTCATAACGGTCCCGGCAAAAGCGCGGACGGCTTCTTCGTCCGTCATATCAATGCCTTTTTGTTTCATCTCTTTGCGGCAACAGGCACAGTAACAGGGGCGTATGCCGACTATGTCAAAAAAGAACCCGTCAAGATCGGGCCCCAGCATTTGACAGACCTCGGCGGTATGGGCTTTTAAAAAATCCAGGTAACCTGTATTAACGCAGAGGGACTGGTAAAATCCCGGTTCGGTAAACGGAGAGCCTTCATGGGAACCGTCAGGTTTGCGGATCAGCCATTCCGGCCGTGTTGAAGCTGAATGGTAGTCCCATTGAACCGTAATATAAACGGGAGCCCGTATTCCAAGCTCGTGCAGGGCCTTTACCTGATCAAGCAGCAGGTTTTTGTTTTTTAAATTAGGATGAACCAGCCCGGGAAAAAGTTTGGACGGATAATACATCCAGCCGTGGTGACAGCGTGCAAAGACAGTTACAGAACTGACATGGGCGTCGCTGAATGTTTTGGCAAACGATTCCGCGTTAAATTCGCCGGCAATTCCTTTAATATATTCGCTGGTATGGAAGTCCAGATGAACCTGCCTGGGCGATAGCCGCACGCTCATATTGCCTTCTTTCATATTACCTTCTTTTTAATAACTTTTTTAAACAATTTTTTTAAAAATTTTTTAAGCCAATTTCATAAACCAATTTTTTTAACCTATTTTTTAAACGATTTTCTTTTGAGCGGTTTTTTCAAAATGGGAAAATTCCATGGTAAATGTCGCGCGTCCCTGGCTCGCGCTGCGCAGCGATGTCATAAAGCCGAACATTTTATCCATGGGCGCCTGGGCTTTTACCTCATCAAGGCCTCCCCTGGAATCCATGCTAATTACCTGGCCGCCGCGCTGGGTCACCAGGCTTATTACATCACCAACAAATTCTTTGGGAGAGACCAGGTTCACCGCCATTATCGGTTCAAGCAGAACAGGATTGGCGCCGCGGCAGGCTTCGTCAAAGCCCAGGCTGGCGCAGGCTTCAAAAGCAAATTCCGAGGCGGTCAGTTCATTATAAAGCACATCGGTAACAGTCACGCCAATATCGATACAGGGATAGCCCAGAGCTATGCCTGACATCATCGCGCCGTTTATCCCCTTCTCCACAGCGTCCCGGATTTCTTCCGGAATGTCCTGCCTGCGTACAGCCCAGGCATAACGGTTTCCCTTGCCGCGTTCCAGCGGTTCAACGCGCAGGCTTACGGAAGCGGCATTTTCTTTGCCGGCGATTACCCGGGAAAAATGTTCGGTTTTTTCGGCAGCCGCGCCGATCGATTCGCGGTAAGTGACCTGCGGAGTTCCGACCCTGGCGCCGACATTGTACTCCCTGAT
>Ga0123357_10004901_pt1 | contig 15876 bp, 11 predicted proteins | sample TergutEmb28metaG_FD_89873 | JGI IMG/M metagenome (GOLD analysis project Ga0123357, IMG submission 89873) | Embiratermes neotenicus P4 segment gut microbial communities from Petit-Saut dam, French Guiana - Emb289 P4 | ecosystem: Host-associated > Arthropoda: Insects > Digestive system > Gut ... | reverse complement strand
GCTCCTGATGATGGATATATTAATGTCCGAAACATGTTGAGTACATAAGAAGTGAAATAAAATAGCAAGTGACTTCAAGTTGGTCTTTTATTCTTCAACTATTACAATGATGCACGGTCCAATTAACATAAGATTCTACATTATTTGTTACATATTTGTTCTAATTTTCAGCTCTTGCTCTGGGTCTTGATTTCTAGGTATAACCTATGTTTTCTCCCCTCCTATCGATCCTACAAACAAACTAGTTTTTATTACCTCCCCACCTCGTTTCTCTTTCCTTCAGCCGGTTTTTCCCATGTACATTGATCTTAAATGGAGACCGCGGTGGCACAGTTCTTAAGGCGCCGTGCTACAAATCGGAAATTCGCTGGAATTTTTCATTGACATAAAATCCTTCCGATCGCACAATGGCCCCGGGGTCGACTCAGTCTCTAACAGAAATGAGTACCAGGAGCATTCCCTGGGGGTAAAGACGGCCGGTGCGTAAGGCTGACAAACTTACCACCATCCTGTGCCGTTGTCATGAAATCTGGGAACCTTAACTTCCTGGAACCCTCTGGGCCACTCCGGGCCTGTAACTGGACTGCTTTACTTTACATTTGCATTGATCTTAAATACTTGGGCACCCAATTTTCTTGGTTCTGTGATCCTTTTTCCCAGTGAGTAGCTTACCGAGCTCATTCAAGACAGTTACTGGGCAGCCCTGTATTACTGCATTACGTTTTATACACAGAGTGTAGTTTATATATATATATATATATATATATATATTACGTGTTCCAGTACGACAAAGCACGAAAATAACACAATTTCAGACTCCACGCGGCCAGTTCGCTAATCTCGGTCACCCACACTAGTGATTCCTGCATTTATAATTTGAAATACGATCTAAAACCCACTGTGAAACGAATACAATAAAAAAAACATGTGTTTACAAACCGGAAATTACACTGGATTCCGATATATCCGTGACGTATCCACTACCATAATGACTTTTATTTTTCACGAAAATGAAAGCGTTCACCAATTGAATTGTGACCATTAAATACACACTCCTACAAAACAATTTTCATAACAAATTTACTCTACACACATTCAAATTTATTACAGAAATTATTTTATAAATTTCAGTCACATGCCATTTTGAGTATATAATTTCTTTATGGCAAGTATGCAGACTGCCCTCTACCGCGAAGTGAAGCCGCCTAGTCTGGTAGAGATGTAACATCACGTCAGAGAATGGCGGTGATCAGGGTCCTATGAAGTGTCGGTAATTACCTATCAGACTGAATGAATTCACATCCCAGGAGACAGCAATCTACAAATTGTGTTCCTTGAAAGTTATACGAAAATAATATTAATAAAACTCCAACTAGATACAATAGTATACAGATATTTATTTACTGTAAAATCACTCTAAATGTTTCGGGTGTCACCGCACCCATCATCAAGAGTACTAAAAACTATAACCGCAGCCTCCGTTACAGGTCGTAATATTGGTACAGCTACTTCCCTCCAACGTGGACAGATCGTGACTCCCTATCTGTCCACGTTGGAGGGAAGTAGCTGTACCGATATTCTGACCTGTACCGGAGGCTGCGGTTACAGTTTTAGTACTCCTGATGATGGGTCCGGTGATACCCGAAACATGTAGAGTGATTTAACAGTAAATGAATATCTGCATACTGTTGCATCTAGTTGAATGTTTATTAATATTGAATTATGTTGCACGGAACCATGAGCTTAAAAATATGAAAATAATATCATAATAGTATGGTGTTCACAAGAGACTGCAACTTCTTCCTATCCTACGCCAGATTAGTCCATTCGACATCTCAGTCCTTATGTAATAAAATTCCATTGGGTAACGCCCTGCTATCTAAGCTTAAAACTAACATGTGTCCCTTTTCCTTCAGATTTTTCAATGAAAAATTTCGTGAACACTTCTCATCGCCCTAATTCCTACAATGTACACAGCCTATTGCATCTCTATTTGATCACAACGAAGAGCACGTATTAAGAACTTCGCGTAACCATATCTCCAATCCACGTTACGTCACCTCGTTACGTCACCTCCTCTACCCTTAAATTTATATTACTTTGTTCCCATACATTCTGGTGTGTGTTCTTTTGTTCACATAAAGGATAAAATTTCGCAAAGTTTTACACAAACAATAGGCATAATTATGTAAAATATTAATCGCACACGAAACATAAGATTTTAACATTTTAAAGTGCAATGCTCATCTAACTACAATTAGGCAATCACTTCCTCACAGAAAACACAACGTGTTTTATTACAAATTTTAATGCTGTTTTATGAAAATAATTCTTCTTTATTCTGATAATCATTCGTATGTCATAAATGCTCAATAGGGTAAATTTCAGAGTTTTTAATGTTTTAGTCATGGGGTTTACACAGTAACTATTGTGCTTTAAAAGTTTAATTTGCTGTAAATTTCTATTCATTCATCTCTCTTAATTTCTTAGACCTTCTTTAGTTGATCCATTATTTCTTGATTGTCATATAAATAATAATATCATTTATCACAAGCCTTACGAATTATACACAAAACGAGCTGCACTCGGAGGAAATTTTCCGACAGCTCACATTATTCGTGTGCAGTTGTGTTACGCAACAAACTATACCCCACATAATGTAACGAAGGCAGCTCCTCAACTTCGCTAAAATCCTTCTCAGTTATGAATGCAGTTTGAATACTGCATTCCTGCTCCAGAGCTCACTGAATACGCAGTGTGCCGCGTGTGGGTCAGTACTGATAACATGGTCAGTTACTGCAACAAACAATCCTCGAATTTGAAATCCTAACAAGGTCCCACCATCGTGGTTGAAAGTAGAAGAGCTTTTGGTTTGCATGCACCGTCTGGGATAGCACAGCTTCCTCTTCAGGCTATGATACCAAACAATGTGACAGTCTGGATCTTAAAACATAACCACAATAATAAGTATTATTTACTATCCTCTGTATATGTATTTCTTCTTTCCCTTATCTCAGGACGAACCGTCTAATCTTTCTTCGCTTTACACAGAAACACTCGTTTCGGTAAAAAGCTGACTCCACGGAGCGGAATTCTTCTTGAGAAGCTAAATCTCTCAGCTAAGCAAGAAATTCCCTGCCCTTTTCAGAAACTAAATATTAATTTCGTACGCATAAAGTAAAGTCTTTGCCTTTGACTTAATTCTTACGTTACAGAAATATACTCTTTTGTCTACTCTATTTATATATCATCGAACAATCCGACTGTCGTAAATCTTTCACTGTAATCGCCGCAAAAACAATTCTATTGCATAGTTTGAAGGTACTGTACCAGCAATTGTGTGCAGTCACTGACAAAAATTACTAATACTTATCGGTCGGGATAGTCGGTTCCAGACCGAGAACTAACCCCGGATCCGATTACTACGAAGTGCCAGTTACTTAGCAGCGACTGTCAGCTGTATACAACCTTGCTGTTCTTATCTACGTTGCCAGTAGTAGTAGCAGCAGTAGTACTTCTCACACAAACACTAAGTGTTTCACGATGCTGAACACGAATTGTGTTGTTGAAGTCCGCAACCCCCGAAGCATCTACAGTGTTCTACCCAAGAAATACAGGCCAATAACGTACAATGCAAGTCGTCAAGTACACTTTTGTGTCTGACCTTCGTACAGTGTAAATTTAAAAAATTCGGGGTTTATTTCCTTGCTGATCTAGCGGTACGGAAATGAAGACAGGTCAAGAGCGGCTTTTGAGCTATTTTGAGCCAGTGAAACGGTATTACAACCAGGACAAATCCACAATCTTTCAGCCAGGGGAACGACACTATCGACAAGACAAAATTTGTCCATTCTACACAGGACAAAACTGTTTCGTTGAACTAATGGTGTATTACAAAGAAGACATCGAGAATGCTGGGCTATCAGTGTGACACTGCAGATCGCACGACAACGTATTTTTTGGACTCACGGTATCATAATGTAGTCAGGACAAACGTTTGACATTTTGAGCCAGCAGCAGGAAAATAAAAACAGCAGATTTTTTGTGCTTGTTGTATGATGCTGCATAAAAGACAAAATTATGCTACTGGGCCTAACAGTACGATAACACTGTCAGGAAAAACTGATGTTGCTAGCAATATGGTAGTACAGGTTACACAAAAAGTATTGTTACAATGGCCTTATGGTACTAAAAAAAAGGGGGAAAACCTTAAGGTTTAGCTAGTGGTTTGATAGTGGAAATGTGAAAAAGAATGATGTACAGTAAGACTGGTACACACAGGACAACACCTTCGCTTTGAGCAATCGGCAGTAAAAAGCTACATAAAATACAGCACTGGCCTGCCGACTAAGCGATACCAGATTGAAGAAAGGACAACACATAGCCGTTGACCTAGAAGTACTATACGACACGTGTAACGGACAACACCTAACTGTTCAGCCAGAGGCAGTATACGACATATGGCACAACACTTAACCGTTGAGCTCCGTGCAGGCTGCTACATGCCGGGAAACACAGCGTTATTAAAATGGTAATGTAAAAACTGCAGTTAGAACTGCACATACCGGTAGGATACTAGAAACCGAAGAACGAAGTAATGTTAAGCTAGCTGAAGAATAAAAGACCAACTTGATGTCATTGCTATTTTATTGCAATTCTTATATGCTCAACATGTTTCGGACATTAATATAGCCATCATCAAGAGCTTACGATTATTCTGTTGAATTACCACATTGGTCGTATTGTTCTTGGTTCGATGTGTGTTGGAGTTTCGGTGTGGTTGGGTTGGAGTGGTATCCATGTTGCAGGCTGAAGTCTGCCATACAAATATTGCTTTATCGTAAATGAGATCTGAAGTTTAAAATTATTTTATCATGTTGTATTACAGGTATGGTTTTATAAAAACAGTAGTTAATGTGCTCAAAATTTGTAAAATAGACGCGGTGTCGATGATGGTAAAATGGGCGATTCGATGCATAATTTTCTTACTTTGATATATGTACCGTGCATCTTGCACAGTTTATTATCCAGACCAAAAAATGCACAACATATATATTAACAATATTCTATATACCATAAGTACTCCTATGTGTTTCGATGCATCTGTATCATCTTCAGGGAGTCTTATCCTTCTACTTTGCTAATGTTATAAAAGTCATTAAGGTTACAAACCCAATAAAATCAGTAGATTAAAATGTTGACGTGGTCATTACAGTGTAATAAAATACAATCTATAGAACGTTGTGAACTTTTACAATTGTTATAATTTCAGTACATGGAAGTTGTTAGCTTCGTGACTGTATATACCGACTGGAATGTCCTATAAGTGTAATCCTTATGTTAGTGTTTTCTTTATGCGTGCATGAAGGTTCTCTTCAAATTTCAAGATTCCAACAGAATATAAAGTTTACAAAACAGAAGCAGGACCCATCATTAAGAAACATTTACTACTCGTGTTGCAGGAGCAAAGTGGCCGCAGCACTGCTCAACAAACACCTGCAGATTAACGGAATTAGCGCCGGCCTCACCTCCTTGCAACAGCCACATAACCGCGACGCCATACCAGACGTCATAGTGTCCGGACCTGGTGGCACGGACTCTGTCACGGAACCCATCGCCAGCAGCAACAAGATGAAACGAGAAAGAAAAGCAGCTCGCACGTTGGGAATCATCATGTCGGCATTTCTCGCTTGCTGGCTCCCCTTCTTCCTTTGGTAAGTACAGTTTCTTCCTTATGAGCCAGGATACATTTCAGAAACAGCATTTCAATTCGTGTCAAGGACAATTATTTGTCTTCTGCGCCACATTCGGATCGCTCTGATGTCAGTTTTAATTTTTAATAAGGTTCCGTGCAGGAGGATAATGTGGCCGGACAGCAAAATTATTACTCATCTCCTGCTGGTGTGGAAGTTTACAACCCATAGAACTTTGCCCCAGTTTTCTCAAAATTCCTTACCGGAATGGTTGTCACAGAGGCAAATTCACCTATAAAATTTTTTTATGTTTTGCTGGCCGTGCATTTCAGTACATTTATCTTAGTAATTAACCAACTTGATGCACAGAATTTTGTTTTACAATAAGTTTATTTCATGCCTCTACATGCTTCGAGCACATGTGCTCATCATCAGGAGGTCAAAATTGTATTATACAGCATCTTGTATCGTCACACCTATAGGTGGCCGCCCGGTGAACAGGTGCATGGGACGGCCACCTATAAGTTTGATGATATCAGAGGCTGTATAATATAACTTTGACCTCCTGATGATGAGCACATTTGCTCGAAACATGTAGAGGCATGAAATAAACTTATTGCAAAACAAAATTTTATGCATCAAGTTGGTTAATTACTAAGATAAATCACCTATAGGAATTTCAGCTCCAGGTACTTATATCTATTCACGTAGTAAGAGGGTGTTATTGGCAGCTACCATTGTGATTTTAAGGGTACGCAATAAATTCGCCTAACAAACGTTCGTACAAGCTCGCAATACCAAGTTTCGTAATTATATATTGGTTCGGTATATCATAGCGTACAGGCAGATGGTCACTTGCAGCAAAAAAGCGTAATTAGCAGCTGTTCCTTTCACAGATAAATCATTTTCCTGTATTATTTACCTCCAATTCCCCACATCCCTGCGTGTCGTGAGTAAGGCATAACATTCGAGAATAAAAATTGCTAAAATGAATTATCCTCTCTATTCCATTCTTTCCTGTCGCCATCCATTTGTAAGTCAATTCCATACCTAAGTAAGTATCATGCCCGTTCCCCTGTCATTAATCAAGACCACGCAGTCAACTCGCAGTATGAATCTGGACTCTTGCATGTATTTAATTTTTTTATTCATTGATTTTTTATTTAAAACATTTTAAGTAGGTCTATAAGAAGAGTGAAACAAAATTCAGGCACGCAGATCCGTACTGTGATTCCCTGTTGAAAAGTAAGTCAAAAAATTTTATACGGCCTACGGTATGTCCTAAGATGCTGAATTTATCAAATACTTGTAAATTCAAATGGCACAAGGTATTCAACGATCAAACAGAGGGGACGTCGCGGTTACAGTAGGTTGTCGAAGCAACCTCCTTTTATTGCAACGCAGCCGTCAGGGTTACCCTGACCATTCTCTTGAACACGCTTTAATCATTTGGAAAGGACCGTTGCCATAGATGCCTGAAATCAGGTCACGATATCTGTGTTAGTCTCGGAGGGTTTGTTCAAAAGTGCTCCTTTAGGTTTCCCCACAAGCGAAATGAAATCGGATTTATACCTGGCGAATAAGGAGGCCACACAATATGCTGTCCACGACCAGTCTACATTCCTGAACATGTCGCGTTCAACAACTGTCGCATAGCTTATCCATAATGGATTATGCTAGAGATCTGTCGTGCTGAAACCGCAATGTTTGCTTCACTTCTACAGGCACAGCTTCAAGCAACTCCGATAGAAGAGCCCCCATAAAACTGTGATGACGATAGGCAGTCGGCCTGTCAGGGAACAGACAGAAGCCCAAAGAAACCAGCCCGAAATCTGACAATGAAGTGGACTTGGCCCCCATTTCGCGGAGAGTATAAGCATTTTCCGTACTCAAAGACGACTGTTATGGACGTTAAACACACCTCTAAGCGTCAAACAAGTTACGTCTGTCCACAACACGCCGTAAATATAAGCTCATCCGCAGCACTTTGTGCAGCAGACATTCGGAAAATTTAATCCGAAAAGGACGATCATTTAGAAGCAAGTGTGAACTCCTCTTGTAGAGGTAGGAACAATTCAGGAAGATTATACGACTATTCGAGAGCGTCTCAATTCCTTTCTTCCCACAGCGGCAAGTATGACGCCTTCTTTGTCCAGTATCCGTATATTTCATGGGCAACCTGTATTCACAAGTGCCGTTTGTGGTTCAGTTCATATATTATGGAGACTCCGCTCGATTCAGGGAAACACAAGCTTCTCGACTATGTCGAACAGGATACCATAGCGCATAACTTTGTGCTGTTGTACCAGCTCCTCTACTACATGCACCGAAGGTGGCAGTAATTGTCATTTTGACCAAAACACTCCTGAAATATTGTCACGCCCCATTTTACGGTGACATACATCTCGAAAACTAAACTTCTCAGGACATAATTCACATAATATTTTCCAACTTATGTTTTACAAAGTTTCGCAATATGGAGAACTGTGCAAATTCCGTTTCGGTCTGCATAGCATCAAATGACAATATCTAGTAAGTAATGAGATGGACAGTATGTGAAAGGAAGTGGTTACAGCACAATGATACAACTGCGGCACTGGTTTTGAATGACTGAGGAATACCAAGGATCAAAACTAGAGTTAGGATAACCGTACTCCAAGCTGGGATGTCCTGGTGTATTTTGTAAGATGATAAAAAAGAATATTAAACATGACGTGAGATCTTGACTTAATTCAACTGGATAGATTCCAATATGGACCTCTTGTTAATATCGCAATGAACCTTTCTCTTTCTCGCAGCAGCAATAAGATATCATTCAGAGCATCCTCGCACACATTTCTCTCACATTTCTCCAGAGACTAGGGAGGCAAAGCTGAGTCCCTAAACGTAGGTCACACTATTCAACTATTCACACAACTACGTTCCACAAAAACTGGAAATTTATGAAGTCTAAGAGATTATCGTATAGTTTGATGCAGAAACCGGACATCAGAACAATACAAACTTGTCGACATATAAAGTTCATGCACAGCGGAGTTAGTTGGAAGGATGAGCTCGTTATGGTTAGAATCCTCTGGCCAAGTTGTGTATACAGTTGGACATCCAATTAACTCAATTATTCAAATGTTGAGCATAGAATATATTCACCGATATTGCTCTTTCCTCTAGACATTTCCGTTACTCTGCTGTCATGTAGAGGAAGTTGGCCAACTCACATGAAAAGAGCACTGGCAGGTGCCACTCCAGGCGGCCATTAGTTCACCTGACTGACCCTTCGACCTACGAGTTCTGGTCGCCCAACCATACTGCCTAGTAATTGGGTTGGTTCGTTTCCTGAGTCCTCCTCTCCCACTGTAAGCGGTGGAGACAACTCTCTATTCCCATATTTAGTGTCGTTCAGACAGTTGCATATGTCTCCTTTCCCAACGTTCCAATGTGGACACATGCAAAAACATATTGCAGTTCACTATCTTACAGAATACTAAGATTCTTTGCTCTAAAGCTGCTTGTGTGAGCGCACGTGCTTTCTTCATTCTAAATTGCATACTTCGATGTCCTTGTCACAGAATAAGGATACACATAAACGTCAAGCTAAGGTCTTTGCTATGCGTAATTACAACTCCACGGGGCATAACATTCTTCATATCGACAATATACTGAGGTCAGTGTTCAGCTTCACGCCCCAGTCAATTTATCCCATTTGAAATATGGCCCCGCTACCCATTGTGCAGGAAGCTAATAGGACTCCTGCAATGAGGTGCGGGCCGAGGAAATGGGAAAAAATCTGCGTGAATCGAATCCTAATTTCCAGACGTTCAGAACGTAGTTGAGTTACTACAGTGATTAAGCTATAGAATCTATAGAATATATATTCTATAGCTTAATCACTGTAGTAACTCAGCTACGTTCTGAACGTCTGGAAATTAGGATTCGATTCACGCAGATATTTTCCCCATTTCCTCGGCCCGCACCTCATTGCTGGAGTCCTATTAGCTTCCTGCACAATGGGTAGCGGGGCCATATTTCATCATCATCATCATCATCATCATCATCATAAACATCAAGGATTGAACCCTTTGAACCGTTCCGTCTCCACAGTTACAGCTGCTCGCGCCAACGCTGACATATTTCATATGGGATAAATTGGCTGAGGCGTGAAGAAGAGTATAATATAAAATATATATATACATATTCTATAGATTCTATAGCTTAATCACTGTAGTAATTCAACTACGTTCTGGACGTCTGGAAATAGAAAATTTATATATATATATATATATGTATTCTATTGATTATTGAACAAAACTGGGATGTCTCACAGCATACTATTCAACAAAAAGTCTGTAAAACAGACATGTGTAAATGTATCCTTATATACTCCACTTGTAGGACTAGCCTAACGAGAAATTTTCCTATAAGTCATGTCAATCTTGTTACCAAATTTATGACCTTTTGAGCTGAGTCGGTTTTGCAGGTTAAGGAGGGCATAGAATTGTACATTTCACGATATTTCTGCACTGCAGCCTTCAGCGTAATGAATATGAGATGGTTGTTAACACACGCAACCCTTCCACGGCCAGATCTACGTAGGATGTCTGGATGCATTCATCGTCATCCACTCTGAAGATGGCAACATTTATTCTTATCGAAATATCAAGACATCTTAACCTGTACGAGGTCTATCCCCGAAGTTCTTCTCCACGCACTGACCAATAGCTGACAAAGCACAAGGATTAGACATTTTGAACTGTTGCTCAATAAACCACGTGTTTCTGTTTCAGGTATGTCATCACCACCCTGTGCGGCAACGTGGTGTGTTACTGCCCGCCTCTGGTGGTAGCCATCGTCTTCTGGATAGGCTACTTTAACTCGGCCCTCAACCCTCTGATCTATGCGTATTTTAATCGCGAGTTCAGAGCGGCCTTCAAGAAAACACTCCAGTCTTGTTGTTACCACATTCTGCTCGTCAGGCCACGACGGAGATATGGCTTCTGCACGAACTTTTGTAGGAGGCGCTTTGAAAATTCTCTAGGGGGCGTAAGTAGTGCAACGAGAAGAGACATGTCCAACAGCAATGCTTCTTCTGAGATCCATATGAACAATCACTTAAGATCGAATGGAGGACGCACAAGAGATTCTTCTGCGAGTGGAGGTCTAGTGCAAAATGTTAGCGATGTAATAGAAATAAACGGAGGACAGTTAGAAGACGTGATATAATGTCATTAAAATGACTACGTTTTAAATCTAGGAAGTGTGTCATCCCCGTTGTGTGTATGAAACTAGGAAATTGGTATTCAGTCAAAAACAACTGTGTCACAATAAGTGTATTTAGTGACTATAATGGGCAACTACATGTTTCGGCCTGTACTGGTCATCTTCAGGTTGTCTTAGGAGAACTTAAGATCTTACTATAAGCATAACACGCACACCACATGCAGTTGCCCATTATAGTCACTAAATACACTTATTGTGACACAGTTGTTTTTGACTAAATACTAATTTCCTAGACTAAGTTTTAAAGTTAAGGTGTTTTAGTATTGGTATGCTCATATACACGGTATTATCGCAGGGTTATATACTGTAAGGTGTACTTGTTCCTCTACACACATGCTTGTATGAACGAATATGAAACATACTCTACTCGAATCCAGTACACAGTCATACAAGTATAAAGATCATACTTCAGTACAGAATGTCTGTTTTAGATGGAACTCCACTTGTGCATTATAAAGGTGAGGAACTGTCTAAGAGAGATGAAGGGGAAATGTTACTGCATGTCAAAAGACTTGTACCGAATCAGGAAAGCCCGAAAACGAGAGGCAAGCATGCTGTTGCCTCCCCCAACCACACACCTATATTAAACACGTTCGCTCTCTTGACACGAATCACTAACCAAGAACTTAAGGAGAACCGGAATTCAAGTGATAACTGGTGGGAGTGAAAGATGACGAGGGTACGTGCCTCCTAAGCAGAATGCCAGACGAAATCACTGTTCGTGTCTCCGTGAACCGAATGCAGTTGAGATCTGCGCTCTTCTGGTATTCTGCGCAGAGGAGAATGATAGTTTGTTACCGACGTTTCGGCACAACCTGTTGGTCATGAAGGCGGGGCCTATGGGTTGTCCCGAAAAGTCTACAACTACATACCATTCCACGCTGCTTAAACTCCCAGAAGAGATCAGATCTTATTTACACCGCGGCGGAAAAGTGAAGTCATGCCGAGCGTAGTTGTTGGAAACATAGTTACCCCTGACAGCTAGACTGTGCCCAGAGACCCAGAGATCCAGCTACAACAGGCATATTTCAAAATTCTAAAATTTAAAGTCATTATCAATTTAGGAAAAATTTACGAGATGATAATACCTTTGTAGTTAAATTGCCATTCCCTATGTAATATATACTCTTATACATTTACCAGTTACACTGCAACATCAAGATTATATTTAGCAGTGCTTGCATATTTCGAGTGACACATTTTTTATAACATTTTACATGACGAATTTCGGTCAGTATTTTTCAAGAAAGTTTTACATCGCGGACTTATTGTCAAAACAATTTCCTCTCGCTTGATATATTCCTCTGAAATTTTTACTACATTTGCAGGAATTAACTTATTAATTTACATAACAACATTTAATATCAAGGGTTTCGTGGACACACTGAACTGAATCGCAGGAGATGGATGCAAATATTGCACGCGAAAATGTGTTTTACTTATGAAGAATAACCTTCATACCGGAATTTTAACTTCGAGCTGAATCCGATGTTCTATAATACACACAGCCTTTCGTTGAACTTAAAAAACATGAACGCAGGAAATGAATTTAGAATTTAAAAAGAATCATTGAAATCATACAAAAATCTCTGTGCTACCCGTATTGGTCTTCTGTAAGAAAGTCTTTATACAAAACGATTTTCACGTCGCCGTCCTATTGTAGATACTCTTCTACTCACTCCCATGCTGGTACAAATTTTCTGGTCACATTTGGCTCTGTATGTTAATAACACGGGATGTTTTACACCAGTTATCCCTCTTTCCCAGGCATTCTAAAGGTACTTAAAAATAAAAACCAGCTAGATGCCACTTATTATTTTATTGTACTTCTTATAGGCTCAACATGTTTCGGGCGATACTATGCCCATCATCAGGAGCTCGTGACTATAATGTTGATTACCGCATTGGTCGTTTCGTTCTTGGTTTGCTGTAGGTTGGAGGATAGGTGCGGTTAGGCTGGAGTAGTGTCCGAGATGCAGGCTAAAGCACGTGTTTTAGCCTGCATCCCGGACACTACTCCAGCCTACCCGCACCTAACTTCCAACCTACAGCAACCCAAGAACGAGACGACCAATGTGGTAATCAACATTATAGTCGCAAGTTCTTGATAATGGGCATAGTAAGGCCCGAAACATGTTTAGCCTATAAGAAGTACAATAAAATAATAAGTGGTATCTAGTTGGTTTTTATTCTTCAGTTATCACAATAATGCACGGTCCAATAAACATCAAATTCTAAAGGTGCGTTGCCATTAACGATATGTCATCTAGAATCACAAGTGTTTATTAAGTCAGCGCATAATTTGGGAAAAAAAGTTTTCGATTTTTGTGAATAGGTTGCAGAGGTCTCTGCTATAATGCGTGAAAAGCATTTACATGACCAGTAAACTTAACGATTTGGTAAGCTGTCAGTAAAGTCTAGAGGTAAGTATGTCGACATATTTCCCAAAATAGCCATCGAAATTTATCGAGTTTCTTACAAGAATATGTGTTCTTGTTATTGTCCCGCAGGTTGTGAATTGATAAGGGAAGTCTCCCAGATTTATCTTGCGCAAAGCAGGCCTACAGTTCATTGTCTGTGGTTCCGTGCTCAAAGTTCGGAGATTTGTTTGCCACGGTGTTTATGCATTTCGAGTGGGTAGTTATGTTCAGAAACAACTCCAAAAATTGAGTAAAATTCTGCGCTTTGTGAAGCAATATTTAACCCTCTTAATGATTCATACATGGATCGAAATGAGAAAGAGACCAAATCTGTATGATTTCTGATGTTCTAAATACAGAAGTATCCGAGGTTGAAAAGGAAATTCAGAACACCAAGGACAGCAAAGAAAGAAGCTGTAAGATAAAACATGATAAACCAGATTTTGATGTTTTGCTGACCGTACATTTCAGTATATTTATCTTAGCAATTAACCAACTTGATACACAACATTTTTGTTTTACAATAAGTTTATTTCGTAGCCTCTACATGTTTCGAGCACATGTGCTCATCATCGGGAGGTCAAAATTGCATTACGCAGCCTCTGGCATCATCACACCTATAGGTGGCCTTCTCGTGCACAGGTTGAGAGAAGACCCGAGGCTGTGTAATGCAATTTTACCTCCTGATGATGAGCACATGTGCTCGAAACATGTAGAGGCTACGAAATAAACTTAATTTAAAACAAAAATTTTGTGCATCAAGTTTGTTAATTACAGAGATAAATGCTAAATCAGGTTCAGAAGCAGACTATGCACTCATTTCTAAGAGGTGTGTACGTAAGCTTCTACATACCTCAAGTATATGTCACACACAACACCGGTTTTTATTAATTTATTCACGAATATTTGTTTTGGCTCCAATTGATAACAATCATCAGGCCTTTTATAACGGCTGATATAGAAACAAATTACATTTCTGACGTTTAATAGCGTTTTGTTATCTTTGTCTATATTCTACACACAATTCATTAATTATGCCCTGATGTACCCCGGCGTTTCGCCATTTGTACAAAAACTTTCCGACTCGCCAGCATCTAAGTTTTCTCCTGTCGATCTTCCGATTTTCTATCGTAAAAATTATTTGCAGCAGTACAAAAGGGCAAAACTGCTTTATTTGCCTCCATATTGTCTACTGATGTTTGCTGGTGTAAATATATGTAGTATGGGAAAGAATACACCATGGCCCTTCTGACGACTGGTACATCTGTTATCTTCTACACTAGATTTATTGGAAGATAAATACGAGTATATCGACAATTTTATCATATATTTGTTTAGTCATCTGTTTTTATCAACATACAGCCAGAAAAAATCTTCCGATTTACTGAAATGCGTATCGGCTGATATTTTAACCTGTTGTGGGAAAACTGGTAACACAGGGAAGTACCATCGGCCGACACTGACCGTAGCGTAAACACATCCTGTAGAAGATTTGCTCGGAGTGAAATTTGTGTGACAGCAACGGCAACTAGCTTTTTCCTATCGGTGTATTCAGCAATATATGCAATTATCAACGTAAGAAAATGTGCACACACACACACTTCTCTGCATGTAACAACTGGTAACAAATTTATGAACTCTCCACAGATAATCTTTTCTTTATATTGTATCCGGGTGCACTTAATATGGGAGATTTATAGCAGCCGGTTCAATAGCGATACGCGTTACATTATCCCCACGATGTGAATTTCCACGGCCTGTAACAAATATAAGCGTATATGAAGATGTCATCCATTTTAGTATTATTATAAAATCTGAATTCTTGTAGTTCCTTTCGCGCGTAACTTAATTCTACACGAATGCTTACACTTTAAAAACAAAGTTCGTTTTACAGCTTATCAACAGAATGAGAAGACACCAGGTCATAAAAAATTTGCAGTCAGCTCCCTTGTATCGTCAATCCTTGAAACCCTCAAGCCTTACTGCACACAGTGTAATAATAACGTCAGTTGATACAGATACTCTGTTACAATTATGACAACGAACAACACAGTGTAGCTATGGAGCCACCTAGCGAAAATGTTCGTCAGAGTTACATGTGTCCCTTCTTTGTTAACTTCAAACAGAAATGTAAAGTCACTACAGAACAAATCGTAGTATCATAGGCGTAACTTGGTTCATAATATCCGGGGGGTGGGGGGAGAGGCAAATTCGACGATGGGTATTAGGAAATTTAATTTACAAAGGAGTCAAGTTAGAATGATAGGAAAAATTAGTTTTAACGCAGGCCTTTCATTTTTTCTGTTCCTAAACCACCCACGTGATCGTTTCTATTTTTATTTGCCCCTCTTCAACACAGTAGCACAGAAATTATTCTTAGGTAAAAAAAATATTGGAGCAGCATCCCCCCCCCCCCCCCCCCCCCCCCCCACATCAACAACCTCCCAAAAACCACCCCCCCCTCCCCCCCCACCCCCTTTCTTTTTTTT
>Ga0123357_10004900_pt1 | contig 15877 bp, 14 predicted proteins | sample TergutEmb28metaG_FD_89873 | JGI IMG/M metagenome (GOLD analysis project Ga0123357, IMG submission 89873) | Embiratermes neotenicus P4 segment gut microbial communities from Petit-Saut dam, French Guiana - Emb289 P4 | ecosystem: Host-associated > Arthropoda: Insects > Digestive system > Gut ... | reverse complement strand
TAAACCTTAAAAAAAATGCCCGCCCTTGTTTTTTTCCCCCCCCCCCCCCCTCATTTTCTTTATTTTCTTTTCTCTCTTCCCCACTTCCCCACCAGAATGTAAAATGGTGCTGCCACGCAGGAGTTTTCAGATTGATACTGATAACTACTTGACCTCTGGAGCTTGGAATATCGTGTTTTTTGTGAAACTAGATTATAAATATTTGTATTGAATATTGTTTAAACATTAGCAAGAACATACATGGTGGCAATATTAATCTGGATGTAATACCTGGTATCTGTTCTTGATAATGTTCCACCCCCAAAGAAACAGCTCTTGCTGTCACTACTATACTTGTAGTGAAGGTATAAAGGTGAAGTTATTCTTATCCACTCCATGAGGGCATATAGAGGGGAGTGGAGGTGTAGCTCTACTCATTCTGAACCTTGGTGCTAGATGGATGTGAGCTGTCAACATCATGTCATGGCCACTTTACGCGCCCAGCAAGTAACTTTACTACCTGTTGACTAGGAGGCTGGTTGAGCCCCGTAGCCAGTCAGGACATCCTTGAGAAGAGAAATACCTTTTTCCAGCCTCTGTATTGACTGTGCTATCCTAGCTCCTTTCCACTACTAGTACCTGTAGTCATAGACTAGTATTGGCAGTCACCCATAGTCAGCAGTAGTAGTAATGAGTTGAGTTGTATGTTATTGTTGGTTGTAAACTTGTGTGTATATATATATCGGTTTCAAAACGTCGTCGTACATTGTCTGACACCTAGACTCCATTGCTTCCTATCTTCCCACTGGCCTTCATTTAGGTTTCTTTCATTGACATATCTCCACTTTGACGAAGGCATCTTTTGCTGGGTAAGTTGGCTTGCGTGGTGCAATGATCCGGAGAGCTATGCTGGCGGTAGCATAGCTACTGGTAGAGCCACCCTTGCCGGACAGGTTAAAGGAGAGCACCCAGACAACGAGACATACACTGGTGCTCCAGGTTGGGGGTTAGGTCGATGGGCCAGCACCCCATCACCCGGAAAAAAACACACATGCTAAAAAAACCTAGACAAAGGCTCGGAAAAACAGACGGTCTATCTAATAAATGACATAAAGCTCGAAAAAGGTTAATGAATTACGGTACACGGTTGTCAGCTTTCTTTATGGAAATATAACACTAGCAACAGAACATTCATAGGGTTGATTCTTTGTGGTAGGAAAGGTGTTTATTGTTTTATAGTTTTATTCAGTTCTGAAATAAGGCTGTGCAGCCTGGAGAAAAAAAAGTCAACTTCAGAATGATGGATTTGCATTATTTTTGGAGTAATTATTTTGTTATTTAACTCTACATTCAGACAGAGAAGTTTGCTGTAAATGTTCGCAGGGACACATTTAGAGGTCGAAGTCAGATGTTGATTATAAGGTGATGGTTCCTTTTCAATTCAACTGAATTGGATACAAAAAAAGTATTCTGAGATTTCTTGAATATGGTGCTTATGTAAGTATAATAGCCAAAACTTTGATGGGCTGAATTTCAGTTTAGTAGAACTTTGTACTGACACTAGTTGTAGCGTTATTTCACTGCACTGCAACTTCATACTGTGTTCATTACATACATGAATGGCTCCTTATTCATATATTGTGTGTGTGTTTGTACAAAATTTTACAGTGGTAGTGAAAAGAATCCGTAACACTATTTGTGAAGTTTATGAGTGTCATCCTATTTTCTTCCTACCAACTCCATTTCTCTTTGTTTCAGCATCAAGCACAGGACGTTTTCTGAATGACATTGGAGCTCTCCAGTATGGTGAACATGCATGGGCAAGAACAAAATTTTATTCAAATAAATCATACCAGTAAGTTTAAAATTACATGTTGAATTGGAGGTTCAGTAAATTGGCACATATATTTAAGAATTTAAAGGAAGCAGGTATCATTTATTTGAAAATTCATTGCTTTATAGTCATATGTCTTAATGTCATTTGTCCAATACATGATTATTTTATCTTCTGTGAATATTGAAAGTGAGTTCATATTTGAATGTAAGAAAGTAAATGTATCTTTTTATTTCCTTTGCATTTTGCTGTAAAATATCTGTTATGCATATTCTGTGTACCCCAAAAGAAACTATGATCAGTTTAAAGGGAAGTAGACTGACCAGTTTACCTGACACCATAGTACTTCTGACTTGCCCACTTCAATTCTCATTTGGAATGTGCCCATTTCGATTCTCAGTTGGCACTCTGACAATCTGGACTTAAGTTTTTTAGTTTGCCTTAGTCCTTCCAAGCAGTTGGTGGGATAATACCTCTTATTAGGCATAAATACTTCCTTCCACATCCTTTCCAATACATTATTCACCTATTCTGCTATACAGCACTTACATAGGCCAACATACTGATAGGAAGATAAGCAGCGTTAAAGAAGTAAGGTACATGAAAGTAAGGAAAGCTGTTGATACTGAATTTTATGGAGTAGCTGTGTGGTTTTTTCCTCTCTCTCTCCCCCCCCCAAGTGTCTCATGGGAACTGCTTCCTAAAATATGTGTGTGTGTGTACAGTTTGAAGGTATAGATGCTCCCCCTCCCTCCCAAGTTGGGGGATGTCCTAACCCTGATATAGAAATGTGTCATCCCAGTTGTCAACAGTTCTCCTTATTTAGGAGACACAGAGACTGGCTGACCTGATGGTTTGCCACAGGCCATTTGTACAGGGTGCATCAGTGAATCAGGCAGTTTTGCAACACTGCTTTTTCTGGTTTGGCTACACTGGGGCAGATGCCACTATCGCCATTTTGCTGCCAACTTCAGAGCGTTTTAGTTGCAATGGAGCCGTGGACTGGAGCACAGCATGCTTTTGCCATGAAAGCGTTTTACGAAAACGGTGACAGTTTTGTGATCACTCAGCGTGAATTTCAAAGAGAGTGCAGGATTCATCGCAATCGTGCAGTTCCATCAGCCCATGCCATCAAGACCGGGGTTCAAAACTCTGAGGCTACTGATTCTTCACTAAAGGCGAAAGGTGGTAGTGTAAAAACAGTACATACACCTGAGAATATTGCGGTAGTGAGAGGGGCCATTGAAAGAAGTCCACACCATTCTGCTTGTCGCCACTCTGTGTCACTCGGGCTGTCTGAAGCCAGCGTTTGACGGATTTTACACAAAGGTCTTCACTTCTACACCTACAAAATTCAAGTTACTCATGCACTACATGAATGCGACTATGTAAACTGAGTTAATTTCTGCCAGACTTTTCTGCAGTTAATTAATGAAAACCAAGAACTTGTAAACAACTTATTGATGAGCGATGAAGCTCATTTTCATTTATCCGGGTTTGCTAACAAACAAAATTTCCATTATTGGTCAGTCACAAACCCCATAGAACTTCGTGAGAGAACATTTCACAGTTCCAAAGTCACAGTATGGTGTGTGATATCTTAATTTGGAATTATCAGTCCTTACTTCTTTGAAGATGAGAGAGAAAAGGCTGTAACTGTGATTGGACCATGTTACGTTCACATGTTGGAGAACTTGGGTCCTGAACTTGCTTGTCATCCAGTAACAGAAGAAATGTTTTTACAACCAGACAGACTACAAGCCACACCGCAACAAGATTCCTGGCAGTTGTGAGGAATTTGTTTCATAACCACGTTATCTCCAGATATGAGGACATCACATGGCCAGCCAGGTCACCTGATCTTTCAGCATGTGATATCTTTCTTTGGGGTATCCTAATTCTCAAGTCTTCAAAGCTCCAGCACCCCACACAGTTCAGGAGTTGAAACATCGAATTCAGCAAGAAGTTACATGAATTCCTGTGGAGATGCTTCAAAGAGTAATGGGTAACGTTCGCAAGAGACTTCCGAGTGCCTAGAGCGGAATGGTGGTCATCTGCATGATGATATTTTCGGAAAGTAGGACTTTTGTTTTCAATGTGTTAAATTGTTAAATGGGTTAAATTGAAAGGGAAAACATCTAAATTCTTTTATATATACACTGTGTTCATATGTGTTAAAACTAAATAAATTAAAGCATTTAAACTGTTCATGACTTTTTAAAATTGCCTGATTCACTGATGCACCCTGTACAAGTGGCAGGAAGAGAGTGCCTCATATTAATCCATGATCGCTTCCTTCCACATTCTGTTGAATTCAGTATTCATTAATTATCCTGTCATTTAGTACAATACAATCTGTGTGTGGGTGTGCGTGCGCTCGTGTTTTTGGGGCAGGGGTGTTAAATAGGGTTGTTAGTGGGTAGATCAAGAAAGTTAATAAAAACATGAGTATTGCCTGACATATATTGGCCCTAATTAGTGCTCATATTTTCACCTCCAAAATCATGCCACTATAATTAGTCACTGTCATCGTTAGGATACGTAGTGAAACTTTGATGTTGCACGCTCCAATTTAAAATCTTGAGAAGTAACATGAACTTATCTATTTCAGGTGGGCTGAAGCAAATGTTCCACATTATTACAAGTTGGCTGGTGAACATGCCAAACCGTATCTGGAATTGGCATGGGATGTTTATGTGGTTGCAGTTCACCAGTTACACAAAATGTATGAAAATATTTATGCATATGTTGAGGAAAAGATGCCTGCAGTTATTGAATGGGTAAGTCACAGACTTAACTATTCCACATATGGTGTGTTACTGAGTTTCAGTGTATAATCAGTCTTGGATGTTCGTACCTTTCCCCTAACATGTCTATGTTAATAATGCAGAATGTTGTCAATCATGTTGCCATAATGTCAGGACAAAACTTCTTTACTTATACTGTTCATGTGACATTGTTAGGTTTCCAGATTAAGGGGTTACAGTGGTCCCAATACCTAGCACAGACAAGAGAAAAAGAATGCATAGCAACATCTGAAAATATTGGAACGTTATAAAGACTGAAAGATAATGTAAATTTTTTCTTTGAATAGTGTGTTACTAGGCCATGAACTGACCATGGTTGGGCAAGCAGAGGTCAGTGCCAATGTTGGCAGGTCTGCTGACATTACTTAGGAGGGTTTTTCTTGTCACACTTGTGTTACGCATCCTTCTAGCTATTCATTGTGTGTTTTTCCAGATTAACAGCTATGCTCCAGGGTTACTGGATAAAGTGAAAGCATATTCCACTGAAGCTTGGGAACAGATGAAGCAGAATGCTTTAATCCTGTGGCAATTTTTCCTTCGGTACTCATACATGGGATTAGAGTGGGTCAAGGCTAATGTGTTTGTGTAAGTGTGAATTAAGTTATCAGTGATATGTATTGTATAGTCATTGTTGCAGATGCATCTGATTTTTAGCAGTAAAGCCTTCGATACCGAATTGTTTTCAAGACATTTTTTAAATTTTTAAAATCTAATAACTTGACTTGTCATCCTGCCATAGTGAAAGGCAAAATTTCACCATTGGTACACTGTTAATTGCTTTCAGAATCATTCTCATTCTCGGTGTTTTCTATAACCTACTGAGAGTAGCTCTTTCGGAGGAGTCTACCAGAATACGTGCATTCCTGATTTCTGTCATTTGAAGATGGAAGCAGAACCAGCTTCCAAAATGTGCTTCAGTTGTACATCAGATGGGTAGAGGCCAAAATAAGGGTGTTTCTGAATGTCCATAAACCACCGTCAATTATTCATTGCTTTACTCTGCAACCCATTAGGACAAATTGTGGTCCTACAGAAGTGTAGAGAGGGATGGCAGCCCCCTGGTTCAGACCCTGTAAAAAGATGCCTGTTTCTTTGTGTGCGTGTGTGTGTGAGGTGGAGAATTGTTGAGTTACTATAGAATTCCTGCAGTCTCATTTAAGGTCCAGTTTTCCTTATCACTGCAGTGTAGTGACCAGCAGGATTTGTCTCTAGGTCACTCGCACATTGAATCAGTCTGTAGTCTTCAGTTGAACGCCCCATTAATCCCCAAGCCAATTGGTAAATACTGGAATCTTATTGTTAATTGCTGGTGTAAATAAAAGAGTGGCTGTAAATTTGTTTTATTTTGCAGTGGCACCTTGTCTCCAGAGAACCTTCAGAAATACTCGTTGGAAGCACTAAATACCACACAGGTGTATGCTGTATGGACGTACGATTGGGTGTGTCAAAAAGTGCAAACATTATCAAAAATTCAGTAAGTTGGAGGGAGGTGAGACTGATTGTTAAGAATTTAGTGGTGTAATAGACAAGACAATATTACATTTGCCCAGTCTAATTCAGAAATTTACCGCTGATGATATAATTTATTCATGATATAATTTTGGTTTTTTAGGTCTGTGTTTTCAAGATTTAAAAAGTAAGTCACTTGTGGGGAACTTACGTGTTGTACTGTATATTAAAAACTAAAGAAGGTTATTGTAATTACATATATGTAAATGTTGTACTTCGAGGCATAATTTTTGACATTCAAGTGTACCAATTTGTGTAAAGGGAAAACGTAATAAATGAATGCATGAAGTTGTCACATGATACAGAATTATTTCTGTCATAAGGAATATAAATATACAGTATATTAATTTTTGTACTAGTTTCATAACTTTCTGTTCTTGAGTCTTGTAATGAGACAGTGGAAGTGGAAACAGTTTGCCCTCTTGGGAAGTCTTAAGAAATTTCACTTGCATAATGGTTCACCACCTCTTTTTTGACACACTAATACTGGGCAAGTTGGTTCATACTTTTGATTTGCATTTAAGCGCTGCCCATTTCTAATCACAGTTTAGTCACCAACTACTGGGGTTGATATTTTTTGTGGTTTTTCTCAGTCCAGACAAGTTTTGGGTGGTACCTCAAATGAAGCCATGACCATTTTTCTCACATGCTTTGTGATTTCTTACTGAACTACACACTGATGCTATATACGAGGGGGGACCCAAAAATAACGAGAATTTTTTTTTTTTTAAATCGTGTATTTCTCTGAACATTTTCAAAATTTAATCACCCTCAAAATACTCTCCTTGAGAATCAATACACTTATCTCGCCGCTTTTTCCATTGTTCAAAACAGTTTTGGAACTTGCAAAGTGATAGTCTTCAGGGCCTCCGTTGGTTTTTCCCTCACCTCCTCTACATTCTGAAAACGCTTTCCTTTAAGGCCCCTCTTCATTCTTGGAAACAGGAAAAAATCACAGGATGCCAGGCCCGGGGAGTAAGGGGGGTGCGAAGCCGCTGTCATCCTGTTTTTTGTGAGAAACTGTCACACACTCAATGCTGTGTGGGCGGGAGCATTGTCGTGATGCAGAAGCCACTCACCTGACTGCCACAATTCGGGGCGTTTTCTTTGCACAGCATCACACAATCGCTTGAGCACTTCAAGGTAAAACCGCTGGTTAACAGTCTGACCTTGTGGTATGAATTCAAAGTGGATGAGCCCTTTGATGTCAAAGAAGCAGATCAACATAGTTTTCACATTTGATTGGACTTGCCTCGCCTTTTTTGGTCTCGGAGACGATGCACTTTTCCATTGACTTGATTGTTGCTTTGTCTCCGGGTCGTACCCATAACACCACAATTCATCTCCTGTGATGATTTGGGACAAAAAGTCTGGATCAGTTTTCAGTTGATCTTTCATTTCACGGCACACATCCAAACGATTGGCCCTCTGATCCTCCGACAGCAAGCGAGGAACGAATTTCGCAGCAACTAGCATCGCAAATTTTTTGAATGTTTTCATTGGTTCTGCTTGTTGAAGGACGACCAGATCACGGTTGGTCTTCAAGTGACATGTCACCATGTTTGAACCGAGAAAACCATTTGTAAACCCATGCCTGGCTCAAAGCTTCTTTAAAAGCCTCTCGAAGCATTGTGACAGTTTCTGCTGCTGTTTTCCCCAAAAGGAAACAAAACTTGATGCAAACATGTTCTTCTTTTAAGTCTGCCGTTGAAAAATAGATGAAAACAATGACAGAGGCTCAAGAAAAAAATCACAGACCCTATAGACCTTTCCTCAAGGACGCCGCTTGGCCAACTGATGCAGAGGGCAGTCACATACACGCACCAAGCGGGAGCAGACGGAAGTACCGCCCCTCTCCCCTCCAGAAAAAAATTCTCGTTATTTTTGGGTCCCCCTCATAGTCTTGGCTCGTGACAGTATTATTAATGAAACGGACATATTAACACGTCAAACTGCATGGTTTACAGGAGGCTTGTTCCCACTAAGCTGATGGGTTTTTTTAATTTGTGGGCTGCACAGCAATGTATGATGGGCTGATATAAATGATGAATTAAAATAATGTGGCTGTGGCCATTTCATACTATCTGGGTGTCTGAGTATGTAGGGACTCAGGAAGACAAGTAGGATAGCCATTCTCTAGTTACAGAATATGAAGGACTGTGTTAACAATTTTACTGTGATATACAGTTACAGGAGAAAAGGAACAAAATGTGTTACAGTGTTACTACAAATTTAGAATACTGCATTTTGGCCATCTAACAGTGCATGGACTGCTTGGAAGACCTTGTCACATTGCAATGCCATGATACATATTCTTTATGGTGCCATTTGTAGTAGTATGACCACTGTGTAACATCTTGAATGCAGCTCTGACTTGGCATTCAGTAATTTAATGGTTACGGCCAAAATGTGCCACTTTGTGAAATCAATCACATACGAGGTCGACCCAAAAGTAATGAGAATGGTTTTAAAAAAAATTTATTGAACATACATGCAATTACAGTTTATCCCCTTCAAAATAGGCTCCTTGTGATCGAATACAGTGATTCCAGCGTTGCTGCCACTCTTCATTGCAGTGGAGGAAGTCTTCACTTGAGATGTTGTTCAAAGCCCTCGTCACAGTTGCCTGGACGTTTTCAGCTGTCCCAAAATGATCTCCTTTGAGGTGGGTTTTGAGCTTGGGGAGTAAAAAGAAATCACAAAAAGCCAAGTCAGGGCTGTACCGTGGGTGGGGAAGCATTGTGATATTATTTTGAGCCAAAAATTCCCACACATCGGACATTCTTCGGGACCAGTTTCGCACAAATTTTTCTCATGCAGATCTTCCATAATGATTTGGTGGACGTACGTTTTCAGTAGTCCTACCTCCTCTGTGATTAACCGCACATTCAAACGTTGGTCCCTATCCAGAACAGCATTCACACGAGCCACAATGTTCTTAGTTCTTGAAATTGAAGGATGTCCTGCACGCTGTTCGTCCTCAACGTTCTCCTTTCCGTCCTTGAATGACCTGTGCCACCTGAAGACAAAACAGCATCCCCATAAGCTGTCCTCAACAACTGCAATGTTTTGGAACCAGATTTTCCGAGTTTTGCGCAGAACTTAATTGCGTAGCACTGCACTAGACTCCTGCATATTCGCACGTGACAAGGCACAAAAACTACTACGCACTTTGCTTTTGTACCGACTGCTACAAAGGCGCGGACTCAACTCAGGGGGTCAAACTGTATACCTGGGTTCCCCCTCCGCCTGCCTCGACCACCACTTACCTTTCCTTGCCCTTCTGCGCTGCGCAAAAAAAAATCATTCTCATTACTTTTGGGACAGACCACGTAGTACTGTTGAACAGCACGAGAGAGGTAACATATAATTTATCACTATAATACCCTAGTGACAATCATGTGGAAAAAATAACTTCATTGTATTTTGGTGTATTGTGTTGCATAAAGTGTCTGCATCTTCTTCTTTCACACCTGCCACTATTTCCAGGATATGTCTGAAATGAACAAACACAACAGATCTGAATTTTCTGAAAACTTGTAATTTTTTCCAACAGTAGTATTGGATAATACTTACACTATATTTGCTGGTTCATTCCTGCCCTTTACCATGCTGCCAGCTTGCCACTTTTCCTTCTTGACAGTTGGATATATGGTTTTAATAAATTTGGCACCAGCATGTGTGGGACGCACTTCACACCATGGGGAATCTGTCTCGAGGATCAGACGATCATCTGGAATCTTTGCAACAACTTGAAGGTTTTCCGCAGTTTTAAGTGAACTGTTGGAAAGTACGGCAATATCAAAAACCACAATTTTCACCTTTATTCAGAATGTAAGAACCTGTCCACCAAAGGTTCAATTACCAAGTATTATCTGTATTTTATGAAGTGTACAGAAAACCACCTACAGTTATCTTATAAATGACATGCGTGAGTACTTACCACCCATTGATACCAATGTAGTAACCTAATTCAAGCAGAGACTTCAAGTCCTGTTCAGTACCATCAAAGGAATGCACTACCCCTCCATGTAATAGATCCCGGTTCTTGGAGAGAATGTTCACCAGATCAGATGCAGCATTACGGCAGTGCACAAACAGAGGCAGCCTCACAGTCTGGCACAGAGTGAGCTGATGTTCAAAATATCTGTAGGTTCAGATCATAAATTTGCAAATTATCTCAGGTTTAAAGAGAGTGTGAAAGCACAGTTCTGTACTTTCTAGATCTAAGAACTACTGGATATAGAGACTAATAAATCTGTGTACTACTACTACTACTACTACTACTACTACTAATAACAATCCTCACTGCTACCACCACTGGCTCATATTTTGTTGTGAGTGGCCACATTTGGTGCTCCTTTGTTTATTGTGTGGGGTTGAGGTGACCAGTGTGTGTGTGCGATAAGGCACTGTCATTCAGCTTTGATCTACTTGCACAGTGACTGCAAGCAAGAATATTTTGCAGTGTCTATAAAAAGGAATTCTTTTACATTGTAGTGTGCCATACTGTATAAAGTTTCATATATCTTAGTTTGGGTTTTCTCATGGTGGCGACTATAAAGATTGCCGTCTTCTGGCATGTGACTACGTTATCTGACAGAAGCATACAGATATAGGGGAATATGCTACTTCCATCTTCAGGTAGTTCACCTTGATGATTGAAGCAGCAAGTTCCTCAGGAACATCAGTACACCTCTACCTGGCTACATGGCATAACATCTCAGAAGGCAGGATTCACTTCTCTTGACTACAGGTGAGCAGTGTAATAATTATATGCACTTATTGGCTTTTGGGATTAGGCCACAGAGTAATGACGATTTCTTGATGTTTTGGCAAACGATGCAGTTTCCTTCCTCTGGGTGAATGAATCCGAGGCTTATCAGGAGGCCATTTATAGACAGGGCAGTGGGTGGTTTTAGATGATACTTTTACTGGTTGAGGGGTAGATTGGACTGCCAACCAATAATGGAGCTCCCCAAGATAATGAAAAGAGGTGATGAAAGTGTTTTCTTTGATGCGGGGAGTCATACTAAATATGTGAAAGGCATACCAAGGAATGTGAATTACAGATGCCACCTATTATTTATTTGGAAGCTGGAGACATGAAGCATGTAACAAGTAAATGCACATACACTTTTAATTAAGCTTAGTTGGGAACATGCTCAATGGGGAAACTAAGCAAGACTTGGGAGATTATGCTTGGGGAGATCCATTACAAAGAAGGAAAGTGTATGGAACTGGCTAAGGATCATGCAATGGATGGTTTTGGTATTAGCAGTGTTGAACTTTACGTGTAACGTTCTTCCATGCAACTATATTACCTGTAAAATATTTAATATAAACTTGAAATAATTAATCAATAGAAACATTGTGTAACAAATTGGTATTAAATATTATATTTGTAATGTTCTATTAGCACAGAGATGGTTAGAGACAATTTTTGCCCATAATTTAAGTTTCAATAGGAATCAACAGTGTTTATGATCGAATCTGTAAATTTACTGCTATTCATATTCATTTTTCCCACTTAACTCAAAAGCCCTACAGCAAACTGACTACAGTACCTATGTCTTACTTTATCTGCATTGCTTTGGGGCAGAATTCCAGTCGATCATAATCTAGTCCACATTCTCCTATTGCTACCACTTTATGTTTGCCTGTATGAGCTAGATCTTGGAGAGACTGAAGGTACTTTGCTGGGTCTCCTGATTTCTCAAACTCGCCACACCTGGTAGGGTGACAGCCAACTGTACTGTACAGCTTTTCTAAAACACACAGTGTAAATGAAATTCATAGCCGAAAAATACTTATTGTCCTGAGTGAATTACAGAATAAACTTTCAAAAGTAACTTAGTGATGTTTTGGCATAACTTCAGGCATTGGCAGATGCTCAGCTAATCAAGAAATTCCCTTTGTTTATGGATCTCTAAGGTTCATTACTCATTTTGAAAGTATTCCATACACAGGATGAAACAATTAATGCACATGCCCCCTATAGTGTTCAGCATTGTTAAAAGTAAGTTGAAAATTTTGCACAACATATGTTCTGAGATGCTCAGTTTTTAGGATGCACATCACTTCAAAATGGGCTAACACTATCCCAGTCATGTTGACATTGGTGATAACGCATGTTAGATGTATGTGGGGGGTGGGAAAGAGAGAGAGTACAATAGGGCTCACTTGTGGTGTAATTTTCATGGCACACACACAACAAATACTGTTACAGGCTAACTGTCAATGTCTAAAATGCTGAAGCTGGTACTTATGCACAGGAACATGCAGTACATGAACCTGGTCGACATCATTGTCCAAATCACTAAAGAAGACCTAAGCAAAGATCAGTAATTAATATGAAACTGGACCTTAGGGGAAATAAAGCTGTGGCCTGGATAGAACTTGCTTCAAATATGTTAAAGTGGCACACTTTTGTGAACATGGCAATGAACCTTTGGGACCCACAAGAGTACAGAATTTCAAGGCCAGCTATTATGTGATCAGGAGAATCCTTTATTCTGGATTAATCTGAACTTCAGGCACTTCATCAGAATTTGTAACCAAATGAAGAACAAACCATGAGACTCTGCAAGGTGAAGAGCCTCTCTGCTGTCTTCCAAACTTCCTCCTGTGATGATCATTTTCTGCATTCCAATGTTCCATGCCCTCTGAAGTACAGCTTCCAAATCACCTTCATGTTTCTTTGACCCATGATAAATTCCTTTGTACATTGTGTCTGTCAAATTAACGCCAATATCTAAATGACAAAAATTCACAATGAAGTTGTGTGTACAATATGTGTTTTTAAAATTAGTATTTCACATTGTGTTGAACAACTTTCATTTTCAGAGTACAAGAGGTGATTTAAAGAGAGTTATTTCAGTGTCCTTTGAAGTTGTTAACAGTTGGTGCATAAATATTTAATTTATGGGAGGAGGTGGTTGTATACTTTTATTCCACCATGGCAGACCCTCTATTTTATAGACTCTTACGTAACAACTGGTTTGTAACAAGATCATGCCTTGTCATATACTGTTTGCATGAACCCGTGCTGGAAACATTTCTCAGCTGCCAATTAAATCATCACATATATTCACTGGCTAGACTACTAATTTTCTACACAATTCTCTTTTCTGAGCACCTGCCAAGATGCTAATAACTTTCCTTTGTACATTTTATCACTTTCAGAGGAATTACCTTGAATATGGTGCCATATGTCATGACTAGGGAAATGTACGAAGAGTACATTGTTTTCAGCAGCTCTTCACTGTTTGGAAATGCAAAACATGTAGGTAATTTCAGCAAAATGAATTCTACATGATTTTTGTATGTAGTCAATTTTTAGTTTGTAGATTATGGAACTTGTGTATACCTTATTTACCCTTATATAAGATGATCCCATTTTCAGGCACATATTTATGCAGAACATATTGAATGTTATGTGCAATTATAAGATGACCCTCAATTTTTTAGATGGCAAATTGGGTAATAATTCTAATTGTATATTTGGGTAAATATGGGATATTGCTCCTTGCAGCTTACCGGCTTCTTGTTTGCCACAGATTTTATGAAGTTTGTTTTATCAAAATTTAAAGTAAGCTTACTATGAACCAGTTGTTCATGACTAAAAATGTGGTTGAATGATTCTACATGACATCTGACAAATAGTTAATTGATTACAGTGTTCTGCAAATCATGTTTAGGGACTAAGTTAATGCAAAGTGATAGATTTTTAACATACAAACACAAAAAGGAGTTGGCCAAGCAACCCCTTGTTTAACCAGACTTGTGTTCTTCAATTGTACTGTGGATATTAAAACTGTGTTGTGCCTGGGGTTGGTGTTACGGGAAATAAGGGATGAGGAAAATCAGCCTCTGAAACATACATATATAAGGCAGCTCACAGATCAAAATGAGTATATTATGTATATAAATGGCTTTTATTTACAGCTATTTTAAATATACCAAACATTATAAATTAGTGCAAGATGGTAATAATAAAATATAGGACCCCTAGTTCAAATGGTCCATAATGCTCAAGTACTGCCTGTCAGCTACTTAATTGCATCGGACTTGGTTAATTCAGCAAGTTGGCTACACTTTCGCAGAGATGTGATGTCTGAACATCATCAAAAGCGGGGTGGGACAGTAATCTCTGTGCTCATTTTTGCATGTCTGATGCTAATGAACAAAACTTTAAACCTCAAATGTTATCAACCAAACTACCAAATTGTGTATACTGCCATGGTTTTTAAGGTGTTCTCAATTCTGGGTGAACAAAGTATGTTTTGGCAGATTGGCTGGCTTGATGATATGGACAAATTAGCAGGGGAATGGAAATGATGCAAGTTCTGGATCCATTAGCATATTTTAACAGTTCATTGTCAGGATCTTTTTCATAGTTATACAGTTCTGTGAAATCTGATGCTGCTGCTTGGCATGTGACTACAGTTAGTGATGCTAAACTAATTAAAAAGTTACATGGAAGTTCAAATAACAGAATTCTTTTGATATGTGAGATTTTCATAATGAAGACTAAACACAATGGTTTCTACTAAGTGAAATGACCATGTAATGTGGTAGACGTGTTCAGCATTTTAAACGAATCTGGTATCTACATCAGGATAATGAATTAAGCCACAAGAAAAAGACTAGGACTGAGAGTGAACCCGTGGGAGCAGTGCAACTGACGAGCATCTGGAGCCCCTGAAGGAACTACAGTGATGGCACTTCTCAAAACTACTGACTACAACCTGAAAATCACCGCCTTTTTGGAGAAACATCTAGCGCAAGGTACGGGTGGCCATCTTTTCCCTCAAGAAGTGTTCACTTTCTGAAGTCACAACTTTAGAGGTTTCCTTAAATTCACAAGGAAGGAATTCCCGTTAAGGACCATAGTAAGGTCTATTTGGGTCCTTATCACCTGGCTAATCGTAACAGATCTGCTTAGGAAACGCGAATGAAACGTCATGTCAGACAAATACGGTGGCAGGGAAACCATTCTTCCTGAATCAACATACGGAGTCCCATTTAAGGGACACAAAAAAACGAATTCCTCTAATCGTCGGAACACATCTACGAGACTACACGGCGTTAGATAATGACCATGACATATAATTAACTGTGGCACGATTCTTGTAGGATAAGCCACATTGCCAACACGCATATGAAACGTAACTGTATAATGTACACTCATTTGTGGTAGCTAATCTTTACCTATGTATTTTCGTAGCGCAGTCATTATGACCAGCACTACACACTCACTGATGCAGTTCGTATGTTTCGAATATGGTAACACTTCCGGATGGAGTATATAACTACTAGATGATCTGTGGTATAGAACCCTGGACTCAAGATGGTCGCCGTGGGACCACATTATATCCGTGAGGGGAGGGGTGGGAGACATCTTGGAAGTGACGTAATAGCAGACAACACTAACCTGAAGCAGGAGATGCCCACTCGTGTGATCACACGATCATCTAGTATCGTGTGATCACGTGTCGCGGGCAGAGATAGACGGCACATCGCAAAGGTTCCAGTCTGTGATAGCGACGAGGTGAAGGAATTGAAGAAACGGCGAAACGCGTTGCGCCTTACACCTCGCCACGAACATGTACTGTGCCATGTGGTATAGTAGAAACGGAATCTGGTGGCACACGGGAACGCACGGGCGGAGAAGTGAAGGGGAAAAAGGCGAATGGAGGGGGTAGCCAGCACTCTTGCCCTGTATCGGACACGGTCTATCCAGCAT
>Ga0123357_10004898_pt1 | contig 15879 bp, 14 predicted proteins | sample TergutEmb28metaG_FD_89873 | JGI IMG/M metagenome (GOLD analysis project Ga0123357, IMG submission 89873) | Embiratermes neotenicus P4 segment gut microbial communities from Petit-Saut dam, French Guiana - Emb289 P4 | ecosystem: Host-associated > Arthropoda: Insects > Digestive system > Gut ... | reverse complement strand
GGACGGCGGCGTCTATTCCTGCGATCATTTTGTGACGCCTGAGCATCGCCTCGGCGACCTGCAGACTGCGACGCTCGGCGAGCTGGCGAACAGCCCGGCGCAACAGCGCTTTGGGGAGGAGAAGCGCGCCGCCCTCCCGCAGCAGTGCCGCAACTGCGCCTGGCTTTCCGTCTGCAACGGCGGTTGTCCCAAGGATCGCTTTGCTCTGGTTGAGGATGGCGAGCCTGGTCTGAACTATCTGTGCGCTGGGCTGAAGCAGTTCTTCTCCCACGCGCACGCGCGGCTCAATACTGCCTGATTCAGACGACAAGGTCGATCTTAGTAATTGTTGCCAAATAAATAACATATAAAACGTTTGATTGAGGCGAATGGTAGAATAAAAATCCTGTCTTACCATGATGATAAAAAGGCGACCACTTTCACATGCCCCGTTCTCGGAAGATACAGATACTTAAACGCGTAACCCTTGCGGTCTTGATAAGCGCCGTCCTGATAGCGACTGCCGTAGTCACTGCTGTCGGCATCCATCAGTTGAGCCGCATGAAAGCCGCTTATGGCGCGCACTACCGGCAGCGCTCGTATGAAGCTACGGCCCCTCAGTATGGGGTCAGCGCAACCAGGAAATTCACCTTCGACCTGAAGAAGAGCGTCGACCTTGAGCGCGTCACCGCTACGGGCGGAAAGCGCCCGGAGGGGGATATGGCTCTGGCCGACGTGGCCCAGGTCTTCTCCGATCCGGCCTTGCAACATCAGATTCCGGCGCAGGTGTACCAGCTAAAGAGCAAGGCCAAGGCGGACCAGGTGATCGTATCGCCGTCGTACGAGGGCGTCAAGACTGACGCCTACAGCACGACGGATGACGCGATCTTGCCAGAAATCACCCTGGCGTCACCCGGAAAATGGGAGGGGTTCTCTCGCTACTATCTGGCGCGCTACATCGGCGCTGATGGCAAGAAGCTTGCCCGCCCGGTTGTGACAATGTTTACGATCAAAGGCGCAGATTTTGCGCTACAAGCCCCCTCGGCGGTGCACACCAGCGTGACGGCTGGCGGTAAGCTCCGGGTTAGTTGGACGCCGGTCGAGGGGGCGAGCAGCTACCGGATCATCCTGGAAAAAGAGGTGGTCCAACATCTTGACTACAGCGGGATGGCGCTTGAGCAAGACACTCCGGATGTGGTGCAGAAACCAGGAGCTCTCAGGAAGCAGCTGGCGTTTGACGGCGGCTACCAAGTTGTGGGTAAGACCACGCTTGACGTCGATGAAACCGCCCTGTTGGATGGCACCTATGCCACTTCTGAAGATGTGATTGCGCAGAATCGCGCGGAGGTCGCGGGCGAGGGGGGCGTCAATCTCTACGGGCGCGACGTCGGGCAGTTTAACACGAAGCGCAACGGGAGCATCGCTCTCTCCGTCGTTGCGTTTAACGGGAGTAAGCACAGCCCGTTGGAGTTCAGCACAATCACGTCGCTGATGAGCCGGATCCAGCTTAAGCCGGCAGCCTATGCCCAGCAGCTTGAAAACGCAGCGCGGACTACTCGCCCTGCCCGGTCGCCCGCTTCTGGCGCGGCGTCCCGGGTGATGACGATGGCGGACGGTCGTACGATGATCATCAAGGGGAAGGGTAGCGCGCCTGCGCCCTACGTCTACCCCAAAAGCAGCATTGACTGGGCCACGTATAAGGAGCCCCAACCCAAAACCACGATGGCCTCGGTACCGTATCCCGTCAATGGTTCTTCAGACTTCGTGAAGTTCTTGGCGAGCAACCTGATGGCGGACAACTACTACCTGGATGTAACCCGCTATGTGAACGCGCCAGGCGCGCCGGACCTTGACGACGCGCTGGCGGAAGCCGCCGCCCAGAACCCCTACGTCCTTTACGATAATCTTGACGCAGAGGCCGTCGACCACGGCGGCAGAAAGCTCGTCTATATCTCCTCGTTTTATGAGATCAAGGACCGCACGACTCTGCGCGCGCAGCTTTGGGCAAAAGTCCAGGCGGTCGATGCGCAGATCATCAGGCCCGGCATGGACAACACGGCCAAAGCTCACGCTATCAATGCCTGGCTCATGCAGCATGTTGCCTATGATAACGCCGCGTTCAACGCCGCGATCAAAGGCCAGAAAGCGGGCAATTGGGGGATAAGCGTGGCCACGGGTTACTATGACCGCTATGCCTACGCGCAAAACGCGACCGGCGCGCTGCTCAAGGGCAAGGGCGTGTGCGCTTCGTACGCCCTGGCCTTCAAGGCGCTGGCGGACCGGGCGGGGCTGCCTTGCATATATGTGACTGGCACGGTCACATCAACGGGCGAGAGTCACGCCTGGAACAAGGTCGACCTGGGCGGCCGGTGGCTGATTGTCGACAGCTCCTGGAATGATGAAAGCGGAAGCGCTACCCAGTACTTTGGCCTGACCGATAACAGCGCGCTCGCTGATCGCAAGCAGGATCAGGATTTCATGGTAGACAAGTACATCCCACAGTACGCGAATTAATTGCGATCAGATGAACTACTTGTATTGACTCAGGGGGAAGCCCATTCTTTTTGCTACTAAATTGATATCTTTTATTGTCAGCGCAGTTGAAACTCCCTATAATAGATTACCAATAATACTCTCGATATTGTCTAAGAAATTCTAAGGTAAATCGATTATTCGAGGGAATGTAGCATCTTGGTATGATTTTCGGAAATAGCTGATTGAGAAAGAAAGGTATACAAAAATGAAAAGGCTTCTTCCGCTATTGCTTGTAACGGTAGCGACCGTCGCACTTTTCTTTGTGGCTTATTCTGGGTTTCAAGCAAAATTCTGCAAGGGGGACGGCGGAAAACATTCAGCTCCCCTTCTTGTTGGGACCTGGCGTCAGCGCTTTTTGGTTGATGGGGATTCAGGCGAAACTGATGTAACGTTTGATAAAGACGGACGGGGCACAATCTGGAGTTACTTGCTATTTGGCGCCAATGGGGCAACAGCCGTTTATTATTTTTCTTGGAGTATGGAGGATTCTCAAACAGTGACTATTAACTACGATACAGGGGGCAGCGACACGCTTCATTTATCCTTGTGGTCCTCTCATAAAGTTTCCATTACTGTCGAAGGAGCTTCTGATTGGTTCCGAAATGGAATATTAATTCGGGATAATTAAGAATGGGCTCTGAGACTAGAAACCTACAATATTCGGATGGGTGATACCTTCAACGTAGCAAAAGGTAGCTTTGAAAATGAGTAGCATATTAGAAATCAGAGACAAGTTGCCCCGCCCGGTAGCTAGAGCTATGAAGCACTTGGCTTACGCCCTAATAAGTACGTTGATACTTTTGGGGGTGCAGTACCTGCTTTATCGCGTATTTACGAGCAGCTTGTTAGGCTGGCCCGCTTGGCGTACCTCATTTTTTGTTTGGGCTTCTGTATTTGGGGGATCCGCTGCTCTTGTCGCCGGGCTAGTTTTTGGAAGCAGCGTTATTGCCAGGAAAGAACCCTTAAGTTGCCTGATAGGCAGCGGTCTTACTTTGGTTCCGCTTCTCATCCAAAGTACGCTATATGCGAGTTATCATCCAGACAGTAATGCGCCTGTTCTTACGAGCCTGTCAAAAACGTTATTCTATGTCAGAATAGGTATTCAGTACTACTGGCTGCACTATCTACTTTTCGCCAGTTGCGCGTGCGCTCTTACGGTAATTATCTATCATAGGAAAAAGGTAAAGCTGCGAAAATATCTGAGGCGCTCTGTTTATGTTGCTTTTCTGATTGGCGCGGCTGCATTTATTATGGCAAGCGCTGTTGCTTTTTATCACCTGAATGAAGTTAATACAATAAAAGCGTCTGACTCTAAAGTGGGGCCAGTAGATGTCTCGATAAACCCAAATCCACTTCCAACAATAGCAATTGTTGGTGGTGACCAGATGCAACCAGGTACTTATAACGTCTCTGCACAAACACTGACAGTTGATCCAGGGAGTACGCATGCCTATAAAGTCAGCTACGCTCAGGTTGCAGGGCTTAAGGATCGGCTCTTGCAAGAGCAGATCAACCAAATACTTAAGCAATCTATTACCGCCTGGCTGACCGAAGATGACTCGTGGATGGAGGGCTTTCAGTTTGAAGTTACTTGCCAAACTGCCCGGTATCTTTCTGTGTGCTATACCGTGCCTGACCAGTATTGGGAAAATGTTGCCGTAGAACTCGCTCCTAGTTTTGGTATTACGATCGATATGCAAGCGGGCAAGCGAGTCTATCTTGATGCCTTAGTCAAAAACACAAGTGAACTCAAAAAGATTCTTTCAGAAGGCGTTTTTGATGATGATATGATCAACGAAGTAATAAAAGCAGCATCAATGTCAGAATCTGACTATCGCCACTCTTTGGGCAATCAAGCGGCTAACGAGGCGCCTTTCTGGTTTCTTCAGCGAAAATCATCGTTTTATTTGACCGACACCCAGTTGGTTGTCAGCGTTGGTCATATTGTTGGAGATACTCCTGATGGAAAAGATATCGATTTAACAAATGTTGTATTGATTAAAAGTATCATCTTGCAGTGAGTATAAAAAATAAAACAAATCCAGCCCTTCCAAAACACCGATTTCCCCACCACCGTTATTTCGGGGAATTCCCCACTGATAAAGGTAAGCGCACGATAATCAAGGCTGACTACCTTAATGACGCTCGCTCTTTTGCGGCGAATAAGCTGGCCGCTCAACTCAAAAAGACAGCCACGATCAAGAAGTAGACATCTCACATAGCGTCATTCGTAGTAAAAAGTTGCATGAGTAGGGTAATATTCGCCGTAAAAAGTTGCAAGGACAGGACAGTATTCCCTGTAAAAAGTTGCGCGGTAGCTTTTTCTCACCTCTGTGACGATTTCGGGCAAAGCGCAGACGTGGGTCTTTGCTCCTGCTAACATACACTTGTAGCACCGTAGTATGAGAGGCGGCTACGGGAAGGCCCAGTTAGAGCGGGCGTCATGATAGTGCGTTATTGGAGGCAGTCATGCAAAACTACACATTCTCACCCGCGGGGGTATCGTCGGCCGATTGGGCTAATGCCTTGGGGGCGATATTCTGCTCGCTGTTGTTTGTGGTGGTCATTCTGGCGTTCTTCGTCGTATTGTTCTACCGTATCTTCCACCGTGCTGGCTATAACGGCTGGCTGGGACTTCTGGCGCTGATCCCCGGCTTTGGGTCTCTGATCTGCCTGTGTATCCTGGCGTTCGATGTCTGGCCCGCTAAGAAGAAGCAGGATGAGCTTGCGGTGCGCTGCGTTCTGCCCGGCTATGGGGAGGGGACGTTCATGCCCGATCCGCCCGCGGCGCCAGAACCTGCGCCTGTCCCAGTTGCCCCCGTGTACGCGCCGGCGCCAATCATACCATCAGCGCCAACGGTATCAACAGAGCCGTCCATACCTCTGACTCCCTCCGTGCCACCAGAGCCGGTCGTATCGCCCATTCCTTCTGTGCCATCAGCGCCACCGGCGCCGCCTGCCGCCCCGACCGAGGGGGGTCAGACGCTCTAGCCTATGAACGGCCCCGTCGGAGAGATACTCTTCATCATCGTTCTTGTTGTGATCAACGGCTACTTTGCGGCAGCCGAGATCGCGCTCATATCCGCACGTAAGTCGCGTCTGCAGCAGCTCTCAGAGGAGGGCAAACGGGGCGCGGCGACAGCGCTCAAGCTGACCGAAGATCCCACACGGTTCCTGGCGACCATCCAGACCGCGATCACGCTGGTCGGCATGCTGGCCTCTGCGACGGCGGCCGTGGCGCTTGCAAAACCGCTCAGTAACTGGTTCGTCAGCCTGGGCTGGGGCCCGCTCTCGCGTATCGCGAGCGGCCTGGCGCTTTTCCTCATCACGCTTATCATCGCCTACTTTAACTTGGTCCTGGGCGAACTTGTGCCTAAGCGTCTGGGCCTGCAGCGCGCCGACGGCGTGGCCAGCGCCGTATCGCGCCCGGTCGCGTTTTTGGCTGCGGCAGCGCGCCCGGTGGTCTGGCTGCTGACGACGAGCACCAATGTGGTCAGCCGTCTCTTCGGCATCAAGCCAGGCGATGAGACCGCCGGGGTCAGCGAGGAGGAGATCCAGCTGATGGTCGCCGAGCAGGACACGCTCGAAGACGAAGAGAAGCGCATGATCAATGAGATCTTCGACTTTGGCGACACCGTGGTGCGCGAAGTTATGGTGCCGCGCGTCGACATGATGTTTGTCGAGGACACGCAGTCGGTGCGCGAGGCGGCGGAGTACCTGCATGCCACGGGCTTTTCGCGCGCGCCGGTCTTTCACGCGGACTTTGACAAGATCATCGGCATCCTCGTACTCAAGGACCTGGTGTTGCCGCTCTCGGATATGCGCGGCGACGATCCGGTCACGGGTTACCTGCATGAGCCCGTGTTTGTGCCGGAGACCAAGGACCTCATCGCGCTGCTTAAGGAGATGCAGCAGCATCACTATCAGCTGGCGGTCGTTGTTGACGAGTATGGCGGCACCTCTGGCATGGTGACGATGGAAGACATCGCGGAAGAGATCGTGGGCGAGTTCGACGACGAGTTTGATCGCGATACGGCGCAGGTTCGCCAGGTGAGCGCCTGCGAGTGGGTTGTTCCTGGCGACCTGGACGTGCCTGATGCTCTGGATCTGGACTTCCCGCTGGAGGAAAGCGATGAGTACGACACGATCGCGGGCTGGCTGCTTGATGAGCTCGATCACATCCCGCATGTGGGCGAAAAGCTTGAACATGAGGGATACCTCTTCACTGTGATCGCCATGCGTCGGCGCCGCATCAGCCGCCTGCGCATCCAGAAGCTGACGCCGGATCGAGATGACAGCGAGCGCGCGGGATCGGAGGGTGACGATGCGCACTGATACCGGGCGGATTCCCGCCTGTTTCTGTTCCGGCAGCACGCAAGCTGCCCCGCGCGTTACCGCTCGTGTGGCAGTGACGCTGCTTACTGTGCTGGCCGTGTTGATAGCGGCCGTCCCCGCCTCCCTTGCGGGCGCCGAGACCACTCTGACCGCTCCGCCGTCTGACCTGAATGTCACGGTGAAGGCAGCTTCCGGTGGTCTCCTGGGGGTGCAGGTTGGCCATACGCGCAAGCTCCTGGCTCCGCTGTCGATCGATCAACGCTTCGACATGCAGAACTTTCTGCCAGTCACGCAAGCTGCAGCGGGCGCTACAGTCGAGCAGTCCCGCGTGGCAGGCTACACGTTTTTGCGAGGCCTGAGCACTCCCATGTTGCGCGCGGCCGTTGCGCAGGCCCCTACCCGTGACTACGCGCAGATCCAGAAACAGCTGGCCCAGCAACAGCAGCAGACTGCGGCCGCCTTGCTGGGGCAGGGCGACCTGTCAGCCTTGTTGTTTGGCGCCGGATCAGGGCCAGCGGGATCAGCGGGATCAGCGGGCGGCTCTTCTCTGGTTAGCGGGGTTACCTACCTGACAGACGCAGAGGTCGCGGCGATTACCAATTGGCAGACGGCAAAAGCCAGCTGGTATGGGCCGGGCTTCTACGGACGGCACACAGCGGACGGCACGACCTACGATGACACGATCCTGCTGGTTGCTAACAAGACGTTGCCTATGGGGACGCGGGTCGCGATCAGTTTTGGGGGACGCACGGTCATAGCTCCCGTCAAGGACCGCGGGCCTTATGTGGCTGGCCGCGACTTCGATCTATCGGGCGGCCTGGCCGCGGCGCTGGGCTTTTCGGGCGTGCAGACTATTCAATGGGCAATTGTCCCTTAGCCAGGGTCGAAGGGGGATTTCATTGCATGAACGCTCCCGTGTCGAAAGGCCTGCGCTCCTGGACTTCTCGCTTTGCGGTGGTCACGCTCCACTCCTTCGAGGCGAGCGTCCTGCGACTCTACTATGAGCCGTACCCGGACGCGCCGACCCAGACCGACGGGCTTGACATCGCGCCGCTCTTCGAGGCCCTGCCCGGCTTGCGGCGCCATCGCTGTGATAACGGACGCCACCAGAGCTTCTTTGACGAGGCGCGCCATACCGAGCTTGCGCATTTCCTGGAGCATCTGCTGATCGAGCTGCTGGCGACCACAGGCCAGCCGCGCGCGCAGATACGCGGTGCGACGAACCTTGACGAAGCTCCCCGGCGCTATCGCATTAAGGTGAGCGGCTGGACTTGCGCCGCCCAAGCTGAAGATTGTATAGAGAAAGCGTTGCTCCTGTTGGAGAGGCTGGACGCATGCGTATAATAGGTATAATAAAAATAGGAGTTACTACATCAATCAACCGAACTGGAGGTATAACAATGTCAAGAGAGAGTGCAGGATTTGGACTGGGCGGTTTTTTGCTGGGCGCTCTGGTTGGCGGAGCAGCTGGCCTGTTGTTTGCGCCGAAGCCAGGCAAAGAGACACGCGAGTTCCTATCCGAGAAAGCCAAGGATTACATCAACAACGCCGGCGATGTTTATGACAACGGCAAGGATCGTGCGGTAGAGCTGTATTCGACCGCAAGCGATCGCGCAGGTGTTGCTAATACTCAGATTCGCGAGAAGATCGAGATTGCGCGCGCGCGCTTAAACGCCGCAGTGTCTTCAGCAGCCGGTATGGTTGCGGGCGCCGGTGAAGAAGCGGCTGAGCCGCAAGCTGCGCCTGCTCCGCAAGCAGCGCCCGTGTCTGCGCCCGTCGCAGACGCTGTGCAATAAGCGCTCACTGACTTGTGCGCGCGGCGAACGGGCTGCGCGCATCATCGGAGAACAGCGCGATGCCCGCAGTACAAGTATCTCTTCGCGAGATCTATCGTCTGCCCGTTTTGTTTGAAAAGCCAAATGGCAAGATCAAGCTTCTTGGGCGGATTGATGACGTGCTGTTCGACCTCGATGGTCTATATGCAGTGGGTTTCTCAGTGAAGCGGTCCTGGCCAGGGCCGCTTCTTCCACGTAAATATAAGCACCGTTATGTGGCGCGCGACGCGCTGGTGTCGGCTGTTGCTAATGACGGGACTGATGCCCTGGCTCTCGCGCCCGGCGCAAAATCAGGGCAGCCACCGGCGGGCGCCAATCGTAGTGCGTTCAGTTGGGACCGCACGGTCATCTTTTATGGGCTACCAGTCTACACGACCGATTTGGAGCGCCTGGGTAAAGTCAGCGACGCCTTAATCCGCTGGGACGACGGCCGCCTTGCTGGTCTTGAGGTAAGCGCCGGTACGGCCAGCGATGCGACGCTTGGTAAGCGGACGCTTCCCGCCAGCTACGTGCGCGAGTTTGTCGAAGCGCAACAGGATGAAGTGCCGCATGTATTGTTGGTCGACAATGCGGCAAAGGCCTGCGGCTATGCAGGCGGTCTTGCGTCAGTGGTGGGCACACTCTCAGGAAAAGCGAACATTGCGGCAGAAAAAGCGGTGGTGGCGGCAGGAACTGCGGCGGGCCATGTGGCGAACGCGGCTTCGACAGTATGGGGAGCCAAGGGCCGTCCGATGGCGGCTAAAGCGGGCGAGACGATGACCACGGCGACGGTAAAAGTCATCGCAGGAACACAGCAGACCGCAAAGAAAGCGCTGGAGAGCGACACGGGCAAGGCGGCGAAAAAGCGCGCCTCTGATATGTGGAGTGGGTTTTCGGAGGGCTACCAACAAGGTCGCCACGGAACTGATAACGACGCCTGATGTGACTATTGAAAGGGGGGCGCCTTGGAGCAGGCGAAACATATGAAACAGACTTCTCCTCTTACGCGTCAGCGGCGGACCATAATTCTGCTGGCCTGCGGTCTGGCCCTTCTGGTAGCGGCAGCTTTTGTCGCGCGCACGTGGGTTCCGGTGTGGTTCCATCTGCCGGTATCAGTCACTGTCAACGACAAGGCCTATAAGGTTGCGTCAGGCACCAAAGTCAGCAGTTTTTTAGACACGACCTTTGACCTCTCTGTGTATCAGGGAGAACTGAGGACCGACAAAGGCCAGGTGCTCGATCCTCGGGGAGGCAAGCCGGCCAGGATCATATTCGACGGGGCTCCCTTGCGCGCGCGCGAACGGATTATGCGGGACGGAGCCGTCATCAAACTAATACGCGGGGCAGACATTGTCCACGGGACAGCGCAGAAGTCTGTGGCCATAGCGCCGGGGGTGCGTAAGCAGGGGAAGGGCTCCCTGGTTGGCCTTTTGCAAGCGGGTAAGCCGGGAGCAAAGCTGCAGACGGTTGATACAGTAACGGGCAAGGTGCTGTCATCAAAGGATGCTACGGCGCCGGTCGACGCGCTTCTGCAGGTTTACTCGACCTTGGGGGTTAAGTCGCGTGTTGTTGCGTTAACTTTTGACGATGGGCCCTGGAAAGATTCAACGGCGGCGATTGTCGCTATTTTGAAACAGCAACAAGTCAAAGCGACCTTTTTCGAGTTGGGCACGAACATTAAGCGGTATCCGGCGTTCTCGAGAGCGGTCGTGAACGGCGGAAGCCTGATAGGTCTTCACAGCTGGGACCACAAGGACTTCACAAAACTGAACGCCAGTCAGATAGACTCGCAAGTACAAAGGACCCAGGACGCCCTCAAAGCGGCTACGGGCCAGACCTCGCAGTGGTTCCGCCTGCCTTATGGGGCCTCGACAAACTCGGCTGATGGGGAGGTAGTATCCAAAGGTTTTCACCTTGCGTTCTGGACGGTCGATACCAATGATTGGTCGCGCCCGGGCGTAAATAAGATCGTGGCACGAGCCGTCGCAGGCGCCCGCCCGGGCGCCGTCATCCTCATGCATGACGGCGGCGGCGATCGGAGCCAGACCGTGGCGGCCTTGCCGAAGGTCATCACGGCGCTTAAGGCAAAAGGCTATTCGTTTGTGACGGTCGATGAGCTTTATCGCTTAAGCGGTGGCAAATAGTTACGGCGCGCAGAGGAGGTATGAGATGCCGGTCAAGATTAAGAACGGGCTGCCTGCGGAGGTGACGCTTGCCCGCGAAAACGTGTTTGTTATGACGGACCTGCGCGCGGTGCAGCAGGATATCCGTCCGCTGCACATTCTGGTCCTCAATCTCATGCCGACTAAAGAAACGACCGAGACGCAACTGTTGCGCGTATTGGGCAATTCTCCCTTGCAGGTCGAAGTGACGTTCCTGCGTACCGCGACCTATCAAGCCAGGCACACGGCTCCGGAGCACCTGGATGTGTTTTATAGCACTTTTGACGAGGTCGCCGACGAGCACTGGGACGGGCTCATTGTGACGGGCGCCCCGGTCGAGACGATGGGTTTTACCGAGGTTGACTACTGGCCCGAGCTCGCGACCATCTTTGACTGGGCGCAACGCAGCGTCTTCAGCTCGCTCTTTATCTGCTGGGGAGCGCAGGCGGCGCTCTTTTATTACTATGGCATCGACAAGCGTCCGCTGGCCAAGAAATGCTTCGGCGTGTTTGAGCACACGGTTACTGACTCCAAGAACAAACTGACGCGTGGTTTCGACGACGTATTCTGCGCGCCACACTCGCGCCACACGACCGTGATAGCCGATGACATCAAAGCGTGCGAGGCGCTGGATTTGCTGGCAGCTTCCGATGAGGCAGGCGCCTATCTGGCGGCAAGCAAGGATGGACGTCAAGTGTTTGTAACGGGTCATGCGGAGTATGAGGCTGACACCTTAAAGCAGGAGTATGAGCGCGATCGGGCCAGCGGCCTGATGATAGAGCCGCCGCAGCATTACTTTCTGGATGATGACCCGAGCAAGCCGCCGGTCGTGCGCTGGCGCGCGCATGCTGACCTGTTGTTCAGCAACTGGCTGAACTACTGCGTTTACCAGGAGACTCCCTACGACTTAACCGAGCTCCAGGCTCGACGCGCCTAAACGCCAGACGGCGTTTAGGCGCGTCTACAGGTAATGCATACCTTAGATCCCTGTGAAGCCGAGTTCTTTGAGGACCCACTGGGGGAACTCGAAGCGGACGGTTTTGTTGGGGTCGACGACCTGGCAGAAGATGAGGTTGCCGACCAGGCTCATGAGCATGCCGGCGTCATTGGCGCTGATGCCGACAACGTCGGTTAAGAACTCCATCAGGTGTCCAGCGGCGAGTTTCTGAGCCTCGTCGGTTGTGGGCGCGCTGGCGATGGTCGCGATCACCTCACTGTTCTCGATGAGCGGCGTTGGCAGGCTGTGTTCTTTGAGCAGGCTCAGGCGCACCCGTGCGATACCGGGGGTTTCGGCGCCGCAGATGAGTATCTCTCCGTCGCCCATGACCGCGTGCATATCTCCGCAGCCAAAGAGAGCGCCCTCGACGTTGACGGGGAGGTACAGGGTGGCGCCCGTGCCGACCAGCGTGCAGTCCATGTTCCCGCCGTGGAAGTCTGGCGTCGAGTTGGGCGCCTCTCCGGATGCGGGCGCGACGCCGATTACGCCCAGCATGGGCTTATACGGGATGGTAAGCTTTCCCTTGAAGTCAACGCCTTCTGGGGTGTTGGGCAGGATCGCGGTTTCCGGCTCGCTGAGGTAGCTTGCAACGCCACCCTCGCCCGGAATAACTACCATGACCGACTGCCCCGTCGCGCGGACCTCAAGCAGTTCAACTTTCAGCACGTCGCCAGGCTCAGCCCCCTCGACAAAGATGGGCCCGGTGGCCGGGTTCGTGATCGACCAGTCAAGCTCGTCCATCGTGTCATTGGTTGTCTTGAGTTGGCAGGAGAAGCAGTCGAGCGTCTCGATCTCGACCTCGTCGCCGGGACGGACGCGCAGCACCGGTTCAAGCTCGGGAGAGAACGCGAAGAACGCCTTATCGCTGGTCAGTTTATGCTGCATGGGAGCCTCCTTCTGGCTTCGAGGGGATACTGAAGATTATAGCAAGGATGACAAAACACTCCTGACAAAACTATCCCAAAGATGTTTGTCCGGAGTATTTTGCCACTAGCTCAGTAGAAGGTGACACTATGGCGCTCGAGGCGGTCGCCGTCGTATTCGAAGTATGCGGAGAAGAACGGGGCGTCGGCTACGATCCACTCCCAGAACAGGCGGTCACCCTCCCAGCGCTCCAGGTCGGCGACTTTATCCGTGTCGATCCAGGCTAAAGTCCCCTCGTTACACTCACCAACCTCACCGGTGTAAGCGTTGGCCGTGAAGATGAAGATGTAGAGCGGCTCGGTGGAGCCGTCAAGGGCCACAAAGGTCATCACGCCGCGCAGCTTGAATGCGGTAAGCGCCACGCCCGTCTCTTCCTGGACTTCGCGCAGCAGGCACTGCTCCGGCGTTTCGCCCGGCTCAAACTTGCCGCCCACGCCCAGCCACTTGTTCTTGTTGATGTCATGCTCCTTCTTATTGCGATAGAGCATGAGCGTCTTTCCGTCTTGCTGGATGTAGCACTCAGTACACAACGTCATACGTGATCCTCCTTCATCATCTGATGATAAGTGTGTCATATATTTGCACGAACGTTGCGAAACTGACCGCTATGATGATGGCAGTGATGAGGAGCGGAGTAAACAGGCGTGGTTCTTTCGTGGGGGGTGTGGCAGGAGCGGCGAGCGGCCCCAAACCTTCAGATGAAGCGGCTGCGATGTTGCGTTGTTCAGAGACTGGGGGCTGGGTAGGCGGCGGAGACGTTGCCGGAGTTGCAGCGCGGGCGGCAGGTTGCATTTCAGCGGGAACGTACTGTGCGTAGACAGGAACCGTAGGGGCGGGCAGAAGAGGAGGTACTGAGTCAGTCATGCCAAGCCTTATCTTGTTGTATCGCACAAATGACTGATAGGTAACGCGAACAAGAGGGATGAAGATGGCAAGGAGGATACCAAGACTTATAACTGCGCCGATCAGGCTCCCCGCAGAATAGGGGTTTGCGGTTACGGTCTTAGCCGCGGCGGTAACGGTGGTGCTGGCGCGCGAAACAAGAAGGTGTGAAATTGTGACATCGATGCCGTTGGTCGCGAAATGAAACACCATCGAGGCGATGATGGATCGGGTGTAATAGAAGATATAGACCATAAGCACACCCAAGACCGCCGCGTAAAATATCTGGGCAAAATTGAGATGGAACAGCCCAAAGCATATCCCGACCAGAAGCGCTTGCCGCTTCAGCGGATAGCTGTCGAATCCGTCGCGCACGATCCCGCGAAAGAAGAGCTCTTCCAGGAGAGCAGGCTGGAGAGCGACGATGATAAGCGCGAGCCATAGGGGGTACGCGCTGACCGCGTTGCGCATCGCATTTTGCAGGACAGGATTAGGGAACACAAGCCGTGACACCTGACCGATAGCTCCAGAGATAGGGATAAACAGGATGGCCAGCAGCACAATATAGGCGATGTTCTTGAAGCTGACGGCGTGAAACTGAAAGACAGCGCGAGGCTTCTCTTTTGTGGCAAGGAAGAACACAAGAATCGGTAGGCCCAGGAGGGCGATCTCCCAGAAATCTGCGAGAGCCTTATACGTACCCGTCCGGGGGATATGAAAGAGGAACGCAGAGGAAAGCTGGATCGCTATGCTAAAGATCAGCGCGCCGATCACAAACAGATAGGTCCACTTGACCTTTGACGGAACGCGCTTCTTGTGCCGTATTGTTTCGCCCGCAGTGTCCATTACTCTCCGTCGTTTGTCGTGCGTCTTGCTTTCATACTTTATTTATTATATGCGGCTCGAAAGAGGCTGGAAAACTTCGCTGCATGAGAGCTCGGCGCCTCAGATTTTTTGCTCGTAATGATTTATCGTCTGATTGGACGATGTCAAAATAGGCGAATCATGGTTATACTGAAGGCGGATTCGCCTGTCAGGTTGCTGGTCATGCTTGGGGGAGGCGGGACAGGAAATGATAGCGGGTGTCTCCAGGATAGACAAAGTATGAGTCAACTAAGGAGGAAACCCATGAAGAAACTGTTAACAATGTTACTCGCTTTTGCACTGGTGCTTGCATTGGGCGCCGTTGCTTTTGCGGCGAGCAGCAACGCAAACGCTAACAGCAGCACTAACAATGGCAATGGTAATGGCAACGGCAATGCAAGCGCAAATGGCAACGGTGGAAATAGTGGCAATAACAATGGCAATAATGCCAAGAGCGCAAACGATCCCGCCCCTGTTGCCGCACCTACGCAGACCATCTATCTTAAAGGCAGCGGTAGCGGCTTTGACGCGTCAGGCTGGAACAATGTATTCTTTGCAGATAGCCCAACGATATATGCTACGGCTAAAAATCAGTGTTGGCATTTGGTTTATTCCGGGAAAAACATCAACATGGTGACCTCGATGCAGATCTCTTTTGTCGATAAGAATGGCGGCCCGGGATACATCTTTAATTGGACGCCCGCTATGGGCTTCTCGTCAAACGGCGGTGGCAATAACCTGGGTTGGGTCATATACGCTCCGGATAATTTTACGATCTCTTATGTTGACAAAGGCAATAACAATAACAGTGATAGCTTCGTAGTTACCGCAGAGACCGGCAATGCGCAGTTTAATATCAGCGGTTACAAAGCTGGCGACGGCAGCGTAAAGTATAAGTGCGGCAGCATGAGCGTCACCGCAGATACTCCCATAGTAATCACTAAATATAAAAAGATTTATAAGACAGTCACACTCCAACAAGTCGCTATAGAGAATGATGACAGCCAAGGCGATGAAGATGGCGAAGCCTACGGCTATGATTTCGTCGGTCTGACAATTGATAAGGTTGTGCACCGTCAACATATCGCTGACTTTGCAGGCGTGCTGACGATGGAAGTCCTGAAAGATGGCAATGTAATCTATCCGAGCGGCGCCCTGGGCGATCTTAATTGCCTGGAGCCTGGCGATTACACTGTCAACCTTTTGGCTGATGGCCATGTAGTTGCCACGCAGGTCGTGACCGTAGTTGCCGGTCAGACAACGCTGGTACACTTTGACAAGGCAGTAATCGTTAAGCACGGCAAAGACGAAGTAATTGTCCACAGGGTAATTCTACCGATAAAAGATAATGAAGATGGCGATGACCAAGGCGGCACGCCGAGCGAAG
>Ga0123357_10004897_pt1 | contig 15881 bp, 7 predicted proteins | sample TergutEmb28metaG_FD_89873 | JGI IMG/M metagenome (GOLD analysis project Ga0123357, IMG submission 89873) | Embiratermes neotenicus P4 segment gut microbial communities from Petit-Saut dam, French Guiana - Emb289 P4 | ecosystem: Host-associated > Arthropoda: Insects > Digestive system > Gut ... | reverse complement strand
CAATATACAACACGGCTACTAATAAACTGACAGTATACAGCACAGAAACTAATAAACTGACAGAATACAGTACATAAAGTAATAAACTGACAGTATACAGCACAGAAACTATTAAAGTGACACTATACAGCACAGCAACTAATAAACTGACATTATACAGCACATCAACTAATAACCTGACAGTATACAGCACAGAAACTAATAAACTGACAATATAACACAGAAACTAATAAACTGACATTATACAGCACAGCAAATAATATAATATTTTGTAACTCATTATAAATACAACCAACAATTATTTATACAATTATGTAATCTTATTTTGTTTTAATCATATTTCAGCCATTTATTGTTGCCATCTTCAGCAGGTGTTCCATGCGTTATATGTTACATTTAACGTCAAACCCATCTAATTTACAATTATAGCATGTTACGTTCTATGTAATATGTGTAACATAGCCTACAAAGAACATCTCTCTGAAGGTGGTCACAATAAAGTAAAGTGCACCCTTTTAGAGGCACTGAATCTCTGTAAGGCCCGAACGGCCCTTGACCGTGGCACTAGAAGGGGGTAAGGAGTCTGCGTCACGCCCCGGCCGCTCTTTACCCACGGGAAAATGCCGGTACCCATTGTACAGGAGGCTGTGTGGGCCCCAGAGTCGGTCTGAACAGGTATGGAAAATCTCGTCTCAACCGAAATTTGATCCCCGGACCATCCAGTCCGTAGCCAGTCGCTATACCGACTACGCCACCCAGCCCACACTCTGATGGTGGTTACATTAGGTGTCGTAAAATGTTGGAGGCAGAACTGTTTATTGTACAATAAATTTGTATATCTGTGTATGCATGTTTTATTCGTATTTATAATGAATCATCAGTGCATGATCATTAATCTTTTAAAATATTTTATAATTGTTTGTCGAATCGTTACTAACTACACAAATAATTGTATTCATATTCCGTTTTACTGAAAATCTATTTGCAACTTTGTTTCTTTCCAGACATTTGAGCAAATCACAGGAAACGCACCAGAAGAGATAGGTTATGCCAACATTTCCCTGTCTTGATTAACGTCATAATGGTGGATTTCAGTCTCATACACAGTACGAGTGATGGTAGAATAGAAGATGAGAATTGGATTCTTCTGATAAGTCCAGAAAATTCTTGTAAGTCTCTCAGCCACGCATGAACCATGAGGGCTGGTAGACAAAATACGCGATATCACCATTAGCCGATTTGGTTACTTTGTTTTTGCCTTTTAATTCAAGGAACATACGAAAATAGAAGCACGTTAAGAGTTACCGTTTCCAGGAATCAGTCCGTCGAGTTTATATGGCCTAAATTCAAATCCTTGCCAACATCTGCTGTCCTGTGGCACAACAGCCCTAACCGGGCTTAGACCGCCTCATTGTTGAGGTTTCTAGATCACACACATTTAGACACATACACACCCGGTAGGACTCCTCTGAAAGATTGATCAGCCCTCGCAGTGGGCGCTACCTACGTAATGAAGTTCAAACACAGCAGACGAAAGTGCATGCCCTCAGCAGCTATCTAACCCGCGATCCCAGCAATAGATCGGTCGCAAACCTACGGCTTCGACCGCACGGACACCGGGATCGGCTTAACTAACACATACATACATCAGCACAATTCCTTATGTCTTCATGTATTTCCGCGTCGTGTTATATTACTATCGCGTTACGCCTTTGAAGCACGGTCATGTAATGTGACAGACCCTGCTGCCGGCTGTTAACTGACTACTCGTACCAGTATGTAGCATTCTCTTATTCTTTATCCCGCTGCGGGAAGTTAAGAATTTCCTCAGAATAACCGCAGGCTGTGTACCATCAGTTTGTTACTAGATCAATGCAAATTGCCTTCTTAATTTGTACTCCTTTGAGATTATGAAAATAGCCTGAAAGGTCACTCAATTTTGGTGTCACTGTGACATTTTGCTTCCCCGTCATTGTTTGTGAGTGTGGTGGGTGTGGTCGATGCCGTGAGGGGGGGAGGGGGAAAGAAGGAAACAGGAGAGGCTCCTCAGTTCATCAGCCTTCAGACAATAAAGCTGACAGACAAACAATTCACTTCATCAGAATATAAAATTTTTCTTTTCCTAGAAACAATAAGTTCATAATAATATTCCAGGAGTCACTGAAGATAGAGGGATATGTTTGTTCTGATGTAAACCCCAAGTCTTTCGCAGAATATATATATATATATATATATATATATATATATATGCAAGTAGGTATCAGTGTCACTATATCAGATCATTTTTGAAAGGTGACGTCACTTCCTCTTGTCGGTATGAACAACTCGTGTTCCAACAGTTCTATTCTTGAGAACTAAGCCCGCGCTTCTGAGTGGGTGAAATCTCTTTATTAATCGTGGTGTTTGAGATTCTTATGACGATGTATGTGAAAATTCCTCCTTCTAGACCTTAACACTAAGTAGACTGCAAGGTAAGTACCGACGTTTTGGCGAAACGTTCAGTCTCCAATTGATGGTTTAACAGTTTCCGCAGAAACGCCTATGCTGCGTTAATATTCTGTTCTATGTCCGTCAGATTGCACATATCATTTCCTAGAAGATAGCAATAAGATGTCACTTATTAGTTGTCTGAATGTAAAATTTCAGATAATATATGAACAATATTTTTAGCAGTTTTCATCAACACAACCTCGTAAAATAAGCATTTCTAATGCTGTGAACAACAATTGTTTCTTTTTTTACGTTACGGCGTGATTAGGGTGCGTAAATACGTTCTGAACTTAAAACACCTTCGTCATTTTTAGCAAGTGAGTCAAATGAAACCCTTCAAAAATTTTAACAGCTCATGCAGTGAAGACAAGTTCGGCACAACTTTCTTATTGTCCAACCTATTGCCCAATGCACGGAACACGGTAAATGTTCCTGACAAGATGTGTAGATTTGCTGTGCCTACAGCTGCGCACAATATGGTCTTGACAATTTTTGTTGACACTTTTATTGTTTTCATTTAACTCATTATCTAACTGTTTAAACCCCCGAGTTTAATTACACGTATATGTTTCACGCACTGTAGCACTTAAGAAGCTGTCTTTTACTCACGCAGTAGGTCAGCACTTTTCCCAGAACTCTTACAATGAATACCGATTTTATCAATAAAAATGAAACGTTCTACTATACAGTTGGTCTCCTTAATAGACACGGGTTCCATTCTCTGTGAGGCCGGAGAAGAAATTTTATATATAACTTGTTTGAATGTATGTTTTCAAAGGGTGGAATTGTATCGATCCACAGTGACAATGGTGATTGTTATACTACACGCATGCGCTCTCTGTCACATTCAGTCCTTATTTCCCCTACAACTGACGGAACACATAAATTATAAACCCACCCTAGAGCACAGCTGCCTTTTCTGCAATGTTTTCTTTGAAGGATGACAGAGATATTCCGTGAAATAGAATAGAGAAGAAACCCAGAAACACACTACAGAACCAGTTACATCCGGTTGTGTTACGATGCCAGACGTTTTCGTAGACTTTGAGGTCATCCCAGAGAGTGTGTGTGTCGCTCTTCAAGCGAATTCAGGAAACCTTGCGGCTCCTATGTTCTCGCTGAGGACCTGCAAACTGCTATGGAACTAGCGAAGACCTTATTTATCTTCCAGATGGTACAGTAGGGAGGGTAAACCTCAACCTCAGTGGGAGCAGAAGACGAACATGATTAGGCTTTTAACTCAAACATACGGGAACACAAATAAGAGACTATGGGTCACAGGGGATATGAGATGTAATAATGAACTATACGAAACCCACATGCTACAGAGAAAGAGGAAGTACAGGTTCGGATGGGGATGTCATAATATGTACTTATCACGCGGTATAATGTTAATCATACTGCCTTGTGCTGCTACAGTATAGAAGGTAAAAATCACGCACAGCAAACACCGTAGGGATTATTTCAGAATAAAGGGACACACCCCTTTCCTCTTAGTGAAATTATACGGACTGCAAGAGAATGGGAGTCTGGTGGATGTAACGAAGCGAATCATTCATATAAACCGAAGCTTATTATGGGGGGTTTGAATACGTGATCTTAGCTTATACGGTTTTCCGTATATTAAATGATGTCAGGAAGCTGATAAGTCGTAGATAAAAAGATAAACTGTGGAAATTTCACGAGGGAAGACTCTTATTTTGTGTTTTGTAGAACGGAGATTTTCTGACGTTAGAACTTGGCTCGTGGACGTTGAATATCGCTTAGTGTTCCATAAATTACCAAAAGCACAAAAAGTATTACAACGTGCTTGAAATTAGATCTCTTTCCATATCCATATGAAATGGGCGAAGGGCAAAGGCATGTACTCATTTAAGCGTGTTAGAAAGATGTGTTTGAATCTAGAAGTCGAGTATGGAGTCAAATCAGTACATCTGTGGGTCCAACTGCGATAAAAATTTTAGGGTTCCACTAAGTTGTGGGCCTAAAATAATAACACAGATAGAACAAATGAAATAATAAGTGCAATAAATCACAGAAGGAGCAACATATATTACGAGTGGAAGAAACAAATTATGCAGTAATTTCTTGTCACATCACGAGAAAGTGACAATTAAGTTTCATGTTATCGTATATGTCAATACGTAATGAAATTTTTACATGTTAATAAGCGCCATTTAACGTAAGTTTAAAACATTTGATGTCACTTCGATTTCAAACACAGGGAGACGAATGCTTTTGGTCTTGACGGCAGTTTCCGGAACAATGACAACAATGTACAATATTCTTGTACATATGCCAAGAGTAACTTAAAGGCGACTCAGATTTTTTGCTATCTTAAATTTCGTGCATACAGACCGTCCAGTTGGAAGCCAAACCCAATCAAAGAATCTACCAATCCACTCATTCTCCTTTATTTTTTCTTATGTGGCTCAAAAGCCACCTTATTGTTGAAGTTTCTGTGTCTCACACATACTCAGACGCATTACACACTCTCGGTAGTTCTCCCTTAAATGAGCGATTCGACTCGTGGCTGAGAGCGCTACTTGCACAACACACTACAAATACGACAGAAAAATATCCATACTCTCAGGGGTTTCGAACCCGTGATCCCAGTAATCGAGCAGCCGCAACCAAAGTCTTAGACCGCATGGCCACCGGAATCGGCCAAACTCCCTCGAACATTCTTTATTACTTACATACTTACTCCATGGTGCAGAGTCCTTCTTGAGAAGCTAACTGGTTTACAGCTACTCAAAAAATTCCCCGTATTTTATGGAACCCGAAGGTTCATTACCGCACTCAGAAGCTTCCGCCACCTCTCTCTATCCAGGGCCAGCCCAATCCAGTCCATATACCAACATCCCACCTCCTGGAGATCCATCCTAATATTATCCACACATCTACGCCTAGGTCTCCCCAGTGGCCTCTTTCCCTCCGGTTCCCCCACCAAGACCCTATACATCCCCCTCTCCTCTCCCAAACGCGCCACATGCCCAGCCCAACTCATTCTTCTAGATTTTATCACCCACACAATATTGGGTGAGGAATACTTATAGAGTATAACTTACCGAATGTTAGCGGGAGTTTTGGAATATTCTCCTCCAGCTGTTAGACACGACTGACATTTGGTGAACAAGTTATGAGTACTGATTAAGTTCTTCTCTAGGACCGGCCAATACTATGGCCTGATGATTTCTTTACGTTTTTCTTGTAGTTATGAATTTTTCTGATATGCGTCGTCTATCACACTTCACACACACACACACACACACACACACACACACACACACACAAAATAGTCGCCTGGTGTCAGTTTGGACAGAAGAACAGGTAAAAGAGAATGCCTAATTAATTGCTTGTTCCCAAGAAAAGTTAGATAAGGCGGTCATTGAATGACTGGCTGTATGGAGCTTCGCACCATTTGCTCGGAGTACTCGCAGTTCCCCTCTCTGTTGTTTAAATTTAAAAAAAATATACGGGAATTTATCCGATTTACCTTTCTCGATTTATTATGTCCAAAAAGAAGATTGGCCGGATTATATTTCCACATACTGCACACTAAACCCCAGATTTACTGTCACGTAACAGCAGAGCTTTATTAGACAGGGATTATCTACCAATCAGTTGTTCAAAGTTTGTTCACTAGTCCAAGCATTGTTAGTTTCGAAGGAACTGAAACACCGTGGAATCATCTCCAAAATTTGCTACAACAAGTCACATAGTAGCCTTTCTTATGTGGGTACACGCTTCTACTTATGCAATGTCAAGTTACACATTTTCAGACTTGCGCAATTTTAAAAATTAAAAAAAATGCCGATCCCAATGGCCGTGCGGTCTGTGGCCAGGGCCTGCAGCCGTTTGCTTGCTGGGATTGCTGGATCGAATCCCGCCGGGGGCCTTAATATCTGTCTGTTCTGAGTGTTGTGTGTTGTCAGGTAGAGACATCTGCAACGGGCTGATCCCTCTTCCAGGGCAGTCCTACAGAGTGTGTGTGTGTGTGTGTCTCCGTGTGTGTGTGTGTGTGTGTCATTGAGTGTGATCAGTTGCAACAGTAACACTCTATACCTACAATGAGTAAGTAGAAAGGGGTCAGGACTAAGACAGAAAGAAAAAAGAAAGAAAGAAAAATTTATATAAAAATAACATCTTTGAAACGCTCACCGAATTCCTCATTGCGGTAATGAAAGTGCATCCAGAGTAAGATGGCAGAAGAATCGTGCTGGAAGATAACAGAGGCCGATAAGATTCCAGTGTGTTGGAGGTTTAATTGCAAATGGACTCCCTTGCGTATACATACATATATTTAACCACACACACATATATACTCTATTTCCACTTGCGCAAATTCTGCTTGTACCGGATCGTCCAGAGAATAACTGCTGCATAGAGTAGGGGAGTGCCTGTGAATTGCCACTGTATTACACTGGATTGCATATTCACGAAAAAGCAACAATTTAAGTCATGATAAGTAGCCTCTGTTGTGTACAAACCTGTTACACACGTAATATAAAGCTCAGCTGCGTTCGTGGATCGTATGATCGCACTTAAATGATGCAATAGTGGTTAACCACATGCGGGGCGACGAGACTGGTGGTCTGTGACTGGTGGTCTGTGACATGCAAAGGGCGATCAGGTTGATGTTTTCTACGTTCTACTTTCGACTAAACTCCTTCTATTTAAAACTCAAGAATTTACACACAAAATATATTTCACGCTGTAATAAAACATTTCTTGAGGTGACATAAGTGAACCAGCAATACCAATTTTACTTTCTTTACATGAATATGGTGCAAAATTGTCAACCATTATAAAATTGGTCACTTACATGGTACAGAAAAAACAATTGAATTTCACCTGTGAAATAAAATCATTTTGAAATGTTAAAGTTGTAATTCGTAAAGCGATTGCTTAATAACAAATTTGAAATCTGGACCAATAAGAGCTTTCCTTTACGAAGCAATCAAATTAACGGTCGCCAGTGACTGAGCTGCCATTACTGAAGTAACCTGTCAGACATCAAGAGGAATCCAACCGAAAAACCCTACTGAATACTGTTACTCATAAAAAACAGTATGTATGGCGTAAATCATCAGGCTGCCTACAATAATGTTCTATGTTATCATGACAGGAGACCAGATAGAGGAACAGTGATAAATAAAGATGTTAGTTCTCGAGTGAAATGTTAAGATGTCGTTACAGTTGTCTGTGTCATGGCTTTACTTCGACCCACTAAAATAACTGTCCGAAAAAGATGCTTCCGTGTATGTAAGTCTGAGGGCTGAATTGTGGCTACCAAAAGAACTCAGTTCGACGACTGAGTTGTGATAACCAAAACAATTAAGTTCGACTGCTGGTTGTGCAAACCACAACAGTTAAATTCGACGACTGAACTTAGGCAAACAAAACAATTAATTCCGACGAATTAGTCGTGGAAACCACAACAGTTACACGCCAACAAACCTTAAGTACGCGGTGCAATTGAAGAACTGCAAAATTAGCACCCAACCTACTGATTAATTGCTCAAAGTGCTGTGAAGAATGGCGAGTGTAACATAAAATCTGATATACAGCCAGCATTTTCAAAGCCCCGCGAAAGGTGAGATTTCTTGCAGCAGCACAAAACGAAGAAACATTAAAGCGGCCCTCAATAAACCCGCATGTAGATATATTCAGAGCTTGTCAAGATAAGACATACGTTTAAAAATAAGCCTTTCAATAATAATAATAATAGCGTTTGTAGACCATATCAGACGTCGGTTGATGTAATTACATTCACGTCTATATCACTGTTTTTCAAAATGCATAATTCACATCAATTTTAGCATGATCTCTAATGTCGTCATGTAGCAAGTCAATAACGAAAAAATACTTTTTTTTTTGTTTACTGATTCATTTCGTGTTGAATGAAGCTGTCAGTACTTGAGACTACGTCCATAAGCAGTGGATTATTGGATAATTCGTGGATAGTAACTTAAACCAAGCTTAGAAGCAATATGTCGTGGTGTAACTTTGGATCACTAGTACTCAAAGATTAATGGGAATTACGAAACACTCTGGTTGAGATAGTGTATCCCCGTCCAGAGATTTGAACCCATGAACGCCTAAGTTTATAGTAGGAATGTTATTCACTGAATGGTTACGTTCACGGATATATTTGTATCCATACATTAGTGTAGAACTTCCCTTTGTTAACAAATCAAATATAAATTAGTTACTAATTTTGTGCCCGGAGGAATGTACGGATGGTCACGACTTTCCACTTTGAGTTCACTATATCTGTCGATTGAAAAGAGTGCATTAAATATAAGCTCACAATTCAGTAGAATCTAACATAAATTTGATGAAATTATTTTCCCTTTGTGGAAAACGTGGCAGCATGTATTTCTGTTCAAAAGGAAGAACAAATCGGTCTCCTGCCTCGTGCGCTCCGGTTGTTGTCGTGGAGTGGATGTAAAGTGTGCTTTGCATGTCGTTGATCTGATCGCTACATGTTTGCCCCACAATAGACCTTATATGCATATAGACGCAGTACATGTTTGCGATGTCAACATTTTCGACATGGGGCTACTGTTTGTCGATAGTTCATGGTACTCTCGTCAGCCTGTCGTTTTCCATTCCACGATTTTCAGAAAAGATAAAAGTTTTCATACACCTGCCTTTCGGCAGGTACTAGATACAGTGAAAGATATAACATCTTTCACACAGGAAGAGAGACAGATATTTGCTACCTTGCAAGAGAATGAACAAATACTGACAGTGTCACTTGTTTTGTTTCACTTCGACTGTATGGGGCTTGTGAATAAATTGTGAATTGATTTAATAATTTCCAGCTCTAATATTCGAGGTAAACTATACAAAAAACATTAACATGTACTATACTGCATAGCGCTAATATAATATAACGATACACCAATAAAAGTACATGGAAAATCCGTGTCTTGGTTATTACGTGAGCAATGGCGCATGAATGTATAGCTGAAACTACATGATTTTTTTATATATTTCTGAAACGTGAAGCCTAATGACGGCCGTCTCGTACAGCAGAAACATGTAGCTGTTTAGATTACCACGGTACTACAGTATTGTGTATAGACGGATTGTTCCATCGTTACGTAGAGTATTAGCACAAATGGGTGACACAAATTAGTACGGAATTTATTTGGCTTAATGTGCGTAATTTGCCCGGATGTTATAAGGAAAATATCATTGTCATATAACCATCGAGCAAGGTAAATATTCTGATTCATAATCGGGAGAAACTGGGTTCGAATGATCGTGACACCGTTTGTGCTGAGTTGTGTTTTAACTTAGCGTTATCTCTCTTCTTAACCTGAAATATTCTTCTCAGAGCCCCATTCTCAAATACACTTCATATCCTTACCTTACTGCCAGGGTTTATCATAAGCAACATTATTTTATGCTGAATAATTGTGAAGTATTGCTAATGCGTTTGGACCCAGGGTTGCCATCTGTCTAGCTCAACAAATTTCTGTTTCATTTTGTAACAGAGGATCGCCCATTGGTCCCCATTTATTTTCAGAAGATTTGTGCTTGCTCGTTGGTCTCTTTGGGTTCACCTCCCTATACTTTATGCATTGTCTGGAGACCGCTGCAATAACACGGAAGCTGCAACGGAGGAAAAGTCATTCACTATTCCCTCGGTCATCCATCTCAGTCGCTTTCCTTTCACTCTCTCTCTCTTTCTCTCTCTAGCATCCCGAGGGATGTGACACGCCCTTGCCAATCAACGCCTCCACAAAGCGTAGATTGTTCATCCCAGGATACACCAGTGCAATGTGTTCTCCCCTCAGTAACATTCCCCCTCCTCTATTTAATATACAGAGTAATAACAAGGGCTTTTAGCAATAAGAAGTGTACGTGAAATTAAAATCGTGCCCAGATATCGTCAGAACGTAGTCCAACGTTTCTTTGGTTTTTGCAATCCGAAACTCAAGTAAAAAGAAAAGGAATTGCTGTGTCTCTAATTTAATTTTATCTGTACCCGGAAATTATTGCACTCATATACAATTCGCCGTCCAGTCAAGAAGTGAACAGTAAAGAAAGTCCATTTCGAACTCTGGTTTAATTGAAACGACTGCCATAGTTAATCTTAAAGCAAAATTGCATGAAGATATAGCCTGCATTCACATGACGTAAAATAAGTAACAGAAATGGGCTCATGTGAAAAGAGCAGTGGGTCTTTTCTTTTGTATACAAGGAGGGCTATTCCGTGAGTACGTGTGCGACTGTCAGATTCTCACTTTATAAGTGTTTTTAATGCGGTTAGTTAGCGTAATGCAGGGTTGCACCAATACCCGACGCCAGGACTGCAAGGCGACTGATTTTTGTTCTCGGGCACGTAACATTTCCACCCTCCCGACGCTTGATGTTTGAGGTGGCTCACACATTTTTGGACAATGATTGTACTCCGGGCATGATATGCAACACCTGATTGGTTACTGAACATTTTTAATGAGGCGGAAAGGAAATTTCATGTATAGTCGCTGTCCATACAACATCATTTCACGTCAGGGACGTGGACGTATATAAATATGTAAAGAAAGGTATTTTCCGGAACACGAGTCTGTTTGTTCATATATATAACAATGCTGCTTAATCCGGAACGTTACAACAAATTTACCAGACTACACTGCATCACATTCCAAATGACAGTTACCGTTATGTCGCCATGGTAACATCAAACTTTACATGAACTATAAAGTTCAATTATGGGATTTACTTGAGTAATTTCCTTCTTTTATTTCCCACATTACTCCTTGTTTGTACATGAGACTTGTTAGGCTGTCAGTGAAACATCACATTAAACTGAAATGCAAGTAGCTGTTTCTCCTTTATAGAGAGGGTCCAACAGATATTTACTTACACAACTAACACAATTACAACCACTAAAATCACCCCCTTTAACATTCTTACCCCTCTTCAAAAAAAGTGAATCATCTTATTACTAATGCTGGGGGGAGGGGGTGGAAGTTTACGAGACGGAGGGAAATAATGCGGCAGAGTTGATCATTTCTACACCCCACGGGATTCCATACACCCTTATCCCTCTTTGCATTCCGTCACCTATTCTGGTGATACAGGATACCCGCACTTTGCTGAGCTTCCGGTACCAGTTACTTTGGGCCATTTCGAGTTGAAGGTGGTACGTGGAGAACTCGCAGCATTTTAAACAACATGTGTGTGTGTGTGTGAGTGTGAGTGTGTGAGTGAGTGAGTGTGTGTGAGTGTGTATGAGTGTGTGTGAGTGTGTCTGTGTGTGTATTAAGGATGTTCATTTATCAAATTTATTTTATACAACGGGACAGTCACGGGTGTTTTAACATTATAGCATGTACAGTGACTTAGCTTCCGTACCGATAAGAACTTTCCTTGTGTAAGGCAAGAAGGCATTGGAAGAAGGGCGATATATAACCCTTCATACTTAACCTCGGCTCTAAGCGGTGGTTAGTGATCAACCGTAAGTCCCGGCCACTTAAGGCCACGAAAAGAAACCCCGCCTCCATTATATATTTGTCTGGATGGGCCTTAGAGCCGGTGTGGAGGCTTTGTAGAAAACAAAATTCTCTCGATGTTACCCACAGCCTAGTTACAGCTCCTAATATGTCAGGCCGGCTTTTAGCTACACATTAATATAGTCTGTACGCACACACACACACACATGTGTATATATATATATATATATACATACACATACACATACACACATGTGTGCGTTTTTAGATTCATTTGAACCGTACTGAATGCGTTAAAGTATCACACTTGTGGAATTCACTATATGCGTGAGATTCATTGTGTCTGTGGTGAAATAGGAAAACAATGGGGTGTCCGAAGATGGATTGGCCAAGGACTGAAGGATTCACCTCTCTCCCGAAGTGACGCAATGTGTGCGCGTGAGTCAACGTCGTGTTAGACACCACAAATCCCTTTTCTCTACGATCCTTCAAACCCTCTCCCCAACCAAACCGACAGTTCATAATCTTCCCTTCGTAAATCCAATTTATATTACCACATTCAGGGTACATATAGCCTTGGGACTTCTGAGTTAACTTTTGGCTAGTTTTGTAACTGACCTACCATCCATTACACCAACTGGATTAAAGAAGAGGGAAAGATTTTTTACATATTCAAGGAGCACACCAATACGGCGTAGTAAGACCGTATTTTGTTGTGGAATTCTAACTGAATAGGTTATTGTGAAACGTGTGATAGCAGGTTAAACCGAACTCGAAGTAGGTCAGAAGCTTCGAAAGCTTCGTACTGAAGACACGTACATTGTTCTTGAATTTACCAAAACTTTTCTATACGTAGAAAATGTTGCGTTTGCTTTTTCATTTTGACTCCTGTGCGGCTAAATGTTCAGATTCATGGGGAACATCGTCATATACAATGTTTACTTTCTACGGTTGTTCATTTTGATTTATATTTCTTTTCTTCTTATTGACATTTTACAGCGATAATCCCACGCCATGCCTTAAATTTCACTTCCTTCCTGGCCTAAATCATCAAATACCTGTTGTAGAACAAGTATAGCGATAGCGCAAATGATGAAGATCAGTATTTTCCTCCGAAGTAATGGCGACCACCTGCCACATTATGTAGCATGATAACTTAGAAGATGACCCGTAGGTCGCTGGGAATCACGTTTCCCGTTGTACGGAGTTACGTTGCCCGCAGAGTTAGTTGTAACGATAAGTCTCTAAACCTTCCCTTGGCAAACTCGAAATAGAATGCCGAAACAATTTTGAAAATTTATGAGTTGTTGATTTAAGGAGACTGGGGCCCACCCAGCCTCCTACACGATGGGTACCAGGTCTTTCCCGGAATTAACGCGGCCGGGTCGTGTCGATGACCACCCGCTCCCGTCAAGTGACGGGGTTAAAGAAAGAGTAGAACTATACTTCTACCCCACTCTGGGCCTTCATGACCTGTTATAGGGTGAACTTAACCTTTCCCTTGACATTACTTTACTAATTCATTCCTACTATTTTCAGTACATGTTTATGGCACATGATATATACAATTACGCAGTTAAAATTACACACACAGTTATATTTAAGGTTGTGTATATTCCTCCTTCAAATATTGCGAAGAGTATACGGCCCAACACAAAAGAGGGGACGCCGGCGTCCCAGACGGAATATTAAACCCTACAGTTTATACAATGAGCCAAACATCGCGGAGGGCATTAAAATCAAAAGATCAGGATGGGCAGGTCGCATAATAAGAATGGAAGAAGAAAGGATTCCAAAAAAGGTTTTAAATAGAAACTTCCACACTACAAGACCAGTGGGAAGACCAAGAACCAGATGGGCGGATGTGGTCCAGAGGGATGCATTACAACTGCTGGAGATAAGAGGATGGGAGAGAAGAGCTGAAATTAGGGATGAATGGAGGCGTCTTATGAGGAAGGCCAAGGCCTGGAAGGGGCTGTAGCACGATATATGGGTGGGTGGATGGACGTTTCTCCTTCAATCTGTACATTAAAGTTCATGTTGTTCACATGCAGACTAAATTTCGTCGAAGTTGGCTGCACCTCACAAAAGATTTAGCAAGACTGACTTAGATCAGAAAATGTTTAAAAATAAGAAATGCAAGTGTAAATTGCCTGTTGAAAGAAGAAAGGAAAGCAAACACAAAACGTGCAATACGCCGATCTAAATTTGGTAAATATGCAGGCTTCTTCTTTTGCAGATAAATAATAAAAATGAGTGAAAATTCATCAACAGCGAATGACGATGTTAATTGACGTGTTTTTACGTCAAGACAGTTGATGTGTTGATGTTAATACTGTTAAGTGCGTTGTTTATAGTACGGCTGTTTGGTTGAACCTGTTTATCAGTTTTACGTAATGATACGGTAGACGCAGACCATTATAATGCCTTCACTTTAATTGATGAAAGCTGAAGATGGAGAGTCTTGAACGAGGAAACTTGACACGCATACCTGCTTCGCCATTTCATGGGACTAGCGATTATCCCTCACAGTCAGGCACCAACCACCATGCAATACATTGCAGCCCACTGACCACAGGTGGTGGTCACTGGTCCATAACAGGCTCGTGTATCATCATACGCATATGGCAAGTAGTTTACTGTGACTGATTTTTACATCCATCCTGATACTGGTCACGTGGCACTGTGCGTGGGTATCTACTTTCATGTCGGGCTCTATTGAGGCCTTGTGTAAGGCAACAACGATAGGTCCATAGCTGGTTCGTCAACAGGTACCTCTATAGGAGGCAGAGCAACAGAGGTGTATATGTTTAAAAATCGTTGAAAAATACGTCGGTTCCATGGCGTGGGACTGGCGACTAATTCTCCATTGGGAAATATATTTTGTAGTTCTGGCAGTCTCATTCAGTCACTTGTGCTTCAAGTAAAATGGCGAACACCTGTACAAAGACTTTAAGATGTAATAAGTCACAACAATAAATCTCTCTTTTAAATTAATCCCCCCCCCCCGCAAAAGTATTGCACTGTGAGCCGGCACAGCTCACTCGATACAGTGACTGAGTTACTAGCTAAACGAACGGCCAATACAAGCTCGATTCCTGACAAGAGCAAGAACCGTTCTCTCTACTCAAGCGTCCAGCCTGACACTAAATTCCTCCGTCCTATCGGGCGCTCTTGACCCGGTGGTAAAGTGGCTGGAGCCTGAAGCTGACGAGTCTTGTCGATCTATTTAGTCTCGTGCTATACACATTTTACTACACTCAATTAAGGAGAAGACAACCTTCCTTTACGTTTATAATCTTGCTCATCGTCCGTATTTTGTTTTAGGACAAAGAGTGTAAGAATAGGAAGAATTTAGTCGTAGACGCCGTTTGGAGGCTACAGATAAAACATGGATCCATCTTTAGTGGCAAACAAAATATGTTTTTGCTGACGAATGGAGAAGATCAGTTGGACCGATCGTGTGGGGAATGAAGAAGTATTAAAAGTGGAATATACTATAGACAATAAAAAGAAGGAAGGCTAAGTGGATTGGTCACATCTTGTGTAGGAACTGTCATCTGAAACACGTTGTTGAAGGAAAGAAAGATGGAAGGACAGCAGTGGCCAGAAGACGAGGAAGAAGAAATAAGATGACCTCAAAAAACAAGGGGATACTAGGAATTGTAAGAGGACGCACTATATCGCACTATGTGGATGACTCGCTTTGGAAGAAGCTATGGACCTGTCGTAAGACAGACAAGAGTTTGAAAGAAGTAGCATTAAAACTCTTACTAAAAATTGGAGAATGTACATTACAAATATAAAAATGACTTCCTGCATTGCGTAGAATTCTCCCTATCTATCTATCTATCTATCTATCTATCTATCTATCTATCTATCTATCTATCTATCTATCTATCTATCTATCTATCT
>Ga0123357_10004896_pt1 | contig 15885 bp, 12 predicted proteins | sample TergutEmb28metaG_FD_89873 | JGI IMG/M metagenome (GOLD analysis project Ga0123357, IMG submission 89873) | Embiratermes neotenicus P4 segment gut microbial communities from Petit-Saut dam, French Guiana - Emb289 P4 | ecosystem: Host-associated > Arthropoda: Insects > Digestive system > Gut ... | reverse complement strand
AAAGCCCACTTTCCCTAATAAAATCATTCGGTTAGTGCTCCTTAAGTGTAACACAGCCAGCCACAAACTGTCACTTTAGTGCACCGCCACATATTTTCCCAACATATTAACGGCAGTATCCCGACGACTAACCTGGGTTGTCGTCAGGATACTGCCTTTTTCGTTTCGCGGGGCCTGTTTCTCGAACCTATCATAACTCTCGCCGTAATCCGTTTTATTATGAGGCAGTTCCCCCTAATAGATTCCTTTTGCAGCGAATGACAAAAAATGCTGCCAGGCCTAGAGTAAGGATGGTTGCAATCGCATAAAGGATCGCTGTGCCGATGCCGCCCGATTCTGGCAGAATGGGACCACCGTGATAACTATTTGTAAAGTTCGCTACGATACCAGCGTCAGACTCCGCGCCGTCGAGTGCGACCAGCTTCGCAACCCCACCAAGATCAGCATCATAGGTAACATCAACCCTGATAGTGTGGAGATTTTCATCATAAGACCAGCCGCCGCTCCCGTTGAGGACCTCCCCTACCTTGAAATAGTAACTATTGACCGTACTATTATCAGCAGGAGCAATAAGATCCTGGAGAACAAAATTATTCATGCCTTCACCCGTAATGGTGACCATGCTGTTATTGCTATCAATATAAGAGCTTGGCGAGATTAAGGCGCCGTCCGCGTCCACCTGTTCGATCTGGAACGTAAATGTCGGAGCCGAGCCATAGCTGTCACCCGCAATTACTTTCTTGACAGGAATCAAGATGTTCGCCAAGTGCGCCGCAGGGTTCTTGTACTTATTTTCAAAGACGGCAGCAGACATTTCGCCCGGATAGTATGCCGTGGCTACGCTATCGGTAACCTGCACCTTCACGATTTGCGGGTCAGTAAGGCGCAGCCAGCCAACAGGTACGTCGGCCTCCTCGATCTTGAAGAAGTACACGTCGTCAGCAAGTCCGTCGATCTTTGGGAAAGTAAAGCCCTGACCGGCGTAGTGCCCGGGATAGACCGATACCGCTGAGTAGAGCGGCGCTTTCAAGACAGCGCTGGCGGGATCAGCCAGTGGATCACCCGCTTCATTGCCCACCTGCGTCAACTCATAGGTAAACGTCGCGCTGCCATCAAAATCATCAGGAACGTCCGCGTTCTTGGTTCCATTGAGCACAATTGAAGTAAGGTTGCTCTTATTGGTAATGTGGATATTATCAGCCAAGAGCCTCACGTTTGCCAAAGGACCCAGTTCAGCCTGCCAGGCCGTCTGATTCGCGGACGTTAACGCAATATAAGCGTAGGGGTTAGCCGGAAGAACATGGTTCGGCGGTGGAGTGACTTCCCGGATGAGATACACGGCATTGTGAGACGCAGATATCACATTGTTGGCAAATTTATAGGTACCAGAAACAGAACCATAGGTCCCGTCGCAGACGGCGTAAAAGACCTTTCCCGGTATTGGCTCCACAGAATCCGTCGCCAGAATACTATCCGAGGTACCGCCCCAGAATCCATAGCCCGGAATTGCCACATAGAGCTTAAAGGTCGCGCCCGCCAAAAGTTCGCCGGTGTCTTCGTCTTCCTTAAACAGGCTCAAAGGCATCATGCTGCCCATACCTATCGCGCTACTTCCTTGCGTCACAAAGCGATCAGCCTGCCAAACGTCGCTTTCCCCATATACTGAAATCTCGTTTCGATACGGCTGGCCTGCTAGAGGAATAATCTGAGCCTCATAGACAATCTTGATCGGCGTTTCATCAATGAGTTGGAAATTCACTTTCTGTTGGCTATCAGCGCTGACGCTCCATAAGCCATCGGAGGCGGGCGTTTCAGGCGTTGTTTTCCAATTACCCGAAGCATCTTGCGTATAAATTTTAATAGAGTTCAGATAGAATGCGAGCGTATCGTTCATGACATCTGTGGCGGTAAATCGAGGGTCATCAACGCTGGCTGGACGCAGCCTCTGGCCGAGCGGGTTGATGATGATCGTAGCAATAGCAATATTTGGATCATTGCTCGATTGCGCCATATCTTTTGTCACAACTTTTGGAGGAGTAAACGTCACCGTTGTGCCGTTCGAAAAATTGCTCTTATAGTGCGTCCCTGTTGCATGGACTGTAGCCGTATTGCTCAGGCTCAACGCTGCAGGGTTATCCTCTTGCGCATAACCGGCATACTCTGCCTTAAGCCGCAGCTGATAGCAGACTTTCATGTATTTAGCCTGGGTATACCACAAAGGATCGGTGGGGGTATAGACCTGAGCAAAGGGCAGGATGCGTGATGAATTGGTGTTGCCCTGGTTCATCGTTGAAAGGTCTACGCTGATCGTGTTGCCAGTTACTTCGGTCAATTCTGGCAGCAGGCCTGTTGGCCTGCCGGAAAACGCAGTGCCATACGGCTCATAGGGGACGTAAATAGGACCGGTGACATTCGGATCAACGACCACGTACAATGAGTTGGGCACATATTCCATCCGGGGATCAAACGTGTCTTCGAAAATCGCCGGACCCTGCGAAAAGAGCGCGTAGCGAGCGTCTGAATTGTAGTTTAACTCAACCTCGTAATCAAACACCGAGGGATCCGTCGCGCTTGGCGTGCCAGACTTAAAGATGGGCCAGGCGTCATTGACAGATTTATAGGTGCCGGGAATGTACGCAGAATTGTCAGTCGCGCTCGTATGCACCGAAACGTTGTTCTGGATGTAATTATCCTTATTTGCCGTAAGCAACGTCCGGAGCGTGGTCGCAGTACCGTTTGAATATATGGTCGTATCCACAGATTCTGTGTAGGTGATAGTAATGGTTTTTTCATCGCTGTAGGGCCAGGTTGACGTAATTTTCGCGTCCGCCGGATTACGAGTAGCGCTATCAGCAAAATAGAAGTCAACATCCTGCCCGCCAGCAGCTCTTGCAGGGCCTAAGAGAACAGCGCGGTACACAAAATTTGGTTCATCAGGATTTATCGTAACTGTGAGATTCTCAATCCGGGGCCGCAGGTAATCATACATTCCCGATGCATTATATGAATACAAATCGTCTTCAATATAGAGAACATTCCCCTGATTGCCAGCGGGGACCGTCATGATAAGCGTGTACTTTATTGCCTGGGGGTTTCCGTCCGCATCCGCAACCCATTCACTCGTCTTATTAAGCTTGGCAGTGGCGTTTGACGCAGGGGTCGCCCCGCTGACACTGCCCGTCTTTGAGCTGGTGCTCCCGTTTACCTTTATGTCTATTCTGTTGGTGTAAGAGGTTGAAGTCGAGGTAAATCCACCGGAAGCCAGCATCGTTTTATATACAAAATCCACACGGTATACCGTGGAGACGCTCCCCAGTCCGCTCGTCGGGATGTCGAGAGAAAATCCGCCGTTTGCTCCTGCGGTAATGCTCACACCAGCTGACGCGGCAGTAAGCGTAACGGTTGGACTGCCCCACGTTCCGCTCGAATTAGGAGGCGTCCCCCATACCCTTACCGTTACGTCACCATCAAGGATCTGGTTATTTTGCAGCACGTCAGTTATCGTGCTGCCATTAAGCGGTGTTTTTCCGTCACCAGCAGAAGCTGTCCAAGTGATTCGTGAACTATCGGAACTCAAGCTACCGCTTTTTGACAGGAAGCTCTTCTGCATCGGGGTCTGGGTTGTGGCTTTGCCCGATACATCCTTGCTATTCTTATCCTTGCCTGTTGCCGTAGCGGCATTGTTGAGGTTGAGATTGTAGTCAATACGCTGAATCCATTTGGCGCCACTGGCTGGCTGAGTACTCAGGTAATCAAGCACATTCTCGAGATTCACCGTGTATTGAAGCTCGATTCTATCGCCCGGATCAAGAGACACAGTGGAGGGAAAAGCAATCTGCCAAGCGTTGTTAGCATAGGTAAAAGACGCAGGCGTCCAGGCCCCTGTTGAGGCGGGACTTGCGGTGACAACCCGGTACTGTACCCCTGTAAATAGACCGCTGCTGTAAGCGCTGTTATCGCTAATCGCCGTATTGGAGGGGACATTGTTCCCAGCAATCGTCATAACGTCACCCAAGACGATAGTGTTGACGGTACTGCCCGTACCAGTAATACTCACCGTAAAATCAACAGTCTCATTGGCGCTGTTAAAGTTCGAGGCCTTTTTGCTTATCGTCAAACCCGCAGGCGGTGAGGTGATCGTATTAATGGTGATTACCGCATCGGCGCCAAATATGATCTTGCCCGCTTCTGTGCCCTCTTTAAATTGCGCGTTCACATCCAGTTTAAAAGAGGCGTCGGTATAGTAATCGATAAAGTTTTGCGCTATAGCGGCTCCCGTGTTGTCAACTTTGTCAAACCACACCTCAACACGGCCAGTCGCATCAATCGTGTAATGCCCCACAGGCTGGCCGTTAGAAAGACGCACTATGCCGTTAGTAACTGCCATTGCCGGAGGCACTTCAAGCTGAGAAGGGAGCTGATACACCAGGCGTCCCGAAGCGTTATATCCAAATTGCCCGCCGGCGCCTAAGCGCTCGGCAAAAGATATGGAGAACGTATACTGAGCGTCGTAGATGTAGTTGCCGTCAGTTACAGCAGTCCCTGATGAATCCTTCACGGAAACGCTCGTTACGAAGTTACTTAAATCCCAGGCATCGCCGGATGCAGTCAACCCCTTTTGGGTCGACAAGGTAGCCGTTAAGAGAATAACTAGAGCAAGCAACGGCGCGAATATAGCAAGCACTACCTTTTTACGCCTTTGCTCCGCAATCCCACCGCGAACAAAGCTCGTGCTATTTTCCATTTGAAAATCCCCCTAGAAAAACCCATTAATTCCCCATTTTGTACATAATCCATAGCTTTATTTAATAAAACTTCAAAATTATGAGCGTTTATTATAACTAATTTGTACTGAACATGCAAACGCGGCGCATTCAATTGCAATTTTGCTCTTGTGTGTATTTTGTGAATTTTTCGAGTTAGGGAGACCAGACGCATAAAAGCCGAGGCGTTTACGCACCCTCACCCTTGTAATGCTACAAGGACCTGCGCAAGCATCTGCTCAGGCGTTGGGAGTTCCTGCGCACGCTTCAGGGCAGCCTCGTGAAGCGTTACGCGCAAATCAGCGTCCTGGCCAATCCCGTCCAGCGCTTCCGCGAGCGCATCAGGCGTAGGCGCAACAAGCAGCGCGGCTTCGCCTGTTACCGCAGACGTACCTCCTACATTGGTCGCAACAACAGGACATCCCGCCCTCAGAGCCTCCTGCAGAGCTACCGGCTGCCCTTCCCAGATTGAGGTGGAAACCACCGCGTCAGCTATTTTGAGCAGCTCACCGATCTCCTGCCATCGTCCCAGGAACCTGATCGCCGTTCCAAGGGCTGCGCTTTCAAGCTCCTCGCGCAGGGGACCATCGCCGGCAATAAGCCAGGTATAGTTTGAAAGCTGCATCTGTTGAGCAGCCTTGATGAGGATATCAAGGCCTTTCTGAGGAGCAAGGCGGGCTATCGTCACAAAGCACAACGACGTGTCGATGCGCAGGTCATTGAGGATTGTGTCACGATCTTTGTCAGTTCCGGGCGCCTTCTGCGCGGCGATCAGGGCGAGTTCGACTGATCGCGCACCCCGACGCTTCGCTTCATCGACCAGATCGGGGCTCACCCCCAACACCACATCAGCATTCTTACAGATAACGCCCAGAAGATAACCCCCAATCAGGCGCGTCGACCCGAAACCGCTGACCTGGTTATGAAGCGTTACCACGAGTCGAGGGCGCGTCGCTCGAGGAATCTTACGAAGCGCGAGCACTGACAAAGCGCCCGCGCGCATACCATGCGCCTGCACGGCATCAAAACCCGCAGCAAGCTCTTTTAACTGCAAGATAGTCTTCTGATCGCTCCTTGAAGGTCTGCTTGAAATCGCGAGCGGGACTTCGGGGATGTCCGTGCGCGCTATCGAGGTATTGGTTTCCGGCTGGGCGAGCGTGACCTCTACGCTCGCATCAACCAAAAGCTGACAAAGAAGCCGCACGTGCGTACCCATACCCCCTGAGGCTTTACCAGATACTTCAAGTACTTTCATGCAACAGCCCTCGTTCCTTTACGATCCAAGTAAATAACCGACAGCCTCATTCAGCGGCGCTTCCTGGGTTTTACCCGTTGCGCGCGCCTTGATCTCAACCTTGCCGTTAGCAAGGCCGCGTTTGCCCACTATGAGCTGCTGGGGCCAGCCTATCAGGTCGGCGTCAGCAAACTTGACGCCCGGGCGTTCTGCGCGCGTGTCAAGCACGGTCTCGGCGCCGCTCTCCGCCAGCGCCTTAGCCAGTGTTGTCGCGGTCTCCACTACCTCTCCGCCGTCCAACGCGAGCACCGCCACCTCAGCAGGCGCCACCGACTTCGGCCAGATGCAACCCCGATCATCGTGCTTCTGCTCGATCAGCGCCGCTGCGATACGCGTGACACCGATGCCGTAGCAACCCATGACAAAGGGCTTATCGTTTCCGTCCTCATCCTGGAACGTAGCGCCCATGACCTCAGAGTACTTCGTGCCCAGCTGGAATATCTGTCCCACCTCGATACCACGCGCATGCTGCAGAGGCTTACCGCAGTCGGGGCAGGCTTCCTTGTCATAGACCTCAGTATCAGCTGAAAAGCCGCAATCGCAGTAAACGATCTCAGACTCGCCCGCATCGGCCAGGGCCATGAACTCTGCGGACACCTTGCCGCCAATCTCACCGGAATCGGCGTCAACAATGCGATAATCCATCTCCATGCGCTGGCAAATCTTCTCATAAGCACCCTGCTGCTTGGCATAGTCGGCGTCAAGCATGGCCTGATCAGTCCCAAAGGAGTAGGCGTCCTTCATGATGAATTCGCGTCCCCGCATAAGCCCAAAGCGCGGGCGCATCTCGTCGCGATACTTCAAGTTGATCTGATAGAGCGTGAGCGGCAATTGCTTATAGCTGCGCAGCTCGCTCCGCACGAGTGCGGTAATGATCTCCTCATGCGTGGGACCAAGGCAGAACTCGCGCTCATGACGATCGGTCAGGCGCATGAGTTCAGGGCCATAGACAGGCCAACGCCCGCTCTCTTGCCACAGCTCGGCCGGCTGCAGAACCGGCAACAGGACCTCCTGGCAGCCAATCGCATCCATCTCTTCGCGGATGATCTGCTCGATCTTCCTGATGATGCGCCACCCAAGCGGCAGATATGAGTAGATACCCGACGCCGTCTTGCGGATCAACCCGGCGCGCAGCATCAGCTGATGGCTGATAAGCTCCGCCTCCGCCGGAACCTCCTTAAGCGTGGGTGCGTAGAGTTCATCCATGGAAAGCACAGGATTACGGTAAGTTTGCATAAGGTACTAGCTCCTCGTTCGCGAAACGATACTGTATTCGATAATAGCGGACTTTAAGATAATTTACGATTAGGCTTTTTCAATCTCGTTGAACAATGCGTCAACAAGTTCTTCCTCGGGAACTTTACGCAGCTGCTCACCTCTGGCGAAGAGCATGCCCATCCCACGACCACCGGCGATGCCGAAATCAGCCTCGCGCGCCTCTCCCGGGCCGTTGACCACGCAGCCCATGACAGCCACCTTCACGTCGCTGTCTATATTTTTCAATCGCTCCTCAACCTCTGCGACGATGCTGAAGAGATCGATCTCGCAGCGGCCGCAGGTCGGGCAGCTAATGAGCTCGGGGCCGTGGCGCCGCAGATCGAGCGCCTCCAGGATGCGCCAGGCAACGCCAACCTCCTGGGCCGGATCTGCGGTCAGTGAGACACGCATTGTGTCGCCGATGCCCTCTGCAAGCAGGATCCCCAGGCCCACGGCGCTCTTGACCGCGCCGCGCTCATAGGTACCGGCCTCCGTTACGCCAATATGGAGCGGATAGTCACAGCGCGCGGCCAGCAAACGATAGGCGGCAACGGTCACCGGTACCGAGGAGGCTTTTACGGACAGCACAATATCTGAGAAGCCCCGCTCCTCAAAATGCGCAGCATAGGACAGCGCGCTTTCAACGAGCTTCTCGGGCTGAGTCATATCCTCACGCTCAGCAAACTCACTGGCCAGCGAGCCCGCGTTGACACCGATGCGTATCGGGACGCCGCGCTCCCCCGCCGCATCGATGACCGCGTCGACGTCGGCCATGCGGGGCATATTACCCGGATTAATGCGCAGCTTGGCCGCGCCGCGTTCCAGAGCACCCAGCGCTAACTTGTAGTTAAAGTGGATATCAGCGATGATTGGCACAGGAGAGGTCGCAACTAACGCCCCAAAGCCCTCCAGAGCATCAGCGTGCGGTACCGCCACACGCACCAGTTCACAACCAGCTTCCACCAGATGCTGCAACTGCTCGCTTGAGGCCGCCACATCACGTGTGTCGGTCGAAAGCATCGACTGGATAACGACGGGCGCCCCGTCACCAATCATGACAGTCCCCACGCGCACCGGACGGCTCCCTCTGCGTGTTATTTCTACTTCACCTGCCATGCCTGCCTCCTTCTCCTACTTCACCAGCCGGAAGATATCATGACCCATCACATAGATCATGAAGGTCACAAGAAGAAGCAGGCCCACCGCAGAGATTGATGCATTAACCTTGAGTGAGAGCGGCTTGCGCCGAATAACCTCAACAGCCTCAACTATGACCTTGCCCCCGTCAAGCGGTGGGATAGGCAAGAGATTCATCAACCCAAGTGAAAGTGAGATGGCCGCAACCAGCCAAGAGTAGTCCACTCCCCCTGCTTTTGCGGCATCAGCCGCAATAACTGAGATGCCCACTATTGACGCAGAATTATTAACCGACTCCGTAAATTTACCCGGCGTGAAAAATCCAAGTATGCCCTGGACAGTCATCTTCACATAGGAGAACGACTGCCCGGCGGCACGAGGCGCCGAGAGCCGTTGATATTCAGGAATCCCCTCAATCCCCAAATAGCCGAGCTTGGGGTTAGTGGGGTTGGCGCCCAAGGTAATCTTTGCGGTGAGCTGCGTCTGTTGTCCGGGCGCAGTATAACGCACGGCCACTCGATCACCCGGACGCAAGGAGGCTATCGCCGCAGTGATATCATCAAACGTCGTCACCTTCTTATCATTGATATACGTGATCCGGTCATTTTTCTTGATCCCGGCCGCGATTGCCGGCCCTCCCGCCACCGGTTCGACCTTATTGAGCGCTACCGACTGACCCCAGACCGAGAGCACCACGGTAAATACCAGCAAAGCAAACACGATGTTGACAACGATACCGGCCAAAAGAATAACCGCGCGCTTCCAGAACGACAGCGCCAGATAGGTGCGCTCTTTGGCTTTAGCGAACAGCGCGTCAGGGTCATCGGCCAGCTTGGGTTCAAGCTCTGAGCGCCAAGTTTTGCTCTTCTCGTCGTAAGCGAGCGCAAACCAGTCAACCAGCGTATCGAGCACAATCCCCACTTCATCCTCATCAAGCTCGCAAGCCTCGGCGACTTGAGCCGCCGTCAAAGGCTGAGCCGCCCGCGTGACCAACGTCAGGACATCTTGCAGATTTTCGTTATGGATATCGCCATCCATACCCGCGATCTTTGTATAACCGCCAAAGGGGATAGCCGTCACTCCGTAGCGCGTATCACCGTGCTTGAAACTGAGTTTCGGGCCCGGCAGGCCAAACATGAATTCATGCACTCGCAGCCCGAAAGCCCGCGCAGCGAGAAAGTGTCCTCCTTCATGGAGGAACACGACAATGGACAGGGTGATCACACCCCAGAGTATTGCTTGCAGCGCGAACGGCATGCGGATCCTTTCGGAATCAGGAGAGTCTCTGGCTTAGCGAGCCAGTTTCAAGCCTACGTGGCGACGCACCGAAGCGTCAATCTCCTCCAGAGAATCAACAGATTCAAGCACAGTTTGCGGAAAGCTCTCAAGGGCGTCACGTACCAGCGCTTCAATATCAAGAAAACCACAACGACCAGCACGAAACGCTTCGTTTGCCACCTCATTAGCAGCGTTCAATACCACAGGAGCGCTCCCCCCTGCAATCCCGGCTTCCTGCGCAAGCGCCAGGCAACCAAAAGCTTCGAGGTCGGGTTCAGCGAAAGTCAGCGCCTGCGTCTGGAACAAGTCGAGCGACTCCGGCGACTGTGGCGCTGGCCGCCACCGCTGCGGCAAACTGAAGGCCAACTGAATCGGGACGCGCATATCCGGCGCCCCCATCTGCGCCTTGATCGCCCCGTCCGTTAGCGCCACCGCCGAATGTATGATCGACTGCCGATGGATGACCGGCGTGATAGCGCCGTAAGGGCAACCGAACAGATGGTGCGCCTCGATGATCTCAAGGCCTTTATTCATGAGCGTGGCTGAGTCTATCGTGATCTTAGGACCCATCGTCCAGGTTGGGTGGCGCAGGGCGTCAGCTGCAGTTTTTTCTGCCAGTTCCGCACGGCTGCAGCCATAAAACGGCCCGCCCGAGGCCGTTAACCAAATGCGCTGCAAGGCGTCATCTTCTTCGCCAAGCAGGCACTGAAAGATCGCCGAATGCTCCGAGTCAACCGGAATGATGCGAGCGCCAAGCGGACGGGCTGCAAGCGCCCGTGCAATGCTCGGGAGCTCTCCTCCGACAACCAGCGACTCTTTGTTGGCCAGCGCAAGCGTGACCCCCGCCGACAAGGTTGCCAGCGTTACACGCAAACCCGCCGCCCCTACAAGCGCATTGAGCACAAGATCGGCGTCACTCTCCGCGAGAGCGTCAAGAAGCACGGCGGTCCCTCGGTAGAGGGCAAGGCCCGGCGGCACATCACTGGGCCGAGGCGTGTGGTCATCAGTAAGAACCGCCACAGGGACCTTGAACGCAGCGGCCTGTTTCAGCAAAAGTTCCGCTGAACTATGCGCCGAGAGCAAAACGGCCTCAAGCTGATCGCTGTGGGCCGCGATAACCTCAAGCGCCTGGCGGCCAATGGACCCGGTACTCCCCAGGATAGCAATCTTTCTATGCGCTCTCATACCGCTATCCACGAATAAAAGCTATAAATAATACAAGAAAAACTAATATTAATGCTGCAGGAGCTCCTGCAAGCAGTGAATCAAAGCGATCGAGAATACCGCCGTGACCGGGCAGGATCTTCCCCGAGTCCTTAACTCCGGCGCGCCGCTTCAGGTGTGACTCGAACAGGTCGCCGCCTAAACCCACTACCGCAACCACCAGGCCAAAGCTCAGGCCAAGCCACCACCCAAGCCCGCCGGAAAAGAATGCCCGGGGCAAAAGAGCCCAGATTGCCATGGAAACGATAACGCCCGCGATAGCGCCCTCCCAGGATTTCTTTGGGGAGATTTTTGGGCAAAGTTTATGGCGCCCAAACAATGAACCGAAGATATAGGCCGCCGTGTCAGCTCCCCAGATCGAAAACATGAGCGTCACAGCCAGCATTAAGCCAATATCGCCCCAAACACGCAGGATCAACAAACAGGCAAGTGGAATAACTAAGTAGAGGCACCCCAATACCGCACTCAACCAGGAAGCCATGCGATCTTTTGTGAGTTGCATAAATTCAAAGACACCGACGCCTGCCACAACCGCGCAGAGCAAAGGTAACGCATAGAAGCGCATCCCCAGCCAGATACCCGCCAACCAAACCAGGGCGAACACGGCCGATGTGAGGGCGCGTGTCATGAATCCGGCCTTCTGGATGCCCGCAGGCGTCTCTTCTGTTACCCCATATGACATCTATCAGACACCTCCATAGCGCCTGTTGCGCCCTTGATAGTCAACCAGGGCCTGCAACAGACTCTCACGCGTGAAGTCAGGCCAGAGTTCATCAGTAAAGTAGAGCTCCGCGTAGGCGGTTTCCCACAGCAGGAAATTCGAGAGACGCTGCTCGCCACTCGTACGTATCAGCAGATCAGGATCCGGGATACCTCCCGTCGAAAGGCGCGCGGCAAAGACATCCTGGTCAAGCATCATCGGGTCCAGCCTCCCAGAAGCACCATCCGCAACACACTGGCGCACTGCCTGCAGGATGTCAGCTCGTCCGCCATAGTTAAGCGCTACGACCAAGGTCAACCCAGTATTGGCAGAGGTCGAGGCGCAGCAGTCCTCAAATGCACGCTGGGTCTTAAGCGGCACTCCTTCCATGTCGCCTATGATGCGTACGCGTACGTTCTGCTCGTTGAGTTCACGCACCTCTTTGGCAAGCACTTCGACAAACAGCGACATGATGCCGCTGACCTCATCGCGAGGCCGCGACCAGTTCTCACTCGAAAATGAATAGATCGTCAGATAGTCTATCTTCAGTTCAACGCAGGTACCAATAGCTTCGCGCACGGCGGCTACACCGGCCTTATGCCCAAACAAGCGCGGCTTACCCTGACGCTTTGCCCAGCGGCCATTACCGTCCATGATAATCGCGACATGACGCGGGATATCTTGCTCCGAAACAGAAAGCTGCGTTAAGAAGCCACGAGCGCGCGGCGAAGAGAAATAGCCTTCGAGCCGCTCCTTATCCAACTGAGACGACATGAGCTGCATCCAGCCTAGATAGCCATGATTTCCGCTTCTTTTTTCTCAAGGAGTTTCCCAATCGCCTCGATAGCGTCATCCGTCAGCTTCTGGACACGATCCATCGCACGGAAAATATCATCGTCCGAGATACCTTCCTCACCTTTCCGGTCCTCCAGCGCGCGATTAGCCTTCTGGCGCACGTTACGCACCGCGATACGCCCGTCCTCAGCGTACCCTCGACAGAGCTTGGCAAGCTCCTTGCGGCGCTCTTCCGTCAAGGCCGGAAACGACACCCGGAGCACCGTGCCATCGTTGGAGGGGGTAAGCCCCAGGTCGGAGGCCTGTATAGCCTTGTCAATATGTGAAATCACACTTCGGTCCCAAGGCTCAATGACAACAGTCTGGGCGTCAGTGGACTTGATATTGGCCATCTGATTAAGCGGCATCTCAGAGCCATAAGCCACAACCATAATCTTCTCGAATAGCGTCGTGGTAGCGCGTCCCGTGCGAACGCCGGCAAACTGCTCTGCCAGCACCTCTTCTGTGCGCTTCATGTGTCCTTCTGTACGCTCAATAATCTCATCGATAGTAATAGCCATAGCGCTTATGCCTCCACTCGAGTCCCGACCGGTTCCCCGGTCACCGCGCGGGCAATATTGCCCTCAGTTTCCATATTGAATACAACAATCGGCAGCTTGTTATCCATGCAAAGTGATATCGCTGTCGAATCCATGACTTTCAAGCCTTTGCTCAGCACCTCAAGATAGGTCAGGTGATCAAACTTCTTCGCATCTTCAAACTTATGCGGATCCTTGTCGTACACACCGTCGACTCGCGTCGCTTTCATCACGCAGTCAGCGTCAATCTCAAGCGCGCGCAGAGCAGCGGTCGTATCCGTAGTGAAAAATGGATTCCCCGTGCCTGCGGCAAAGATAACAACGCGGCCTTTCTCCATGTGGCGGATAGCGCGGCGGCGGATATAGGGTTCGGCGATCTGCTGCATCGTGATGGCCGACATGACCCGCGTAAAGCTTCCCTCCCGCTCCAGGCCGTCCTGGAGGGCAAGGGCATTCATAACCGTAGCAAGCATGCCCATATAGTCGCCGGTGGCTCGATCCATGCCCTCGGCAGAAGCCGCAAGCCCTCGGAAAATATTGCCGCCACCAACCACGATACATATCTCGTGACCAGCCTTGACGACTTCAGTGATTTGGCGCGCCAATGACGCCACCACCAGTGGATCGATGCCGTAGCCTTCGCGCCCCATGAGCGCCTCGCCGGACACCTTTAGTAATACGCGCTTAAAACCCTGTTCTTGTGCCAAGAAAGTACCACCTGCTTCTTTTTATTCATTCCCTGAAACTAGCATAACAGAAAAAGCCAGAAAGAGAGCCGGCCTTCCGACCGGCTCTCAGAACTAACACAGTTGAAGACAAAAGCCTACTCTTCTTCAGGGGCCTTTGCTGCTGTCTCTCCCAGGTTATAGCGGGTATACGAGGTAATCGTAATCGTATCGCCCAGCTCCTTGCTCACACGCTGCGTATAGTCATTGACGCTGATGTCCATATCCTTAACAAAGGCTTGCTCAACAAGCGCCTGTTCCTTGAAGAACTTGTTCAGGCGCCCCTCGGCCATCTTGGTCTGGATTGCTTCCGGCTTGCCGGACTCCGCCGCCTGGGCCTTGTAGATGCTCATCTCATGCTCGACAACTGCCGGGTCAAAGGAATCGCGGTTAAGCGCAATCGGATCGGCCGCAGCGACCTGCATGGCGATATCCTTACCGAAAACCTTGAAGTCAGCATTGCTCGCAATTTCAGGTTTAGTGAATGAAAAAGCAACAACAACTGCAATTTTTGCACCACCATGCACATAATATGCAAATGCACCTGCGCCATCAATGGTCATACGCGTAAAGCGAGCCACGGGCATGTTCTCACCGAGCTTATTTACCATATCGGCGAAAAGGTGCTCAACGGAGATGCCGCTATCAGAAACCGTCAGCGCTTTCAGGGCGTCAACATCTGTGGGGTCTTCTGTTAATACAAGGTCTGCTAGCTGCTGCGCAAAGCCCGTGAACGTAGCGTTGGTACCCACGAAGTCGGTCTCACAGTTAAGCTCAAGCATTGCAACAGACTTGCTATCCTCTGAGAGCGCAACCGCAATAGCGCCTTCGTTTGTGGCGCGTCCGGATTTCTTATTGATCGCTGCGAGGCCGCGCGTGCGAAGGTTATCGATAGCGGCGTCGACGTCGCCCTCTACCTCTGTCAGCGCTTTCTTGCAATCCATCATGCCGGCTCCGGTAATCTCTCGGAGCTCTTTAACGAGTTTGGCGGTAATCTCTGCCATCTTATTCCTCCTCTGCTGGGGTCTCGGGAACTGGTTCTGGAGCGGGAGCTTCTGCAATAGGCGCCTCTGGAGTTAGAGCTGCCGCAGGCTCAACTTCTGCCACCGGCTCTACGGGTGCAGGCGCCTCCGGAGCTACCGGGGCGCTTTCAGGTACGGGCGCACCCTCGGCAACTGGGGCTACCGGAGCCTCAGAAGCAGGAGCGGCTTCCGCTTGCTCAGCCTGAACGGACTCCACCGAAGCGCCGCCGTTACCTTCAAGCACAGCCGCAGAGATAACATTGGCAATCAGCGCAATAGAACGAATCGCATCGTCGTTGGCCGGGATTGGGAAATCCACTTCATCCGGATCGGCGTTCGTATCAATGAGCGCGATGATCGGAATATTGAGGCGACGCGCCTCGGCGACCGCAATATACTCGCGGGTCGAGTCAACCAGAAACACGGCGGCCGGCAAGCTCTTCATGTTGCGGATGCCGTCAAGGTTCTTGTGGAGCTTCTCGAGCTCCTTATTCTTGAGGATCTGCTCTTTCTTGGGCAACTGCGCCATCGAGCCATCCTCGTTCATCTTCTCAAGCTTTTCCATCTCGGTCACACGACTGCGGATCGTCTGGAAGTTTGTGAGCATCCCGCCGAGCCAACGCTGGGTCACATAGGGCATACCGCACTTCTTTGCCGCCTCTTCAAGCGACTCCTGAGCCTGTTTCTTAGTGCCAACGAACAGCACCTCGCCGCCGCGTTGACCTACGCTGAATGCGAAGCGATAGCCTTTCTGAAGGCATTGCATCGTCTTCTGCAGATCAAGAATATAAATATCCCCGCGCTGCGTAAAGATATAGGGCTTCATCTTGGGATTCCAACGGCGGGTCTGATGCCCAAAGTGGACGCCTGCCTCAAGCAGGTTTTTCATAGTAATCTTCTGAGCCACGAGTGGCCACCTTCCTTTCTGGTTGTGTCCTCTGCAGACGTCTTCTCAACATTTCTCCCCTTTAAGGGCACCTGAGAATGTCGATCAGTCCGCATGTGTATTTACGGCTTCCGCCGCATTCTTGCTTGTCGGGTTAATTTTTCGTTTCGACGGATGAGTGAGCGCTGCGGCGAAAACCGATACGGAGACAAACTCCTTGAGGTTT
>Ga0123357_10004895_pt1 | contig 15886 bp, 4 predicted proteins | sample TergutEmb28metaG_FD_89873 | JGI IMG/M metagenome (GOLD analysis project Ga0123357, IMG submission 89873) | Embiratermes neotenicus P4 segment gut microbial communities from Petit-Saut dam, French Guiana - Emb289 P4 | ecosystem: Host-associated > Arthropoda: Insects > Digestive system > Gut ... | reverse complement strand
TGAGGTGTGTCATCCCCGTTGTGTGTAGAAAGACTAATGGTGAGGTAAATTTCAGTCATGAAACACAACTATGGTAGTATGTTTTATGATGGTATTTAATAGCAAAGAAATAACTACATGTTTTGGCCAATAGCGGCCATCTTCGGGTTATTACAATTTTGATCATAGAGTATCATATATATACCTATATTGGGAGGTGATGCTGAGATAAACTGACTGTAACGCTTAACGAAGATGAGATCTCAGCATCACCTCGCAATATAGGCGTACATATATATATATATATATGATACCCTTTGAGCAAAATTGTAATAACCTGAAGATGGCCGCTATTGGCCGAAATATGTAGTCATTTCTTTACTATTAAATACCATCATAAAACATACTACCATAGTTGTGTTTCATGACTGAAATTTACCTCACCATTAGACCTTTGACCACGTCACTGTATGAGGTCGGCACCTGTCAACCACATTGCATGACATCACATTCCGTAACAGTAATCTTGGTACTTAGTGCCAAAAATAAGCTCACATCTGAAAATAAAACATTTTCACCGATTTTGGCACTGTTGCACTGCAGACAGGCCAGTGATTCTCCAACTAACACCACGGACTCCTTAAAATTTTAATTCTTTCTTTGGACCCACTTCTGAAAAAAATATTTCTACTCGCAGATCCGTAAGGCACATTTCGCGGTAACATTTATATTTCTAATGATTACAAGCAAGTAGCAATCTCTAGTAGGAGAAATAAATGAGTGTAAAGTTTGTGACTTACTTTGTAGCAAAGACAATAAAACCAATATTAGGGAAAACCTAACGGAAGATTTTTTTTTATTGTTACTGAATACAATCTACTCTTTTGACGTCCAGGTAACCGTGCATCGTGATATATTCTTGTAGTAAAACCAACTAGATGCACTAATTTCTCAAATTTATTTTTGGAATAAAACTGCACATGTTTCGGAGAGTTCCTCTGTCCATCATCAGGAGTTTTTCACTGTACGCACAGAAATGGTATATGTCATACTGATCAGTTCCGTCCTGATCCTGCTCGCAAGCTGTCAGCAAACTTGTATGATATATACCATTGCGGTGTGTACAGTGAAAAACTCCTGATAATGGGCACAGGATCTGTCCGAAACATGTAGAGCTTTATTCTAAAAATAACTTTGAGAAATTAGTGCATCTAGTTGGTTTTATTATAAGAATACAGTCCTCTCAATTCGATGACATGTTGGGCCCCTGGTTAATAAGCGGTGTGTTTTACAGTTATCCCAGGTAAATAAGTAAAACTTTAAAAATTTTCAGCGCAGAATTTATCCTTACAACACGTAATGGGAGGACAAAATCTCTTATCCCTGTGGCCATATATCACCGAACCCAAGGGTTCTGAGGACCAGACACTGAAAATCACTGATATAGGCGCCTCAGCAATCCCAGCAGCAGAAACAATATTAGTGCTAGCTGTAATATTGTTAGTAGTAGCAGTTGTTGTAATAGTAGTAGCAGTAGTAGTATTAGTAGTAGTAGCAGTGGTAGTAGTAGTAGTAGTGGTGGTGGTGGCGGTGGTGGTGGTGGTAGCAGTGGTAGTAGTATTAGTAGCAGTGGTAGTAGTATTAGTAGTAGCAATAATAGTAGCAGTAGTAGTATTAGTAGTAGTAGTAGTAGTAGCAGCAGCAACATTAGCAGCAGTACGGTGTCATTTATTTTTAATACAAACGGAGTTACACCATGATCGTGAATTAGGCTGTTTCAAAATAATATTCTGCAACTTATATGTCCTATGAACGTGAAAATCAGTGCAAAATGCAGCCTGATATTGTAACTGTAGGTAACAACGATGATTGAACGTTACTCTTGGTGTAATTTTACATTACGTGTGAGTATTAACTGACATTTCTTTGCTCTGAAATTTTGTGATTCTGCTTAAGCACACTATTAGCGGCATGTCTGCTGTGAGAACATTAACGTAATTGGATGACACGGCCCTTCTGAAGATACGGAATTTTGAAGATGGGGGAAATATTTGAAATTCTGCTGGCAAACAGAAAATTGTATATAAGTTAACTCAAAATATCGTTAATTAAATTTAGGAAGAACTTTTACAGAATTATCCGGGAGATCCTTGGGGACAGTATGGCGTCGCTTGTAGACTGTTATTCTTGTAGTTTATGCATAAGCAGAACAATTGCCGTTAGGTTGCAGTAGAGGAACATTAATTCATGGTCACGCATTTCATGCAAACACAAGTCGGTTTTAATTAATCTAGAGAAAGTCTGTATACGGATAGAGTTGTGGCACCAGTTACTTCATTCTTTTTGTTGTACATTATACTCGTAATTCGATCAACAGTTGACCCCCTTCGTATCGTTGTGTACTTTGGTTAGCCTACACCGACTAATTAAAGAAGCAACAACGCCTTCATACACAGATCTTTTCCGTCGCGGAGAAGAAACAACTTGAAAAGAATTTAGGTATTAATTATATCAAAGTTTACGTTGAGATATCCGACACAACCACCATGAAACTAACTCCTTGGAGAGGAGAAATTCCTAAGGTCATATTTCTTATATGGTCCCCCCTCCCCCCCAACCCCCCCAAAAAAATAATTCACCCTTATGTATTTAGTGTATTTTAATCTCTTAAGTCTAAGACTTACTCTGTGTACCACCAGCTTCAACATTCAGGAATTACGCGTTCTGCCCACTTACATTTATGTGTTTTGCATGGTTCTCAGAACAAACGGCTATTATTTCTCTATACAACATTAACTGGCTGGATTTTATAACCGAGGCAGAGAGTGTTTACTGCGCGGTACGAACTGGGTCTTTAAATCAGACAGATACAGTTTCGTCCTTAAACGGTTAAAGTAACCCATGACTATACCGTGTCTTCAGCGAGATGAATGCTGTTAGCACCCGGACGCCCTCGGTTGCATTACAATCTCTTTGTACGTTTAGTAAAGTGCTTTAAGCACTGTCATCATGATCTTCTTATGAAGTAAAAGCTTCAGAAATTCAGTCTCTTCATTTCACTGTATGAAGCAAGTACTATTTACGCCGATTATTTATCTATGTGCGTAATCGACATATCCCAGTGGCTGCGAGGTCTAAGGTGTGGGTCTGCAACTGCTCGCTTGCTGGGTTGCGGGTTGGAATCCCGCGAGGAATATGGATGTCTCTTGTGAGTGTCGTGTGTTGTCAAGTGGAGGGTTAAGCGTCGAGCTCATCACTTGTCCAGAGGTGTCCTACCGACTGTGGTGTGTCTGAGTGTGATCATGAAGCCTCGATTCAGAGGAGGCCATAACCCGAATACGGACCGAAGCGCCATAGAGAAAAAAAAACACAATCGACTTATTAAGAAGAGATGAGAAGAGAGTCACGTCAACTATTAACCAACAAATGCACCTCTATAACTTTCACTTAAAACACTTTAAAACACTTAAAACCACTCCAAAATGTTTGGAACCACCCACCACCTTTGGCCACCGGGACTATATGGGCTATAATAGCAATTAACAAATATACCACAATGAATGGAGTAAATAATTAACTAATGGCTTGACGGAACCGGTAGCGCAAATATAATATCTCGAAATTTAATTTTTAAAATTTTATATTGCTCTTTATTTTTAATAATGTCCATTTATAAGATTCTGATATATTCATAACGTACGTGCAATTTATGTAGTTTTGTAGATATTCTACACGATCACCCTTCGTAACTTTGTTGTCCCGACGCGCCCAGTCTGGTAGGTGATCCTCTTTCGGGAAACGGGTGTGGTTCACCGAATCACATTTAGTTTTAGTGATTTTTTACTTGTTGTTTTTTTTTACTCAATTTATTCTCGATATAAAATAATGGAGCGCTATATCCAGTAAAACAACTAGATTATTTCTAGGAAACTGACACAGTCACTTCTCTGTACTCCTACTTACACCACACTCGTGCGCGACTGAATTCGCACTGGATTGCTAGCGTCCGTTGTCCGCTGCTAACTTTTTCTCATTTAAATCTCTCCCCTCCTATCACCGACGGTCCTGAATATACGTTGACAGATTAACCTACAACGCATGGCAATGAACCGTCCGTAACTGACGCCAGCAGTCCTAAGAAACAACTATACTAAAAATGATCGGCTACATCATTATGTTAAAAATCCAGGAGTAATATCTTCTGCGTCACTAAAAAGTATTCCACGAAAATTTTCAAGCTCGGCCCAAACGTTTAGGAAGTATCTGTATGAAATAATACGAGTATAATTATTAAGGGCCATTTTTTGAAATGGTATTAAAGAAGCGCGTTTGAATGGTGAATGAAAGAATGTCATCCATAAACCAACGACTTCTCATCGAGGATAAGAGATCAGAACTTTGAACCTATCGCTCTACGCCATTAAATCGCCTCATATTAACATGAAACAGTCGTTTGCTTGGAACGTACCTTAGGGGCACCCGAGTAGAACCTAGCCGGAAGAAGCTCGATCGTCCGCTTCCGTCAGGGAGCAGCAAGTGACGTGACATTTCTACGGAGGTAAGAAGGGTTGCATTTCCGTACGCAACGATGAAGGAAGAGAAGTAAGTGGTAATAAACTAAAGAAAACCGAACAAAAATGAAATCTGCGAAGGAATACTTGTAATTCTGGGCATCTGGCGTGTGTCGAAGTGTCCACACTGGAAGGCAATGACGAAAGAACCGAATAAGAAATGCTGTTTTCCTAATCTATAGAAAGGGATTCTCACATCATATATAATCATTCTCCCACAATGGAAAGACCTAATTAAAATAAGTGGAATAATTTGGGGACAACATTGTAATCATCATGGCATAACTACAAGGAACTCTGTGACATCGACATTACAGAAGTCAGTGTTATCACTTCTGCGAGGCTTCTACATATATAGATAACGCCTGAGTACCCGCGCACACGTACGTGAGCTACTGCGCTCCTGCCTTACGTCAGTTCTTTTTACAAACATGTCCTATTCTTCAAGCGACTGACCGAATTGTCACCGGACAATTACAGCAAGTTCACTAAATGGAAAATGTTCTTTTCGGAGAATTAGACTTTGGAGAAATTCCAAAAATCCTGTATTGCATTTGTCTGTATTGCTTATAATCGTACACACACAAAAATACTTCTTTAAATGTATCCAACCTAAAATTACGAAACCTAAAACTTATGGTTTATAAAGTAGATATTTTAGAATGGGACTAATTACAAATGTTTAGGTGAACTGTGTCAATAAATAATCAACAGAAGACTTCCAAACTACAAAATGCACGCCAGTCGCGAAAGATACCTCGTCAGCCGAATTCAGCAGAAAGTAACAAACGAGATCAATTCGCCATTTTGCTATACTGCAGAACAGCAGCCGTCATTTCGTTGCCCAGACCGCGGCTCCGCGCCGTCCACTGTCTGCTGCTTTCACTTCCAATCAATGACACAACTCATTATAACTTTTCCTTCCTCCAGCCATTGTCAGCGTCAGAAGACTTAATTAACACGTGTAATTATATTCCACCTCATTATCAGAGCTTGCATGCTACGTCACTTCTCTTTTTAACAAAGAAGCCTTCGAGAAACATAGTTGCTTATGCTCCCCGCCTTCATTACAGGGTGTATTTCTTGCAGTTCCACGGTATTAATGCTCTTGGCGGAACTCTAATATATTTTAGTAATTCTCAGTTACACAAGGAAAATAAATGAAGTAAGCGGAAGAATTACAGTGAAAATTGAATGAAGAAAATAGAGAAAATATAATCAAGCAAATAAATAGAGATAAAACATAGGTAGAATGAAAGGTAGGGGGTAGGAAAGCAAAGCACTGGGAAAATTTGGCGAACAAAGGGAAAAAGCCAGAGCGGAAACGAGGAAAGAAGTCAGGAAGATTGAGTGGAAACAGACACAACGTAACAAAGGAAAGAATAGATGAAAGTGAGGAAAAAGTGAAAGGCAGACTAATAATGTGCGCGTGCTTTCGTTTCCCTCTAAATTTGTTCGTCATTTCTCTATTGTGGGATAATTGTGAACTAAGATGTCTTGCAAGCGTTCACAGTAATAGGAACAACTTTATCTACACACAATCTGGATTCCCCCTGTAGGTCTACGTATTTGTGAGGACAATTTATTTCCGGAAGGATGACTTTATTAGCTTCCTGAATATGAAACGCATACTGATGAGCAAATGCTTTCCGCACAATTAATTGTTTATCAATTAATTCTGACACAATTCTATGCCAGAATTAGCTCCTTGACGATGGAGGTAGTTTGCACTCAGCCGAATTTAATCCTTCTTGACAGGAGATGGTAAATCATGGGTAAGATATATCACTTGTCATGCTTGTTCCTACTGTGTTTAAAGTCATCTGTTGACAAAAAGTTTTAAAAATATCATGTGTTGACTGGATGATAAGCGTATTAGTGCTACTACCAGGTTTAAAGCGAGTCAGCAGATGGAGATGTCACAACAAATCATGTGGACGAACCTATGCAGTATCCAGTTACTGAAAGATGTCGCTGTGATGCGGAAGGGGTGCGTAAGGGAGTATGCAGAGGTAATAGGAAACCGTCACAAGTGGTGCATCTCCTAAATCGTACTCAAGTGAAGGTTTATTTAAACACATCATGCCATTAGGGAGGGTAGGGGAGCCGGAGCTGCTGACATTGATGTATCGTATGTACACGAAATGAGGGAGCGACGACAACTGTGCATGGGTGACCTCCTATTGGCTGCACAACTACAGACTCCATAGCCTCGTCCATTTATTGCACTACTCAGTAGCACGTTGTGGCCTTTACTGCTTTTTGGAGGGCAGTAACAGTCATGCATGCCACCCACTTTTAAAGTGAAATAATTCGACATTAGATCATTGTGTCAATCGACAGTCGGAATAAACGACGATAATTTAGACCAGTGTTTCTCAACCGCCGGATCGCGGCCCGGTACCGGGCCCTGGCATCAATTATACCGGGCCGCGAGAGATTCTCCTGGAATTGATAACTAATTTAAATGTAATTTTATATTTCTCAACATGCAACACTGTACACATAATTGTACTAATACTCTATGATTATGACATAATTAATTATTAATACATGTGTGGGTTTAATGTATGAACTTAAAGAAAAATTGAAAGATACTGACGAGTAAATCTGTTGGGACCGGGCTCTCGTATTATGAAAAAAAGAATTTACCGGGCCGCGGTCTCACAAAGGTTGAGAAACACTGTTTTAGAAGAATTAATTTCATAAAAGAGATGTATGTTTTCTGTGAGGTTAGAACTAAACCTTTTTATGTTATTCAGGTCATATTTTTACTTTAATGACAGCGGAATTTTCAAACGGCTACTATGTGTATATAAGATGGAATCCACGCGTTGCTTTTTGTTTTTCGCGGCCATCGCAATAACAACTTTCGTTTCAGCGCCATTTTGTAATCTTGTTTTGTAGTTCTTCTCTACATGACTCTACACATGCAAAGCCGTAGACCTACGTAGGGGACGGGGATTTGTGGGTCGTTCTGCCACATGCTAATAAAGCACGATGCACTGAAATGTGATCTGTTGGGTCGTGGCCCTGCTCAGTCTTGTGGGTTCTTACTGATATCCAAGGAGTAAATAAAATAAATGTAAATCAAGCCGAAACACAACTTTATCTATAAATCTTATTGTTGCACCGTGAAGTTTTGTAGAATCGCTTCTATTATCAACCAACAACTGCACTTACATAACTTTCACATAAAGCACTTTAAAACATTTAAAATCACTCCGACATGTTTCGATCTTGTCAGATCATCATCAGGGAGCTTTGCTCTTCCTTGTTAAAGTTATATTACAATATTTACAATTTCATTCGTTTTTGCAAACAAGGTGTTGTGGCAGCATGTCATGTTGTGTAGGAATGTGTTGTAGAGGGAGCAGTTGGCTAGGTGTGCCTAGGCACACCTAGCCAACTGCTCCCTCTACAACACATTCCTACACAACATGACATGCTGCCACAACACCTTGTTTGCAAAAACGAATGAAATTGTAAATATTGTAATATAACTTTAACAAGGAAGAGCAAAGCTCCCTGATGATGATCTGACAAGATCGAAACATGTCGGAGTGATTTTAAATGTTTTAAAGTGCTTTATGTGAAAGTTATGTAAGTGCAGTTGTTGGTTGATAATAGAAGCGATTCTACAAAACTTCACGGTGCAACAATAAGATTTATAGATAAAGTTGTGTTTCGGCTTGATTTACATTTATTTTATTTACTCCTTGGATATCAGTAAGAACCCACAAGACTGAGCAGGGCCACGACCCAACAGATCACATTTCAGTGCATCGTGCTTTATTAGCATGTGGCAGAACGACCCACAAATCCCCGTCCCCTACGTAGGTCTACGGCTTTGCATGTGTAGAGTCATGTAGAGAAGAACTACAAAACAAGATTACAAAATGGCGCTGAAACGAAAGTTGTTATTGCGATGGCCGCGAAAAACAAAAAGCAACGCGTGGATTCCATCTTATATACACATAGTAGCCGTTTGAAAATTCCGCTGTCATTAAAGTAAAAATATGACCTGAATAACATAAAAAGGTTTAGTTCTAACCTCACAGAAAACATACATCTCTTTTATGAAATTAATTCTTCTAAAACAGTGTTTCTCAACCTTTGTGAGACCGCGGCCCGGTAAATTCTTTTTTTCATAATACGAGAGCCCGGTCCCAACAGATTTACTCGTCAGTATCTTTCAATTTTTCTTTAAGTTCATACATTAAACCCACACATGTATTAATAATTAATTATGTCATAATCATAGAGTATTAGTACAATTATGTGTACAGTGTTGCATGTTGAGAAATATAAAATTACATTTAAATTAGTTATCAATTCCAGGAGAATCTCTCGCGGCCCGGTATAATTGATGCCAGGGCCCGGTACCGGGCCGCGATCCGGCGGTTGAGAAACACTGGTCTAAATTATCGTCGTTTATTCCGACTGTCGATTGACACAATGATCTAATGTCGAATTATTTCACTTTAAAAGTGGGTGGCATGCATGACTGTTACTGCCCTCCAAAAAGCAGTAAAGGCCACAACGTGCTACTGAGTAGTGCAATAAATGGACGAGGCTATGGAGTCTGTAGTTGTGCAGCCAATAGGAGGTCACCCATGCACAGTTGTCGTCGCTCCCTCATTTCGTGTACATACGATACATCAATGTCAGCAGCTCCGGCTCCCCTACCCTCCCTAATGGCATGATGTGTTTAAATAAACCTTCACTTGAGTACGATTTAGGAGATGCACCACTTGTGACGGTTTCCTATTACCTCTGCATACTCCCTTACGCACCCCTTCCGCATCACAGCGACATCTTTCAGTAACTGGATACTGCATAGGTTCGTCCACATGATTTGTTGTGACATCTCCATCTGCTGACTCGCTTTAAACCTGGTAGTAGCACTAATACGCTTATCATCCAGTCAACACATGATATTTTTAAAACTTTTTGTCAACAGATGACTTTAAACACAGTAGGAACAAGCATGACAAGTGATATATCTTACCCATGATTTACCATCTCCTGTCAAGAAGGATTAAATTCGGCTGAGTGCAAACTACCTCCATCGTCAAGGAGCTAATTCTGGCATAGAATTGTGTCAGAATTAATTGATAAACAATTAATTGTGCGGAAAGCATTTGCTCATCAGTATGCGTTTCATATTCAGGAAGCTAATAAAGTCATCCTTCCGGAAATAAATTGTCCTCACAAATACGTAGACCTACAGGGGGAATCCAGATTGTGTGTAGATAAAGTTGTTCCTATTACTGTGAACGCTTGCAAGACATCTTAGTTCACAATTATCCCACAATAGAGAAATGACGAACAAATTTAGAGGGAAACGAAAGCACGCGCACATTATTAGTCTGCCTTTCACTTTTTCCTCACTTTCATCTATTCTTTCCTTTGTTACGTTGTGTCTGTTTCCACTCAATCTTCCTGACTTCTTTCCTCGTTTCCGCTCTGGCTTTTTCCCTTTGTTCGCCAAATTTTCCCAGTGCTTTGCTTTCCTACCCCCTACCTTTCATTCTACCTATGTTTTATCTCTATTTATTTGCTTGATTATATTTTCTCTATTTTCTTCATTCAATTTTCACTGTAATTCTTCCGCTTACTTCATTTATTTTCCTTGTGTAACTGAGAATTACTAAAATATATTAGAGTTCCGCCAAGAGCATTAATACCGTGGAACTGCAAGAAATACACCCTGTAATGAAGGCGGGGAGCATAAGCAACTATGTTTCTCGAAGGCTTCTTTGTTAAAAAGAGAAGTGACGTAGCATGCAAGCTCTGATAATGAGGTGGAATATAATTACACGTGTTAATTAAGTCTTCTGACGCTGACAATGGCTGGAGGAAGGAAAAGTTATAATGAGTTGTGTCATTGATTGGAAGTGAAAGCAGCAGACAGTGGACGGCGCGGAGCCGCGGTCTGGGCAACGAAATGACGGCTGCTGTTCTGCAGTATAGCAAAATGGCGAATTGATCTCGTTTGTTACTTTCTGCTGAATTCGGCTGACGAGGTATCTTTCGCGACTGGCGTGCATTTTGTAGTTTGGAAGTCTTCTGTTGATTATTTATTGACACAGTTCACCTAAACATTTGTAATTAGTCCCATTCTAAAATATCTACTTTATAAACCATAAGTTTTAGGTTTCGTAATTTTAGGTTGGATACATTTAAAGAAGTATTTTTGTGTGTGTACGATTATAAGCAATACAGACAAATGCAATACAGGATTTTTGGAATTTCTCCAAAGTCTAATTCTCCGAAAAGAACATTTTCCATTTAGTGAACTTGCTGTAATTGTCCGGTGACAATTCGGTCAGTCGCTTGAAGAATAGGACATGTTTGTAAAAAGAACTGACGTAAGGCAGGAGCGCAGTAGCTCACGTACGTGTGCGCGGGTACTCAGGCGTTATCTATATATGTAGAAGCCTCGCAGAAGTGATAACACTGACTTCTGTAATGTCGATGTCACAGAGTTCCTTGTAGTTATGCCATGATGATTACAATGTTGTCCCCAAATTATTCCACTTATTTTAATTAGGTCTTTCCATTGTGGGAGAATGATTATATATGATGTGAGAATCCCTTTCTATAGATTAGGAAAACAGCATTTCTTATTCGGTTCTTTCGTCATTGCCTTCCAGTGTGGACACTTCGACACACGCCAGATGCCCAGAATTACAAGTATTCCTTCGCAGATTTCATTTTTGTTCGGTTTTCTTTAGTTTATTACCACTTACTTCTCTTCCTTCATCGTTGCGTACGGAAATGCAACCCTTCTTACCTCCGTAGAAATGTCACGTCACTTGCTGCTCCCTGACGGAAGCGGACGATCGAGCTTCTTCCGGCTAGGTTCTACTCGGGTGCCCCTAAGGTACGTTCCAAGCAAACGACTGTTTCATGTTAATATGAGGCGATTTAATGGCGTAGAGCGATAGGTTCAAAGTTCTGATCTCTTATCCTCGATGAGAAGTCGTTGGTTTATGGATGACATTCTTTCATTCACCATTCAAACGCGCTTCTTTAATACCATTTCAAAAAATGGCCCTTAATAATTATACTCGTATTATTTCATACAGATACTTCCTAAACGTTTGGGCCGAGCTTGAAAATTTTCGTGGAATACTTTTTAGTGACGCAGAAGATATTACTCCTGGATTTTTAACATAATGATGTAGCCGATCATTTTTAGTATAGTTGTTTCTTAGGACTGCTGGCGTCAGTTACGGACGGTTCATTGCCATGCGTTGTAGGTTAATCTGTCAACGTATATTCAGGACCGTCGGTGATAGGAGGGGAGAGATTTAAATGAGAAAAAGTTAGCAGCGGACAACGGACGCTAGCAATCCAGTGCGAATTCAGTCGCGCACGAGTGTGGTGTAAGTAGGAGTACAGAGAAGTGACTGTGTCAGTTTCCTAGAAATAATCTAGTTGTTTTACTGGATATAGCGCTCCATTATTTTATATCGAGAATAAATTGAGTAAAAAAAAACAACAAGTAAAAAATCACTAAAACTAAATGTGATTCGGTGAACCACACCCGTTTCCCGAAAGAGGATCACCTACCAGACTGGGCGCGTCGGGACAACAAAGTTACGAAGGGTGATCGTGTAGAATATCTACAAAACTACATAAATTGCACGTACGTTATGAATATATCAGAATCTTATAAATGGACATTATTAAAAATAAAGAGCAATATAAAATTTTAAAAATTAAATTTCGAGATATTATATTTGCGCTACCGGTTCCGTCAAGCCATTAGTTAATTATTTACTCCATTCATTGTGGTATATTTGTTAATTGCTATTATAGCCCATATAGTCCCGGTGGCCAAAGGTGGTGGGTGGTTCCAAACATTTTGGAGTGGTTTTAAGTGTTTTAAAGTGTTTTAAGTGAAAGTTATAGAGGTGCATTTGTTGGTTAATAGTTGACGTGACTCTCTTCTCATCTCTTCTTAATAAGTCGATTGTGTTTTTTTTTCTCTATGGCGCTTCGGTCCGTATTCGGGTTATGGCCTCCTCTGAATCGAGGCTTCATGATCACACTCAGACACACCACAGTCGGTAGGACACCTCTGGACAAGTGATGAGCTCGACGCTTAACCCTCCACTTGACAACACACGACACTCACAAGAGACATCCATATTCCTCGCGGGATTCCAACCCGCAACCCAGCAAGCGAGCAGTTGCAGACCCACACCTTAGACCTCGCAGCCACTGGGATATGTCGATTACGCACATAGATAAATAATCGGCGTAAATAGTACTTGCTTCATACAGTGAAATGAAGAGACTGAATTTCTGAAGCTTTTACTTCATAAGAAGATCATGATGACAGTGCTTAAAGCACTTTACTAAACGTACAAAGAGATTGTAATGCAACCGAGGGCGTCCGGGTGCTAACAGCATTCATCTCGCTGAAGACACGGTATAGTCATGGGTTACTTTAACCGTTTAAGGACGAAACTGTATCTGTCTGATTTAAAGACCCAGTTCGTACCGCGCAGTAAACACTCTCTGCCTCGGTTATAAAATCCAGCCAGTTAATGTTGTATAGAGAAATAATAGCCGTTTGTTCTGAGAACCATGCAAAACACATAAATGTAAGTGGGCAGAACGCGTAATTCCTGAATGTTGAAGCTGGTGGTACACAGAGTAAGTCTTAGACTTAAGAGATTAAAATACACTAAATACATAAGGGTGAATTATTTTTTTGGGGGGGTTGGGGGGGAGGGGGGACCATATAAGAAATATGACCTTAGGAATTTCTCCTCTCCAAGGAGTTAGTTTCATGGTGGTTGTGTCGGATATCTCAACGTAAACTTTGATATAATTAATACCTAAATTCTTTTCAAGTTGTTTCTTCTCCGCGACGGAAAAGATCTGTGTATGAAGGCGTTGTTGCTTCTTTAATTAGTCGGTGTAGGCTAACCAAAGTACACAACGATACGAAGGGGGTCAACTGTTGATCGAATTACGAGTATAATGTACAACAAAAAGAATGAAGTAACTGGTGCCACAACTCTATCCGTATACAGACTTTCTCTAGATTAATTAAAACCGACTTGTGTTTGCATGAAATGCGTGACCATGAATTAATGTTCCTCTACTGCAACCTAACGGCAATTGTTCTGCTTATGCATAAACTACAAGAATAACAGTCTACAAGCGACGCCATACTGTCCCCAAGGATCTCCCGGATAATTCTGTAAAAGTTCTTCCTAAATTTAATTAACGATATTTTGAGTTAACTTATATACAATTTTCTGTTTGCCAGCAGAATTTCAAATATTTCCCCCATCTTCAAAATTCCGTATCTTCAGAAGGGCCGTGTCATCCAATTACGTTAATGTTCTCACAGCAGACATGCCGCTAATAGTGTGCTTAAGCAGAATCACAAAATTTCAGAGCAAAGAAATGTCAGTTAATACTCACACGTAATGTAAAATTACACCAAGAGTAACGTTCAATCATCGTTGTTACCTACAGTTACAATATCAGGCTGCATTTTGCACTGATTTTCACGTTCATAGGACATATAAGTTGCAGAATATTATTTTGAAACAGCCTAATTCACGATCATGGTGTAACTCCGTTTGTATTAAAAATAAATGACACCGTACTGCTGCTAATGTTGCTGCTGCTACTACTACTACTACTACTAATACTACTACTGCTACTATTATTGCTACTACTAATACTACTACCACTGCTACTAATACTACTACCACTGCTACCACCACCACCACCGCCACCACCACCACTACTACTACTACTACCACTGCTACTACTACTAATACTACTACTGCTACTACTATTACAACAACTGCTACTACTAACAATATTACAGCTAGCACTAATATTGTTTCTGCTGCTGGGATTGCTGAGGCGCCTATATCAGTGATTTTCAGTGTCTGGTCCTCAGAACCCTTGGGTTCGGTGATATATGGCCACAGGGATAAGAGATTTTGTCCTCCCATTACGTGTTGTAAGGATAAATTCTGCGCTGAAAATTTTTAAAGTTTTACTTATTTACCTGGGATAACTGTAAAACACACCGCTTATTAACCAGGGGCCCAACATGTCATCGAATTGAGAGGACTGTATTCTTATAATAAAACCAACTAGATGCACTAATTTCTCAAAGTTATTTTTAGAATAAAGCTCTACATGTTTCGGACAGATCCTGTGCCCATTATCAGGAGTTTTTCACTGTACACACCGCAATGGTATATATCATACAAGTTTGCTGACAGCTTGCGAGCAGGATCAGGACGGAACTGATCAGTATGACATATACCATTTCTGTGCGTACAGTGAAAAACTCCTGATGATGGACAGAGGAACTCTCCGAAACATGTGCAGTTTTATTCCAAAAATAAATTTGAGAAATTAGTGCATCTAGTTGGTTTTACTACAAGAATATATCACGATGCACGGTTACCTGGACGTCAAAAGAGTAGATTGTATTCAGTAACAATAAAAAAAAATCTTCCGTTAGGTTTTCCCTAATATTGGTTTTATTGTCTTTGCTACAAAGTAAGTCACAAACTTTACACTCATTTATTTCTCCTACTAGAGATTGCTACTTGCTTGTAATCATTAGAAATATAAATGTTACCGCGAAATGTGCCTTACGGATCTGCGAGTAGAAATATTTTTTTCAGAAGTGGGTCCAAAGAAAGAATTAAAATTTTAAGGAGTCCGTGGTGTTAGTTGGAGAATCACTGGCCTGTCTGCAGTGCAACAGTGCCAAAATCGGTGAAAATGTTTTATTTTCAGATGTGAGCTTATTTTTGGCACTAAGTACCAAGATTACTGTTACGGAATGTGATGTCATGCAATGTGGTTGACAGGTGCCGACCTCATACAGTGACGTGGTCAAAGGTCTAATGGTGAGGTAAATTTCAGTCATGAAACACAACTATGGTAGTATGTTTTATGATGGTATTTAATAGTAAAGAAATGACTACATATTTCGGCCAATAGCGGCCATCTTCAGGTTATTACAATTTTGCTCAAAGGGTATCATATATATATATATATATGTACGCCTATATTGCGAGGTGATGCTGAGATCTCATCTTCGTTAAGCGTTACAGTCAGTTTATCTCAGCATCACCTCCCAATATAGGTATATATATGATACTCTATGATCAAAATTGTAATAACCCGAAGATGGCCGCTATTGGCCAAAACATGTAGTTATTTCTTTGCTATTAAATACCATCATAAAACATACTACCATAGTTGTGTTTCATGACTGAAATTTACCTCACCATTAGTCTTTCTACACACAACGGGGATGACACACCTCA